>OLGD01000525.1_pt1 | contig 75850 bp, 49 predicted proteins | sample 1605311 | NCBI WGS metagenome assembly OLGD01 (sample SAMEA3888917, study PRJEB22519) | human gut metagenome | biome: human gut; feature: human-associated habitat; material: faeces | place: Denmark | collected 2010
GAACCTTCTGCCTCTTTTTTCATCCCGCCGAATTAAAAACTTTTGAAATTACCTCATAAATAATTTCATTTCGTCATCCTGTGCCCAAAACGTACAGGAGGCGAAAATGAATACCACTCAAATTACCATGCAGACCGTTCGTTACTTCAAGCGGATCATGCGGCCGATCGCGGAAGACGGAATTATTCCGCTGCCGGAATATCACGAAGCCATCAGCCAGTTGACAAGTCTTGCCGAACACGGAACTCCGAAACCGGTCGTTGTTCCCAAACTGATCGACCAGCGCGAAGCCGCAGAAATGCTCGGCATCAGTCACAGCAACTTCAAGAAACTGGAAGCTGAAGGAGCATTTCCTTTCCAACGCAAAATGGTCGGTTCTGCTGTCCGATACAGAAACACGGATATTATCGATTACATTGTCTCATCTGAAGATGGCAAAGGAAACATTTCCTGCTGTTCAAGCTGAATGGTTCGTCTTATTCGGGGCTTTTTCTCCGGTCTATATGTCCGGAAGCCCCAGAACCGTTTCATGCTGGCCAGGGATGATTCGGTCAACGGTTTATTCAATCCAAGATTACTGGCATTAATGGCTGCGACAATTTGTTTCGCATTCAGGCCGGCAGCCATCATTTCACGAACTGGTTCTTTAAGAACATCTTTTTTGTCCGGAGTATAAGTCCAGCGGTTCTCCTTCTCTTGGTAACACGCCTTACAATTTCGCTTGCCAGAATGAGTTCGAATCTCAGCGACCAGATTGTGTTTTCCACAGTGATGCGTACGCCATCTTCTCATCGTGATAACGGTATCCCATATGGCATTACGAGAGATTCCTCGTGGCGGCTTTGGGGTTACAATCAAAACGGTCACTTCTTTCTTTTTCAGACGCTTCATCACAGCATAGAAATCGGATTGTGATTCAAAATTCACCTGGCCCTCCAGAATAAGAATTGTAAAATTATTTCCAAATTCCACAGAACGATCCAAGCTCATTTCCAGCCAGGATACTTTTTCTTTGGAATACGGCCAATCTTTCCAGATATATCTTTTACTGGACATAATAAGCCACATGAAATTTTGCGGAGGCGGGACCTCGCTGAGGTTGGGAGGCCAGTATTGTAGTTGAGTACTGAAGTGTATATGAATGGTTCTCTGAGAACGATAAGCTTGCCTTTCTAAAAATGCGGGAAAAAAACTGTGCTCAGGAAAATTGTCGGCTCGCAGATATAGTATTTCCCCTAAGTTTAAATTCATGCAACGGCACGTAATATCAAAGGCCAAAGCAGTAAGATCTCCCTCGCCGGTAATCAGCGTTATTCCTTTTACTGGGATGTTTAATTCGGGGTGTAAAAATTGACGGTGCTCATCAGGGATACTCCAATTATTAAAAGGGATCAAATCTCTTGGCTGAATAAGGCATGGCAGTTCCGGCATTATTTTTCACTTTCTGTGTTAATCATGACAGTTTTTCTGGGTTCAAAAAAGCTGAACAACTGTTTTATAAATAAAAATAATCGTAATATGAATAAAATCAAGTCTTTTTGAATAAAAATTATATTTTTACAATCGATAGATTATTTTTGTATATATGTTGAAATTATATTTAAAATATACGGAAATATATATTTATAGTTCGAAGCGAAAGTGAGAATGATGCGCTGTGAAATTTATAAAATTTGAAACAAAAACACTTCACCGACTCTTCCGAAAAGGATAGTCGGTGAAGTGTTTTGACAAGAAAAATCTTATTATTTTCCGGATAGAAGAGAGACTATATGAGAAACCTCAGGACTGATCGTTACCAGCGAATTGACATATTCGAGCACCTGTTTGATCCGCAGTTCCGGAGATGTCGAAATTCCTCCGCTGATCGCGTCGATGGCGGCGCGTTGGGCCTCTTCGCCGACGTGGGTGTAGAAGCTGTCGATGATGTCGCTGTTGGCTCCGAGGATCGAAACCACCACGGCTTTGGGGATTCCGGCTTCGGCACAGAAGCTCGCGAACGAGTGACGCAGACTGTGGAAGCCGAGAACCGTGGTTTTCCGTTTGCGCCCTTCTACGGCGACCGAAGTCTCCACGCCGATCCAGCGGATGACGCGCATGACATCGATATTGACCAAGCCGTCGCCGATGCATTTCCCCTGCTGATTGGTCTGTTTGTAACGCTGCGCAACGTTCGGAGAGACGTAGGCGTCGATCCGCCGCTCTTTTGCCTCCTCCAACACCTGAAGAAGCGGCGGCGCAATGGGAATGGAAACCTCTTTGCCCGTCTTGAATTGCTTAACCTGAATCCGGCGATGGACGAGATCCACATTCTGCCACTGCAGCAATACGCAATCCTTGAGCCGCTGCCCCGTGTACATACCGATATAGAAGATGACCTTGATCTCCTCCTTGTTGATCAGATGAAACCGGGGATCGTCCAGTACTGCGCGAAGCTGTTCCTCCTGCTCCGCCGTGAATGCGAGACGCCGGACTGCTGTATCCTGCTCCTCGCGTTCCTTGCGCATCAGCACTTTCAATGAGAATGGATTATCATCCTCCCGATACTCCTGCAGCGCGGCGAAGATCTTCCGCAGACGGACGATCTTTCGGTTGTGCGTGGAGACGGAGATCTGCGTATGCCGCAGATGTTCGGCAAATTTGATCACATGCGCTTCCGTAATTTGCGAAAACATCTTGATTCCTGGGCCGAGAAAACGGAGAAACTCTTCCAGCGTCGCTTCGTAGGAGAGCTGTTCCCGAACCGTGGCGGGCAACGCCCGATTCGGATGACCGGCGTAGGTTTCCCAGATCTTCGATACGGGCAGGGAACGGATTTGCGCGGCCATCTTGCGGGCGATTTTTACGTGGGTGGCGATCACCTCCGGATTGGTCGCCTGGACGATCGGAAGCAGTTCCCGCGCTTTGCGGATCGCCTCTTCCTGATTGGCGGTTTTCAAGCTGACGCATTTGCGTTCGCCGTTGATCTGATAACGGAAATAGTAGTTGCCGCCCTTGCTGGTCTGATAGACGGTCCCGGTTTCCAGTTTGATGCGGTGAAGTTCGGAATCCATTTTGCGCCTTCCCATGATCTGCTCCCGAATGACTGATTTGACTTAAAATAACCCGTCTGTCGGGAATTGGAAGCGTATATGGTAAAAAATGGCAACGATTGTTGCCGTTTTGAGCTCAAAAATGGTGGAGCTGGTGGGAGTCGAACCCATGACCTATACGATGCGAACGTATCGCTCTAGCCAACTGAGCTACAGCCCCATTGATTCAATGGCAGGTTTCCCTGCGACGTCCCTTAAAATAGCGGTATTTTGGAGAAAATCAAGGAGAATTTTGAAAAAATACGATAAAAATTGATTCAGGATGTGGAGAAATGCGCGATTGGAGCTATTTTATAATAAGAGAATGGTCTGACGGACACAGCAAGCCACAGACCTGATTGAGGTGAAGCATGAGGAAATCCCCCCATCACGAACTGGAAAATACTGAGACGCAGGAAAACTCTCTTGCCAACGTCGACAGCGGAGATTTCCCCGATTCCCTCGCCTCCTACCTCCAGCAGATCGGGAAACTCCCCCCGCTTCCCCCGGAGGAACAGGAGAAACTCGGTAACGAAATCGATGCCGTCACCCGGGAACTGCGCTATCAGGTCCACGCTTTCGGATTCGTCGCACAGGAACATTTGCGGCTCCTCGACGAATGCCTCCGGACCAATTCAGATCCCGCCGATTATTTCTTGCCGTCCTCCCTCCGGCGGGAGGAGATATCCCCGGGAGAGCTCCTCTCTCAGCTCTCTCAGTGGCGCGCCGAACTCAAGGAACGGCATCAGACCCTCCTGACAACGTTCCACGCCGGAAAACCATGCGGGGAAGAGCGAAAAAAACTTTGCGAAGCCCTTCGGAAATTCGACATCTCAGGAGATCAACTCGACGAATTTTTCCTCATTGTCGTCGATTACGCCCGTCTGATCCAGCCGGGAATCGGCTTCAATCAGCAGTTCCGGTTTGATCCGGGCGAAGTTGATGAACGGCGACGCAAACTCCTGGAAGACAGGTTCCTCATGCGTTATCCGGAGCTGGTCGTCGAAATCCGCAAACTCCTCGAAATCCATGAGCGACTTGAGGAACTCAGGCAGAAAATGATTGAGGCCAATCTGCGGCTGGTCATCAGCATAGCCCAGAAGTACCGCAATCGTGGACTCCCGTTCAACGACCTCATTCAGGAAGGCAATCTCGGATTGCTGCGGGCCCTGGAGAAGTTCGATTTCCGACTCGGCAACAAATTCAGCACCTACGCCAGCTGGTGGATCAAACACAACATCTCGCGGTCGATTGCCGAACAGTCCCGGGTAATCCGCATCCCCGCCCACATGGTCCATGCGATCAACTCCATGACCTGGGCCGAGCAGCGGTTCATTCAGGCTCATGGCCGGGAACCGGAAATCGAAGAGCTGGCCGCCCTGCTCGAAATGCCGGTCGCACGGGTCAGCGCCATCCGGAAAATGGCCTGTCAGACCATCTCGCTTCAGGCGCCGATTGCAAACAGCGACGACGGCGCCATGCTGGAGGATCTGATCGCCGACGACAGCACCGGCAATCCGGTGAGGGAGTTCGCCCGCGGGCTGCTCTACGAAAAACTGTATGAGATGCTGCGCACGCTGCCGGAACGCGACCAGCAGATCATCATCCTGCGCTTCGGCCTCTTCGGCCAGCCCAGCCTGCCGCTGGTGGATATCAGCCACCGTTTCAACCTGACCCGGGAACGGATCCGCCAGCTCGAATCCAAGATCATCGAAAATCTCCGTTCCCCCGCCATGCTGAAGTATCTCGACGGCTGTGTTCAGACCGATTCCTGAGCGTTTCCGCCTGTTTTTTCCGAGGAAAGCCGCGGCAGAAACTGGATTTTTTCTTCCACGCGGCTATATTGAACCGATTACATGCACGGGAATACGGAGTTATGGCAAATGTGACAATCGACGGCATCTCGAAGGCCTATCAGGCCGGGGTGCCGGTATTGAAACCGATTCAACTGGAAGTCGCCGACGGAGAGTTCTTCTTCCTGCTCGGCCCTTCCGGCTGCGGCAAATCCACTCTGCTGCGGATCCTGGCCGGTCTGGTCAGGCCGGACGGAGGAACCATCCGGTTCGACGGACGTGACATCACCTCACTCCCGCCGGAAAAACGGAGGGCCGCAATGGTGTTTCAGAACTATGCGCTCTGGCCCCACCTCTCGGTCTTTGAAAACGTCGCTTTCGGATTGCGGGCCGAGGGCGCCGACCGGGCAACCATCCGCCGCGAAGTCACCGCCGCGCTCGAACTGGTTCAGCTTGCCGACTGCGCCGACCGCCGGGTTCCGTCGCTCTCCGGCGGCCAACAGCAGCGGGTCGCGCTGGCACGCGCGCTGGCGGTGAGGCCGGCGCTGCTGCTGCTCGATGAACCGCTCTCCAACCTCGACGCCCGATTGCGCGATACCATGCGGCGCGAGATCCGACGCATCTGCAAGGAGCGGCAGCTTACCGCCATCTACGTGACCCACGACCGGCAGGAGGCACTCAGCATGGCGGACCGTCTTGCAGTGATGCAAGGCGGCGAAATCCGCCAGCTCGGCGCCCCGGAAGAGGTCTACCAGTTTCCGGTCGATCGTTTTGTTGCCGGGTTCCTGGGCGACGCCAATTTTCTCTCCGGCAAGGTGACGGATGAAGGGCGTTTCTCTTCCATCTTCGGGGAGTTCGAGCTGCAGAGCCGCGGCATGAAACTTCAGCCCGGCGGCAATGTTACCGCCGCCATCCGGCCGGAACGGATCCGGGTGACCAGCACCCCCTGCCCGGGATCATTCCCCGCCGTGCTGACCGAACGGAACTTTCTTGGGGAGAGCTGTGAGTGGAAGTTCAAGGCGGGTGGAGTCGAACTTGCCGTCTCCGAACTTGCGGCCCCCTTCCGCCGGCTCGGCGAAACGTATCAACTGGAATTCGACCGCGATCATCTGATCGCCCTCCGGGATTAGTCATGCTGAAGAATCTGTTGATTGCCGCATTGCCGGTGCTCGCCCTGCTGGCGATTCCCCTGCTGCTTCGACCGGGCACGGAGAACGCCGGGAACGGTGCAAAAAAACATCCTTCCAGCAACCCGGCGGCGGAAAAACTGGTCATCATCTCGGCCCACAATGAATCGATCCGCTACGAATATGAGCAGGCATTTCGACGCTATTATCGCGAAAAGTTCGGGCGGGAGATCGAGCTGGACTTCCGTTCTCCGGGCGGTACCAGCGATATCGTACGGTATATCGCCGACCGCTTTGAGGCGGAGTTTCGCAGGTATTTCGAAAGTGATCCGGCCAACGGCGAGTGGACCGACGAGATCGCTGCCGCGTTCGCCAACCCGCGCACCGACACCGATCCGGCCGCCTCCCCGGCGGCCAAGCGGGCCCGCGCTCTCTTCCTCGCTTCCGACGTCGGCATCGGCATCGACCTGATGGCGGGCGGCGGCACCTTCGACATGGCGCGTCATGCCGCGCGCGGATACGCCGTCGACGCCGGCGTGAAGGAACGCCATCCGGAGCTGCTCTCTCCGGAACTGATTCCGCCGCAGTTCGGCGGGGACAATCTCTACGATCCGCAGGGGCGTTACTACGGCGTGGTGCTTTCGACCTTCGGCATCTGCTACAATCGCGACCGGGTGGCGGAGCTGAGCGACCCGACGCCGCCCGCGGCCTGGCGGGACCTCGGGCAGGCGCGCTTCTTCAACACGCTGGTACTGGCGGATCCGTCGAAATCCGGTTCGGCCAACAAATGTTTCGAAATCATCATCCAGCAGTGCATGTCCGAGGCCGGTTCGCCGGAGAAGGGGTGGGAGAACGGGTTGAATCTCATCAAACGGATTTTCGGCAACGCACGAAACCTCACCGATGCGGCGGGGAAAGTTCCGCACGACGTGGCGACCGGAAACGCCGTCGCCGGAATGGCGATCGATACCTATGGATTCACCGAACAGGAGTGGAACGCGCTTCAGTTCGGCGGGGAACCGCACTTCTTCTACGTCGCGCCGAAGGGGGGGACGGCGGTCTCAGCCGATCCGGTACAGCTGCTGCGCGGCGCGCCGAACCGTCCAGCGGCGCAGGCGTTCATCGACTTCCTGCTTTCGCCCGAAGGGCAGAAACTCCACGCCTTCAAAGTCGGAACGCCCGGGGGACCGCGCAGGCATGCGCTCCGGCGGCCGCCGATCCGGCGCGACCTCTATCAGGAGAAATACCGCGAATTCCGTTCCGACCCGGACTACAATCCGTATGAGTCGGGAGCGAGCTTCACCTACCGCCCGGAGTGGACCGCGCCCTATTACAGTTTGCTGCGCATTCTGCTGCGCTGTATCGCGCTGGAGCCGCAGCCGGAACTGCAGTCGGCGTGGAAGGCGATCATCGAGGCGGGCGGTCCGGAGAAGGTGCCGCAGGCATACGCCGCGTTCTGCCGGCTTCCCTTCGCGTACTCCGGCGCCGCGGAGGCCGCAGCCGCTCTCCGGGGCGAGAGCGGACTCTCGGCCGTCGAAGTGGCGGCGCTCTGCCGCAGGTGGAGCGACGAGGCGCGGCAAAACTATCTGGAGGCCGCCCGGCTGGCGCGGGAGGGAAAATGACGCTTCTTCGGTTTATGCAATATCTTCTGCTCGGAGCGGTCGCGCTCTTTCTACTGCTCTTTCTGGTCGGACCGGTCTACACCGTGGTCGAAGTGGGGCTGGACTGGCAGCTGCTGCGTGAAGTGTTCAGCAGCTACATCTACGTCGAGGGGCTGTGGAACAGCTTTCTCATCGCACTGGTGACCACCAGCATGGTGTTCGTGATCTCGCTGCCGCTGGCGCTGCTCTACGACCGGTATGAATTCCCGCTCAAGAACTGGTGCAGTCTGCTGATGATGCTGCCGATGATTCTGCCCCCCTTTGTCGGAGCGCTCGGGTTTCAGCAGATTCTCGGCCATTACGGGGTGGTCAACACTCTGCTGGGGCGGATGGGGATCCCGGCGGTGGACTTTCTCGGCGGCGAAGGACGGTTCTGGTCTGTCTGCCTCATTGAGGCGCTCCACCTCTACCCGATTCTCTACCTCAATCTGGTGACCGCGCTCGGCAACGTCGATCCGGCGCTGAACGAAGCGGGCCGCAACCTCGGCGCCGGATGGTGGATGCGTTTCACGCGGATCACGCTGCCGCTGCTCAAGCCGGGAATCCTCGCCGGCGGGAGCATCGTGCTGGTCTGGAGTTTCACCGAACTCGGCACGCCGCTGATGTTCGGGTACAACCGCACCACCGCGGTGCAGATCTTCAACGGAATCATGGAGCTGGAAACCAATCCGGTTCCTTACGCGCTGGTGGTGGTGATGCTCTTTTTCGCCGCGGCGATGTACCTCGCCGGAAAGTTCGCGCTGGGCGGCAACGCGGCGAACTCCTCGGTCAAGGGGAATGCCGGGAGTTCCGCTCTGCCCCTCGCCGGATGGCGTCGCTTCCTGCCGACGGCGGCATTTCTGCTGGTGAGCTTCCTAGCGGCTCTGCCGCATGTCGCGCTGGTTCTGACCGCGTTCACGATGCGCTGGTACGGCACACTGCTGCCGGAGGGATTCACCCTGCTTCACTTCGAAAACGCGCTTTCGAACAAAGTGGTGGTGCCGAGCATCGTCAACAGTCTGCGTTACGCCTTTCTCGCGATGCTCTTCGCGGTCGCGGCCGGCGTGCTGACCGCGCTCGCCGCGGTGCGCTGGAAACTGCGCGGCAGTGCGCTCGCCGATCTGCTGGCGATGCTGCCGCTGGCGGTGCCGGGAATCGTGATCGCCTTCGGCTTCCTCGGCATGTCGGTCAAATACCGCTGGGCGGCGGAGTATTTCAACCCGGTGGAGAATCCGATGTGGCTGCTGGCGGTTGCCTACGCGGTGCGACGGATTCCCTACGTGGTCCGTTCGGTCAGCGCCGGGCTGGAGCAGACTCCGGAGGAGCTGGAGAACGCCGCGCGCAACTGCGGCGCCGGTCCGTGGCGGGTGCTGCGGAAGATCACGCTGCCGCTGGTGCTGGCGAATGTGATCGTCGGGGCGCTGTTCGCTTTCAGCTTCTCGATGCTGGAAGTCTCCGATTCGCTGATCCTGGCACAGAAGGCGCAGTACTATCCGATCACCCGGGCGATCTACGAGCTGTCGCAGATTCTCGGTTCCGGAACCTACATCGCCTGTGCCTTCGGCGTCTGGGCGATGCTGTTCCTGGCGGCGACGCTGGCGGCGGCCGGCGCGATGCTGGGGCGGAAGATCGGTTCGATCTTCCGGCTGTAACGGTTCACCGGCCACAATCCGTCTGGCCCGGGTTCGCCACCTTTTCAGCTGTAATAAAAGAGTGTTTATTTATTTTTTATTTCATATTGCGGAAAAAATATAAAAAAATGCCGTAATTTCAAATTTATGACTTGAGAAACTCCTGCACTGCGGATATTGTGAATGGCGGAATTGCAGAATTTGGGAGGCAGAACGATGATGGTTCGGGAAAAGAACGCAAAAGCGGACTTCGTGGTGGTTGGAGGAGGAATGGCCGGATTGTGCGCCGCCGTGGCCGCGGCGCGGAATGGAGCGAAAACGCTGATTATTCAGGATCGGCCGATGTTCGGCGGCAACGCGTCGAGCGAGATCCGGATGTGGATCTGCGGAGCCCACGGGCCGAACCGAAAAGAGACCGGGCTGCTGGAGGAGCTTCAGCTGGACAACCTCTATTTCAATCCGGAACTGCACTACACGATATGGGACGATGTGATGTACAACTTCGTCCGCCAGCAGCCGAACCTCTCGATGCTGCTCAACTCCTCGGTGGAGTCGGTCGAAGTCGAAGATGGGAAAATCCGTTCGGTCACCGCGTGGAACCTGGTCGAATACACCCGCTACCGGGTGGAGGGGAAACTCTTTGCCGATTGTTCCGGCGACGGCATCCTGCGCCTTTCCGGCGCGAAGTACCGGATGGGGCGCGAGTCGCGGGATGAGTTCGACGAGCCGCATGCGCCGGAACACGCCGACAAAAAGACGATGGGCAATTCGATTCTGATCCAGTTGCGGCGGACGAAGACCCACCGCCCGTTCCGGGCCCCGGAGTGGGCCTATCACTACACCGATGAGACCGCGCCGAAGCGGCACCTGATGCCGGAAGGAAACAACTTCTGGTGGATGGAGTTCGGCGGGGTGCGCGACACCATCGCCGACGCCGAGGAGATCCGCGACGAACTCTACCGGATCGCCTACGGTGTCTGGGAGTATATCAAAAATCATCCCGACGGGCGCGGGAAAGAGTGGGAGCTCGACTGGATCGGTTCGCTGCCGGGCAAGCGCGAGAGCGTCCGGTTCGTCGGTGACCATGTTCTTTCGCAGAAAGAGGTGGAAGCGGGCGGCGACTTCCCCGATGCGGTCTGCTACGGCGGCTGGACGATGGACGATCACCATCCGGAAGCGATCTACTATCCGGGACCGCCGACGATCTACCATCCGGCTCCGTCGCCCTTCGGCATCCCCTTCCGTTCGCTCTATTCGGTGAACATCGACAATCTTCTCTTCGCCGGGCGGCAGATTTCGACCACGCACATGGCGATGAGTTCGACCCGGGTGATGGCGACCACCGCGATGATGGGGCAGGCGGTGGGGACCGCCGCCGCGATCGCGCTCCGCACCGGCGAGATGCCGCGGGGCGTCTGGGAGCATCACATCGAGGAGCTGCGCCAGACACTGCTCGATCAGGATCAGTTCATCCCGAACGCGAAGCGGAAAATTCCGGATCTGACGCTCCGGGCGGAGACCAGCTGCGAAATCCTGCGCGACGGCTGGGATCGCGACTGGGACGACAGCGAACACGGCGCATCGTTCGCGCCCGGCGAATCGGCGGTCTACCGCTTCAATGAAGAAGAGACGGTTCACGGTGTCCGGCTGGTTTTCGACAGCGACCTCACGGATCTCAAGCGGCAGCGCAACGTCGAAACCTCCGGCGAGTGTCATCCGATGCCGCGGCTGCTGCCCCGCTCGTTCCGGCTGGAGTACCGCGACGGGGGAGAGTGGAAGGAGTTCGCCGCCGTCAGCGAGAATCGCCACCGTTACGTGAAGATCGACGCGGCCCCCTGCCGCTGCCGGGAGTTCCGGTTCGTCGCCGGCAAAGCGTGGGGCGGCGGCGATACCAGAGTCTTCTCCTTCGACCTGTTTTGATTGTTGATCCCCCTCCTGAAATAGCGGAGGGGATTTTTTCTTTAAAAAAAATTAGTTTTAGCTAATAAACTGATTTGACATTTGATTCCCCGGAAGTATACTAAGGGAAGAGACGCCGGAGCGAGGAATTTTTCCGACATGGCGTACCAAGCGGCAATGCCCTGTTTCCGAGGCAGAGCGGCGCTTGACCCGGCGCCCTCTGCCGATTTTCTTCTCCGAGGTCACGGTTCGAAGACCAGCAGCGGGAACTTTTCCGCATCGCGTTCCGAGGCGATTCCCTCCTCCAGCTGGATCCAGCCGTCCCGCCCTTCCCCGTCATTGTCGTTGACCAGGAGGTTGAACCGGATTCCCCGGGTGAGCTGTTCCCGGGACAACCCGACAGAGTCGAGGGGGATGGTCAGGGCATAGCGGGTGACATCTCCCCTGCGTTCCGCGACGATGCGCCAGGAAGCATCCCGCCGTTCTCCGGCAAATCCTCCGGGGGCATCCCAGATCCAGGTTTCTGCCGATCCGTCATCGCAGAGCGCGGCTCCGGCCACCCACATTCCCGGGCGACCGGGAACGGCGAAGCCGAATTGAATCGAGTCCGCCTGCCAGATGGAACTCTCATGGTATGGCTGGACATGCCGGTCATCGGTTACCTCCACGGTGAGGAGCAGAGCGTCATCCGCCATCCCAAGTCGAATACCCGCGGAAAGATCTTTCGCACCGCGCCACAGCCGATGGACATTGGCAGGATCGGCTTCGAATAGCGATTGAACCTGCTGCCGCTGCCTCAGCAGAAAGTTCCACTCTCCCCGCCGCAGGTGTCGAGGAATCCATTTGGCCATGGGAAGCGGTTCCGCAACGCCGGCGGAACCGCCGGGCCATGCGGCTCTGATTTTCAGAACCGGGGCTTCGCCATGGCCGACAAGTTCGATTGGAATCATCTTCTTTTCTCCCGGCGCAAGAGTGACGACCGCGGTTGCCGGAGAAACGGAGAGAGCGGTTCCCCCCAGTTCCAGCCGCAAGGTGACCGGCCGGTCAAACGGATTGACGCAGCTCACGGAGGCTGCGGATGCCTGCTTCGGCAGCAGGTACGGCGGCAGCTTGCAGCTCAGGAGCTTCCCGCCGAATTCCAGACGGCGGCAGTTGTGAAACAGGAGAAACTCCGGTGTGGTGGAAACGTTCCACAGCAGTTGACCGCAGGATACCGGAAGATTGCGTCGGTTGCCCATGAGATCGACCGCTTCCACCCGCTCCGCATCGCTCCGAAGCAGAATGCTCTGCTCATTGCCGGAAGCGGATTCCAGCCAGAGCGAAAGGACCCGGTCGCCGTCGCCAGCAAACTCCAGCAGCCGGGCTTCGCCGGAAACCGGGTTGAGCCGGGAGACAAACCGTTTTCCGCGGAACAGGGTCGTCAGGGTATTGTAAGCGACATATGCCGCTCTGGGGTAGAACTCTTCGGTGACCAGACCGTAGTTGTACTCCGGATTGGCGGGATCGGTCCCGTTGTTCCGCAGGTTGTACCAGTTGTAGCCAATCGCGCCCTCGGACCAGGAAAAAAGCAGTTTTCTGGCCAGAGTCTCCGCCTGTCCCTGCTCCCCGATGCCGATGGAGGAGACGGCGGTTTCGTTGGCATACCACGGCGCGGTGACGCCGAGCCCGGCACGTTCCGCAAGCAGTCTTCTGATCTGCTCGAGATAGCGCTGATAACCGCAATGGCCGTGAAACGCGTGAATGTCGAAATAGTCGCCGGCATGCTTGAGAACATATTCCTGAAAGCCCTTCTTGATCCCCTTATGAGGAAGCATTGTCGTGAATCCTCCGGTCAGAAGCCGGCTCTCCGGGGAGAGACGGCGCTGCTCTTCCCGGGCAATTTTCTGAAGCTGAACATAGTCGACGGGACCGAATTCGGCAAACCCTCTCAGGTCCGGTTCATTCCAGATCTCCCAGAAGCGGATCCGGCCGCGAAAATGTCGGAACATCCGCCCGGTGTACTCCCTCCAGGCGGTGAAATCCGGCGTACTGTTCGGTCTGTCGCGTCGGGCCCACGCCGGGGGATTCGAAAGAATCGGCAGAACTTCGATATGATATTTGCCGTAACTTTTCAGCAGTTTTTCCTGAACGGAGAGATCCCACAGCCCCGGCTTCCGCTCCATGTCGCGCCAGCGGAAGTTGGCCCGCAGAGCGGTGGCTCCGCACAACGCGGCGGTTTCCGCCTCACGGTCGAACAGCTGCGGCCGGCTGATGGAAGGGACGCAAACGCCGAAAAGAAACGCATCCGTGCGCGCAGGCGTCCGCAGCGGCCCGGCGGGACTCATCAGAGCAAAGCTGCGGATGCGTTCGACATAGCTGCCGTCCTCCCTCTCCAGCCGGAGCGTGACGTACCAGATGCCGCGGGCGGGCAGCGAAAGTTCCGGTTTCCGGGTGATTTTCCCCCGGGCGGGGATTATGAGCCGCTCTTTCGGCAGGGTGATCACGTGCCCGAGGGTGTCTTGCAGAGTGAACGTGGCGTCGCAGACGAGCGGAGTCTGCCCGGGATTGCTCAGAAGAAACGTCAGATCCCTCTCCCGCCCCGGCAGGAGGATGCGCGGAGTGTTCCCGGTCTCCAGCTCGAACCGTGCCTCGTGAAGTTCCGTTTTCCGGGTGGATTCAAAATCGATTTTATTCAGTGCCAGCGATACTTTCCCACCGCCCCTGGGGGCGCTGGTGGCACAGGAGTAAAAGTAAATCGGGAAATCGATTCTGCCATCCGCGTTTCCCCGGAAGGAGACGAAGAAATTTTTCGGCGATATCTTCAGTTTCACCACGCGCTTTCCGCCTTTTCCCGCCACGAGCGGCACCCGCCATTGAAAAACTTCATCGCGGGAATCGATAAACCGCACATTGAAATTGTTTACCGGCGAATTCGGAGGCAGTTCCAGCTCAACAAGGCAGTTCGCTTCGTCAAATGCGGCAATCGGCCGGTCTCTGCGCTTCGGAAAAGTCATGTCGCAAATATTGTTCCGGTCGGTGTCCCACTCCAGCCGGAGGGAACCGTTCTCATAAGTCGCCTTCTGCTCCGGTTTCCAGAGTCTGGCCGGTTGCTGTTCGGCCGCGTCGAAGAGAGTGCCGCGGGTTCCGGCGGCCGAACCCGATAACGGGAGGGCCGCCCAGATGAGTGTTGGGAGAAGCAGGAAGAGTTTGTGTTTCACGGCAGACTCCTAGAAAATCAGCTGCACGCGAACTTCTTCCGCAGTCGCAACGAAGCGGACTCCAAGTTCCGCCAGTCGATTCAGGGTGGTCCGTGAGGCGTGTCCGTCGAAGAAGGTGACGTTGGCGGTATTCTGGTGATGGAGCGAGAGAAATTCGGTGGAAGACGAATACATCTGAAGATTGGCGGTCCCGTGAAAGGGTTTCGCTCCCGAAATTACCTTGGTGTCGGCAAAATGCGGCATGGTGGAGGGGTTGCGGACCCGGGTGGTGACGTAACACATGGCGTTGTTCGGCTGATTGAAGTTGCTCTGATTGAAGGTGCGGAACTTCCCGTGCCCGTATTTATCCCAGTGCTTCTCCTCGTCATCCCAGCGCATCCAGAGGGTTCCGAAGGTCTGCAGATGCAGGTTCGAATTGCTGGTGTCGTAGGGCAGGGAAGGACAGTAGCAGAGTTTGTCGGTTCTGGATTTGACATATTTGCCTTCATACAGCATGGTGATCCACGGGGTGCCGGTGCCGCGGGCCGCGATCGCAAGATGGTTGTTGTCCAGCGCATAGAGCTGCATGAAGGTCGATGTTTGCCGCAGATTGTTCAAACATTGGGAACTCCGGGCACTTTCCCGCGCCTGATTCAATGCGGGGAGCAGCATCGAGGCCAGAATGGCGATGATCGCGATCACAATCAGAAGTTCTATCAAAGTGAATAAATGAATCCTCCCGCATCCGCCGAAGCGTGTCGTCGTACAGGAGAAGAGTGGTTTACAATCGTGCATCATGAGAGTTCCTCCATTTTATCTGAGAACGGTTCCGGGAATTCCAGTCGGGGAGATTGGTAGACGACAACGTTCGGGGCGTCCGGATTTTCCAGTCTCCAGAGGAGTCCGTCCACTGCACGTTTCGTCAGCATGGGAAAGTTCAGATCAATGGTCGCCGGCTGCGGCGAGAAATCCTTGAGCAGCGCGTTGTTGTCGCAGATCAGGACATGTTTCGGAGCATAGAACTTCCACTGCTGCAGCCCCTCCAGCGCACAGGCGAGCATCAATCCGCAGACTCCGGTGAAGGCAAAAAAACCCGCCTGTCCGCCCCCTTCGTTCAGATAGTGCTGCAGACGCTGGACAAAGTGGCTCTCCTTTCGGGAAAAACAGAGGGAAGTGGTCGGAATTCCCGCCCGGTTGAGCTGCTCTTCCAGACAGATGATACGCGGATGCTCCTTGCAGTAATCGAGCATGTCGTCCCGCCAGACGATGGCGAGGCGTTTCACTTCGGCATCCAGAAAGAATTTCGCCGCCATTCGGGCGATTTCGAAATCGTTTACCGTCACCCGGTCCTGCCGGGAACGCAGCGGAGTCCAGCCGAAGATCTGCATCACCGGAATGTCGTCAGGCAGTTCTACCGGCTGATCGTTGTAGTAGAGAACCCCGGCGAAATCGCGCACCATCCCCGGATTGCGATTGAACTCATCCACATCGACGTAGGAGTATTCCACGCCGCGGCGGTTCAGCTGCTGAAACGCATCCGGCATCGTGAGATCACGGGCCGGATTCGGCTCCTGGTACCGGTCGTTGTGCAGAATCAGCAACGGTCCGGGATGCGAAGAGCGTTTCCCGCTTTCCGTCGGGAGGGCGTTCTTCCGCCGGTTGTAGCTCCGCGGCGAAAAATTGTTCTCCCGGGCAAATTGTTTGATCTTCTCCCGCAACGACACCGGCAGTTGCGAAGAGTCGCGCAACGCCATGGAAACAGTCATCGCCGTGCAATTGAAATGTTTTGCCAGATCATTCAGATTGCGTATTTTTCCACCAGGATTCATCCTCGTCTCCCACTCATGGTTCCGCATTAATTATACCACAGCCGGAGGTGCATGTCAACATCTTTACATTTTATTTTACAAAATAATTTTAAAGTAATTTTAAAGTAAACATCCCCTCAAAAAGAGAACCGGGGGAGAGCTCCGGGGTCAGGAGGGATTCAGCGGCTCCGGTTGTGCTGGAACACCGTGCCGTATCCTTTGGGATTGGCGCACTTCCGGTACTCCTCATCGGCCCGGGACATGTTGCGGTTCATCTCCGCAATGCGGTCGCTGTCGCAGGGGTGGGTGCTCATCAGATTGCCGAGGACGCCGGCTTGGGAACTGCCGCTGAAGCGCGTCCAGAACTGTACGGAGGCGCGGGGATTGTAACCGGCTTTCGCCATCAGCAGCAGGCCGATAAGATCCGCTTCGGTTTCGTTGCTGCGGCTGAAGGGCAGCATCACGCCGAGTTCGGTACCGGTGCCGTACACGCCGTTGATCGTATCGTTCTGGAACCCGATGGCGACCAGCAATCCGCCCAGAGATTGCAGATAGCCCCATGACATCCGCTCCCCGCTGTGGCGGGCGATGGCGTGACCGATCTCATGGGCGACGACGAAAGCCAGTTCCGCTTCATTGTTCATGAGGTCCATGATGCCGGAGTAGACGGCGACCTTGCCGCCGGGCAGGCAGAAGGCGTTCTGCGTGCTGCTGTTCAACACGATGAACTCCCAGTCGAAATCGTTCTGCCCCGCCACCGCGACGATCGCCCTGCCGCACCGTTCCAGCGCCTGATTGTAGCCGGCGTTGGTCGAGCGCGGATACTGCGCCTTGTATTCGGCGTACGCCTCCGCCCCCAGACGGTTCTCATAATCGGATGAGGTCAGCAGCAGCTGGGTGCGGTCGGTGACCGGCACGGAGCGGCAGCCGGCCAGCGACAGAGTGCAGAGCAGAAAAAGCAGGACCGGCAGAGAAACTCCTCTCCGGCGGGAACGCTGTGCATTCAACAGGGAAAACATATCAGGCCGACCTTTCCGGAATCATTCCGTTTCTTCGACCGATACTATAGCGGAATTCCGCCTTTTTGCAAACAAAGTTCCGCCGGGATCAGAAATTTTTCTCCTCCGGACCGGCGGAGAGCTGATAGGCCATCACGCCGTGGGGACGGAGCGCGGTGTCCGCCTGAAAGTGCAGTTCGCCGTCTTTCCGGGAGAAGGCGACCGGACCGGTGCGCCGCCCGGAGAAGTCAAGGGTTTCCACCCGGCGCACCCCGGGGAGCCGCAGCGTGACGCCGACGCGGCACCGGCGCAACAGCAGCGGCGCCTGCCCGTAGGACTCCAGAATGGTTCTGCGGGAGTTGCGGAAGGTCTGGTTCGAATTGGCCGTCTCCACCAGATGGAGCAGCAGAAGATTCCGGCTCTCCCCGAGCGGCCGCCCGTCGAGCGAAATCAGGGCGACCGTCTGCGAAGCGTCTGCGCCGTCGATGCCGAGGATTTTCCCTTGCAGGGAACCGGTTCCGCAGAGTGCCTCCGTGCGGGGTGCGACCACCCGGAGGCTCCGCTTCTGCGGATTCAAGAGCAGTTCTCCCGTATCGCTGCATACCGGATTTCGCTCCTGAACGGCACGGAGGAACTCCCGCTCCTCCGTGCGCAGCGATTTCCGCCACGCTGACAGGAGATCGAATTCCCGCATATTATCCCTCCCGGGGAAGGTTTCCGGCAGAACGCCGATTTGCGAACGGAGGCCGAGAAACGAGAATTCGCCGACGGCGGCCTGCGCGGCCGAATAGGCTTCCGGAGAGAGGTCCGCCAGTTTCCGCTCCTCGAACCTGACGGCGAACTTCCCGGACGCGGGCTGGAGATCGCCCCGGAGGAAGAGCACGTGAATCAGGCGGTCCGCCAGCTGCGCGGCAGGATCTTTGGCGATGTCGAATCCGCCGATCATGCCGTTGTTCAGCGTCTCCCGGGAGTGCGACCAGGCGAATCGGTAGATGCCGTCCCAGTCCTGAAGCGCCGCGTACCCGCCGAACATCGGTGCGTATTCGGCGCGGTAACGGTTCGGATAGCAGTAGTTGACCTCGGTCAGCACATAGGGGCGGCCGAAGACGCGCGACGGCATCGGAATCCGAACGTGCGCCGCCGCCAGACCGAGCGCGGAAAGCTGACTGTACCGCTGCGGCGGCGCCCAGCGGCCGGGCGTCATGAGGCGCATATGATCCCAGTAGGCGTGCATATCCACGACCGGGAGTTCCGCGCGGACCCCGCTCAGAGCATACTCGGAGATGAAATTGAGGTCGGTGACCAGCACATCGCACCGCAGTTCCTTCCGCAGGAAATCGCGCTGCCGCCGGATGCGTTTCCGCTCCAGAGCGTTCAGAAAGGCGTACCGGAGGCCGCTTCCCCTCTTCTCCATTCCGGCCTGCGTCGCGCCGGAGCAACGGAGGTAGTCCCGCCAGCGTTTCCGGAATTCCGCGGTGATTTCCGGATCCCGGTTCCGCGGCAGTTGAAACGAAAGATTGTCCTCGTTCACCAGATTCACGAGGTAGAGCGCGGGATCCTCCGCCGGAGAGAGGCCGGTATGGGGATTTTTCGTGGTCAGAAGAGCCCGGGCGAAGCGTTCCCAGTTTTCCTGCGCGGCGGAGTCGATGTGAAAGAGAAGTTTCGCCGTTGCGGCCGAGGTACCGGGGGAGAGTTCCCGGCTGGCGTAAAGATCCAGCGTATAGTAGATTCCCCGTTTTTTCAGGCAGGCCATCAGGTAGTGGAGCAAATCGAGTTTCCCGGAATCGAAGGCGTCGGGAGCTCCGCCGGTCCGGGCCGTCAGGAGGTTTTCGAAGTGGTGAAAACGAACCGAATTGTATCCGGCCCGGGCGATTTCAGCGGCAAACGCCTCCGCCTCCTGCCGGGAGAGATAGTTGGCGCTCTGGCAGAGGTTGACGCCGAGAAAGCGGATCCGCTTCTCCGGAGCGTTCTGGAAGACGAAGTGCCCCGCCGCATCGGCGACGACCCGGCCGTACTTCCCGGCCGGAGCATCCAGCGAGCCGGAGAAATCCAGCGGCGAGCCCGGTTCTGTGCGGCGCGAAAAGGTCACCGGGAGCCACTCCTTGCCCGCACGGATCACCTCCGGCCGGTCGTCGGTTTCAAATTTCGGTTCCGCACTGGAGAGCGATGCGGCGCAAATCAGCCAGACCGCGTCGCCTTCGGGGCGGAATTCCAGCTCGGCCGCGTCGCCCTCCAGCCGGAACGCCGAAGCGTACAACCCCGTGCGCGCCTTGAAGTTGCTGCCCTTCCAGGCGATTCCCGCGTTGGGGAACGGCGCGTCGATCCACCAGTTCCCGCCGTCAACTCCCGAACGCAGCGCAAACCGGCCGTTCCGTCCATCCCGATATCGGACATGGAGCGTGCCGAACACCTTCCCCGCGGGCGGCGTCCACGCCGTCGCATGAAGCAGATAGAGATAGGGAAAGTCGTTTTTCTCCGGAATCCGGACCACGGCCGAAGGGAAAAATTTCTTTTGTGACTGGGAGAGGACCAGACAGCTTCTGCCTCCGTTGGCCGCCGGATCGATCACGTCGAAATCGACACCGGAAAAGGTGAGTCGGCCCGGCTTCATGGCGGCCAGATCGTTTTCCGGCCCCTGATCGGTCCAGCCGCCATTGCCGTCCCCTGCCCGGTCGTCGCGGAAGCCCATGTTCACGACCTTTTCCAGCGGGATCGTTCTGCTTTCGACCGGCTGGAATTTCATCCGCAGTTCCACGGCGTAGCAACCGGATTCCTTCCGCTTTTCACCGTTCAGGAGAAGGACGAGAACGTCGCTCCACTTCCGGTTGTCCTGAATCATCAACGAGAAGGTGCCCCGGAGATGAAAGGTGCCGGAATCCATCCCGATCGCGATCCGGTGCTGCTGCTTCGGGAGATACTTCAGTACCGTTTTGCTCCACTCGCCGGGGATCTCCTGCGGTTTCCCGTCAATCGAGAGGGAGCGGAACTTTTCGAATGGGATGCGGATCTCGTAGTCCAGCCGGCCGAATTCCGGAAATGATTCGGAACGCAGCGTGCTGTGGAAACGGCTCTCTCCCCCTTCCTGGCGGCAGAACGAGCGGAACTCCATCGATTTTCCCTGTTCCGTGAGGATGCCGACTCCGGGGGCGACGGTTTTGAAATCGGCGGTTCCGGCATTCAGAAAGCGGCTCCAGTCCGGCATGGCGATTCGCCAGGAGCCGGATATGCCTTCCAGAGTCCATGCGCCTTCCGGCGAAACATCCAGCCCGGCCAGGGAGAGCGCGGCCAGCAGGTGAAAGAGAACGGCCGTCTTGAGAATGGAGATCTTGATCATGAGAGAAAATTCCTTCCGCTGTTTGCTGAAGATGGGGTGAAATGGATTCTACAGGCCGAATTTGAAGTAATTGGTGGCATCCTTTCTTGCCCAGAGATCGAGGGGAAGAATGATTTCGGCGGACTGATATTCCGGCAGGGTGGTCATGGAGCCGTGTCCGTCATAGAAGACCGTCGCCGCCCGCTCCTGATGGCGGAAGTGGATGCGTGAGTTCTCGATTTTCTGGGAGAACATGCCGACATTGAAATACTGGCTTCCGCCGGAGGAGAGATTGGCGTAGGAGTCGGTGAGAAGCAGAATTCGTGACGGCTGAAACGGCAGCGTGCGGGAGTCCTGGGTGACTTTTTTGAGTTTGAACGAGACCGGGCGCCCGCCGTTGATGGATTCCGTCCCGGCGAAGTTGATTCCGTAGGTGCGATACCAGGCGGTCGCCATATCGTTCCGGTCGAATTTTTCCGGAGCGAACGACCGGCAGAGAAACAGGTCGGGATCCGCAATGATCCGGTTCTTGTACAGCGACCAGTTCCAGAGGTTGTCGTCGCTCATACCGGATACATTGGAGGCGTTGCCGCAGATTCCTCCGGTATCGTTGGCGTAGGCGGCCAGCCCCAGGCCGATCTGCTTCTGGCGGGAGAGACAGTCGGTTGCGGCGGCCCTTCCCCGGGCGTTGTTCAACGCCGGCAGCAGCAGTCCGGCAAGGATTACGATGATTGCGATAACGATCAGCAATTCTATCAAGGTAAATAAGCTTCTCATGCGACGTCTCCCTTCGGAAAACCGGAAATTCCCCGTTTCCAGCGGTTGTTTTCTTGTAATATTATAGTATAGTATTGCCGGAAAAACAAGGGTTGTATTGTCTCATAAAGGGAAAACATTCATCAAATGAAAAAGGAACGAAAAGGATTCTATCATTTCTCGCAATCCGGATTTGTCGATGCGGAAATAGCGGTTCCATTCTATGTGAACGGGACGGGTATTTCGCAATCCATGCGGGGTAAAATCGAACAGAAAAGGGGTGTTTTAAATCAATCCTCCGGCTTTCTGTGGGTCCTCTCCGGAACGCTGGAGATATACGACGGCCCCAGACTGATCACCGCGGGACGGAACCATGTCTGCTTCTCTCTCGCCGGAGAGAATTTATGGCATCGGGTGTTGTCGGAAGAGTGCACCTTTCGCTGGCTGACGCTTTCCGGACCATTTGCGGAGGCGATTCTGCTCTCCTATCACTATCCCCGGCATCAGATCGCCGGACGGCCCTATCCGGAAAAGCTGTTTCAGAAACTGGACCAGCTGATGAGCAACGATTCCCCGTTTCACACGAGGGTCAAATCGGCAATCGCGCTGGAAATTCTCGCCCATGCCGGAGGAGACGACTGTTATGCCAATGAAAATTTGAGGCTCATCGACAGCGCCCTCATGCTGATCCGGCGAAATCTCTCCAACCCGGAACTGGGAATCGCGTTTCTCTGCGAACGGCTGGACTTGTCTCCTGCGACCTTGAACCGGCTTTTCCAGCATCAGCTGGACTGCTCACCGGGCCGCCTGATTCTCGACCGGCGGCTTCAGCTCGGAATGGGACTGCTCGCAGGAAGCGATCAATCCATCGCGGAGATTGCCGAGAAGTGCGGCTTCCGGAATTCCAAGACCTTCTCCCGATTCATCCGCCGGGCGACCGGGTTCAGCGCCAGGGAGTTCCGACTCGGCAAACAACAGGCCGGCACCCTTTCCCCCGCCTCCCCTCTCCCGGCGGCGGAGGAGCCGTCGGAACATTCCGACGGAGGAGCATGGCGCGCTCAATTGCCGCGATAGGTTCCGTATCCGTTGGCCGACATCGTGATGGGGATGTGGTAATGCCCCGTCCCCTCAAGCTCGAAAACGACTTCAACAAAGGGATAGATGGAATTCCGCCCCTGCTTCCGGAAATAATCGCGCGTCTCAAACTTGAGTTTGTAGATTCCGTCATTTGCCCGGGTCCGCGGCAGAAACGTGCCGACTCTGCCGTTGGCGTCAGTGACGGCTTCGCCGATCTTCTCCCAGCGTTTGCCGCCATCCGTCAGGCGAAAAAGAAGGATGGGCACCCCCGCCGCCGGACGACCCAGATTGACGTCCAGAATGTGGGTGCTGAGCTGACAGTTCCCCGGCGCCGAGGCGGGGACCTCCGCCGCGGCTGAGAATCCGAAACAGACAACGGCAAGGCAGAGTGTGAAAATGAACGGTTTCAGCATGATGGTTCCTCCTCCGTTTTCCTGCTGCTCAGGGGAGAACTCCCCCATTTAAACGAACCGGCGCCGCTCTCGGGATTTCCGACCGCCGCAGAGCACAATATATCCTCCATGTTCACCCGTTGCAACCCAGATTTGATAAAAATTATCATTTTTATCTAAGTTTTCGGTTCCCCTTCACCAATGTACGGTGCGGAGTCCGGAACTTGCAATCGGCAGGTGGCGGGGTATAGTAAGGGGGGAAGGATCAAAGCCGGCGCCGCAGCGACCTGCGGCGGAACTGGGGCTGGAGCCCGCGGAGAAAAATGGAACTCAGAGTATTGCGATATTTCCTCGGCGTGGCTGTTTCCGGGAGCATGACCGGAGCAGCCCGGGTCCTGCACGTCACCCAACCGACCCTCTCCCGCCAGCTGCAGGAACTGGAGGAGGAGCTTGGGCAGAAACTTTTCGTGCGGGGGAGCCACTCCGTGACGCTGACTCCGGAAGGAATGCTGCTCCGCAAACGGGCGGAGGAGATCCTCGACATGGTCCGCAAGACGGAGACGGAGTTCGGATCGCTCGGAGAAACCGCCGCCGGAGAAGTTCACATCGGCGGCGGCGAAACCGAGGCGATGCGGCAGATTGCCCGGATTATCGGGGAGTTGCAGCAGGAGCATCCGCGGCTGCGATTCCACCTCTACAGCGGCAACGCCGAGGATGTGACCGAACGGCTCGACAAGGGACTGCTGGACTTCGGGCTGCTGATTCAGCCGGTGGACATCACCAGGTATCACTCGCTCCGGCTGCCGGATCAGGACGTCTGGGGTGTGCTCATGCGGAAGAGCTGCCCGCTGGCCGGCAAAACGGCGGTCACCCGTCGGGATCTGGAAGGCCTGCCGTTGATCTGTTCGCGGCAGGTCATGCGGCGGATTTCCCAGGAAAACGCCTATGCCGATTGGTTTGGCGCAGAGCGAAGCAACCTGAAGGTAACCGCCACATACAACCTGATTTACAATGCCGCCCTCCTGGTGGAGGAAGGGGGCGGTTACGCGATTACGCTGGATAAGCTGGTCGACATGACCGGGCACCGCGATCTCTGCTTCCGTCCGCTGGAGCCGAAAGTGGAATCCGGTGTCTATTTCGTCTGGAAGAAACACCAGCTTTTCTCCAAAGCCGCAGAACTCTTTCTCGACCGGCTCCGTCGGCACCTCGCCGCCGGTCCGGAATCCGCTCCTGAGTGAGAAGCCGTCCGCTCTTTTCCGCTCCGGCGGCGGAAAAATCCGGTAAAATACACCTTTTTTTGCCGAAAACGCCGCTTCCTTTTTGGAATTCTTCGAAAGCTGGTGTATTGTGTATAGAATCGCAATGAACCAATTCGAAGAAACAGATTCCGAAGATGATCGATCTCGCCGAGGATTCCAGAAAAAAAGTGGAGAGAGCTCTGCTCGTCGGCATTCGGGAACCCGGCCAGACCGAGGCCGAGATTTCCGAAAGCCTCGATGAGCTCGCCGACCTTGTCCGCAATCTGGACATCGTTCCGCTTGAACCGGTCATCGTCGGACTCCATCAGGTCATGCCGCAGTACTATGTCGGCTCCGGCAAGGCGCAGGAGATCGCCCAGCTCGCCCAGGAGTGCGAGGCCGACTGCCTCATCTTCGACACTCCGCTTTCGCCCTCCCAGCAGCGCAACTGGGAACGGCTCGCCCGCTGTTGCGTCATCGACCGAGAAGAGGTGATCCTCGACATCTTTGCCGAACGCGCCCATACCCGTGAAGCGGTTCTGCAGGTGTCGCTCGCCCGCGCCCAGTACTCCCTGCCCCGGCTCACCCGGGCATGGACCCACCTCTCCCGCCAGCACGGCGGCGGAGCCACCACCCGCGGCGCGGGCGAAGCGCAGATCGAAACCGACCGCCGGCTGCTCCGCCGCCGCATTCAGCAGCTCCGCGAAGAACTCGAAGTGGTCCGCAAACAGCGCACCACCCAGCGCAAGGCGCGCGAGCGCAACGCCGTTCCCCACGGAGCGATCGTCGGCTACACCAATGTCGGGAAGTCCTCCCTGCTGCGCGCACTCTCCGGCGCCGATGTGCTGGTCAGGGATCAGCTTTTCGCCACCCTCGACCCGACCACCCGGCGGATCACGCTTGGCAACAATCTGGAACTTCTGCTGACCGACACGGTCGGATTTGTCCGCAAATTGCCGCATTCGCTGGTTGAAGCGTTCAAATCCACCCTCGAAGAGGCGGTGCTCGCCGACTTCCTGCTGCTGGTGCTAGACATCTCCAGCCCGCAGATCGATTCGGAGTGGGAGACCACGCTTGCCGTACTCAAGGAGCTGGGTGCCGAAGAAAAAAACATCCAGGTCGTATTCAACAAGATCGACCTGGTCGACCGCAACGCCGATCCGGTGCTTTTCGCCCGGCTTCGCGGACTCTTTCCCGACGCGCTCTACCTCTCGACCGCCACGGGAGAAGGGATCGAGCAGCTCCGGGAACGGCTCGCCTCGCTCGCGTCGGAACATCATCAGCTGCTCCGGGTCACGCTGCCGCCCCGGCGGCATGACCTCGCCGCCCTCGCCCACGCCGCCGGGCGGGTTTACGAAGAGAACTACAACGACCGTGGTGAACTGGAACTCGTGTTCACCATCACCCCCCGGCTCCGCCATAAATTTCTGGAATACGTGAACTCATGAAGCATCTCCTCAATTTTGTTCTCACCGTCCTGCTGTCGGCCGCTCCGCTGGCCGCCGCCGAATTTTCCCCGTGGGACGCCTGGCGGCTCGGCTACACCACGTTCGAAAAAGGAATCCAGCTCCGCGACAAGGGCGACTACGTCGGCGCGGTCGACCAGTTCAACGCCGCTCGCCGTCACTACGTCGATGTGCAGAAGGCGAGGCCGGACTGGAACCAGAGCATCATTCAGGGCAGGATCAACGACTGCGACCGGGAATTGAATGCGCTGAAGAAACTGATCGGCAACCGCCCGGCCGCACCCGCCCCCCGGGAACCCTCCTCCGGAGCGGACTTCGTCGAACTTCAGAGCCTGCGCAAACAGGCCGCCGGATACAAGCAGAAACTTTTTGAGGCGCTGACGGAACTGGAAGAGCTTCGCCGTCAGGCCGAACAGGGAAAAACCGCCGCGGCGGAAATCGCAAATCTGCTGCGCGACCAGCGCATCCAGCAGGAGAAATATGTGCTTCTGGAAAAACGCTATCGGGCACTCGAACAGCAGGCGCTCGAACCGGACGGCCGGATAGAGGAACTGCGCAAGCAGCTCCTCGAGGAGAAACTCAACTCCGAAGTTGCCGCCAAACGCCTTCAGGTCGCCGAAGCCAGGATCCGGAAACTCGATCAGGATGCGGCGGAGCTCTTCAACGCCCGGGGAGTCGCGGAAGCCGCCGCCCGCCAGCGCGAAGCAGACGCAACTCGGCTCGAACGGGAGCTTGCCGAACTGCGCCGTTTCCAGAAGACGGCGGTGACGCAACGCAGCGCACTCCAATTCCAGATTGCCCAGTCGGAGAAGAAACTCAAGGAGGCGACGGAACGGGCCGCCTCGCGTGACAAGGAACTCTCCCAGTTGCGCGGGCAGCTCCGTGAAGCGCTCAAAAGCGGCGGCGACTCGGTCACCCTGAACGCGCAGTTGCTCGAGGAGGGCAGAAAATTGCGCAAACTCCTAGCGGAGACGGAGAGAAATGCCGCCGCCGGGCAGGAGCAGAATGTCCAGCTCCAGAATCGCCAGCGGGAACTCCAGCTGGAACTGGTCCGGACCCAGGAGACCGCCACCCGGCTCGAAGCGCTCCGCGTCCGGCTCGAAACCGAATGCGCCCGGCTCCGCAAGGAAGCGGAACAGGAGCGCGCCAATACCGAACTCTCTTCAGTCGAACTGAAAAACCTCCGCGAACGCAGCCGGCGGCTGGAGAGCGACCTGCAAACCTGGTCCGAACGCTGCGCAAAACTGGAAAAACGGCTGGAAACCCGCAACAGCGAAGATTTCCGCGCCCTCACTGCCGCGGACGGCGCCAGGAAAAAACTTGCCGATGAACTCGCCGAGGTTCGAAGTCGATACGCCGCAACCAGCCGCCGTGTCTCCGAACTGGAAACCGCCGGAGAAACCATGAAGAAGGAGCTTGATTCGCTGAAAACGGAACTGAAACAATCCCGTGCCGCCGGCGTCGGCCTCGAACAGCAGCTCAAGAGTTCGGTCGAGGCGGAAGCCCGGCTCCGCAAGGAGCTGGCCGCCTCCGCCGGGGCGGCACAGGAGCTCAAGACGCTCCGCACCAATTTCGACGCGCTGCGGAAAGCGAGCGAATCCGCCCGGAAAAACGCCGCGGAGACCGGGAAACTCAGACAGCAGCTCGAGGAAGCACGCCGGGAACTCGCCCTCTCAGGAAAGGCGCGGGAACAGCTTGCCGTCCGGCAGAAGGAGCTGGGAAAGCTCACCGAAACAGTGCGGCAGCTGCGGGCGGAACTCGCCGCCCGTCCAACCACGGGAACCGCGCCTCTCCCGCAGACGGAAACCGCGGTGAAGCCGGTCGGAGTCGGCACTCCTGCGGAACTGATCGCCGCCGGCAAAAAAGCGGAAGCGGAGGAGAGTACCGAACTCGCCATCTGGAACTACCGGACCGCTCTGGAGCTGGAACCGGAAAATCCGGAAGCCTCCGAGCGACTGGGCAGACTGCTGCTTCGCCGCGAGGAGTTCGAACAGGCACTGCCACTGCTTTCCGCCGCACGCCGGGCGAAGCCGGATGATCCGGAACTCGCCGCTGACACAGTGGAGGCGCAGCTCGGGCTCCGGCAGTACGACGAGGCTCTCAAGGAACTGAACCGGCTCCTGAAACATACGCCCCGCTCCCCCCGGCTGCTCCTCGCCTCCGGACGCGCGCTCGCAGGAAAAAAGGAGTGGAAATCCGCTGAAATCCGGCTCCGAGAAGCAGCGAAACTCGCCCCCCGCGCCCCCGCGCCGCAGCTGGAGCTCGCCCGGCTGCTCCTCGGATGCACCCCGCCGCGGGAGGCCGATGCCGCCCGCTGCTACCAGACGGCGCGCGACCTCGGAGCCGCCCCCGATCCGGAACTCGAACCCCGGCTGGGGAAACTGCTCGACGATCAACGTGCCGTCGCGGAGTTCATGCTCAGCGCCGCCCGGGAGGCGGAGAAGAGCGGAGACTGGACCAGCGCCGCCTGGTACTACCGCGAACTGCTGAACGGGGAACCGGAATCCCGCCGCTATTCCGCCGCACTGGCTTTCGCACAGTACAAGCTCAGGCAGTATCCGGCCGCCCTGGAAACGCTGGCGATGCACCCGAACTCCCCGGAAGGGGGTCTGATTGCGGCGATGGCCCACTTCCGCTCCGGAGAATTCCCCGCGGCGGAGAAGGGAGCTTCTGAACTTTTCCGGAACAACCGGAACAAGCCGCTCTCCTACCGGGCGGAGACGATGAAATTCCGCGACGAACTCGACGCCCTGCTCGCCGGGCCGGAGGCGAAAAGTTCGGTCAACGCCGGCAGAGCGGCGGCGGCACTCCGGCGCCTCCGCTGAAGTCGCCGGCCGATCCCCGCCGGATTGAGCTTGCACTTCCGCAGGAACCGGTGTATATTCCATACCGGCAGGAGAATCAACCGCGAAGGAGGAACCGAAATGCTCAAACGCCCCAGACCGCTCGTTTCCACCAATCTGCTCGGAGGACATTCCTGGGTTTTCATTGTGATCCAGGCACTCTGCTCCATCGTACTCGGCGGGATCTTTCTTTTCCATCCGCTCTGGGCAATGATAGCACTGGCTCTTGCCCTCGGAATCATGCTGCTCGGCTGCGGCATTCAGCAGCTCGTTCTCACCTTTCTGCTCCGCCGCCGGTTCAGCATCGGCCGACTGCTCTACGGACTGGTGCTGTTGATCGCCGGGGCATTCCTCGTCCTGGATCCGCTGCTCGGCGTACTGGAGCTGCTCCTCATCCTCGGCATCTGGTTCATCTTTCACGGCGCGGAACTCTTCGTCGCCGCCTGGACGGCGCGGGGATTCGCCAACTCCTTCCGCATCATGACCGCCGTCAACGGCGCTCTCAGTCTGATCTGCGGAATCCTCATCACCATGTTTCCGCTGGCCGGGAGCGTCTGGGTGGACTACGTCTTCGCCTTTTATCTGATCTTCTACGGTCTGGTCACTCTCACCGTGGGGTTGCGGCTGCGCGCCCTCACCAGGAGCTGAGCCGAAAAGTCTTTTCACATCTCAACCTGAAACAGCATTTCTGCAATGGAACAGTATCCGGAAATTCCTTTCACCATCGTTCCCGGTTCGGCCGGCTGCATTGCGCTGGCCCGCTCCGGAAGTTATCTCTACACCGCAGGCGGCGACCGGCTCAGCGTCTACGACATCTCCCGACCGGACCACCCGAAACTCTGCTGGAGACGCAGTGGATTCGGCAACGGCCGCCAGCTTGCTGCGGCGCATGGCCGGCTCTACCTCACCGCCCGTGAATTCGGCCTCTGGATCCTCGATCTGGCTGATCCCGCCCGGCCGAGGGTCATCTCCCGGTTCGACACGGTGGAGCTCGCCACCGGCATTGCCGTTGCGGAGAACACCGTCTTCGTCACCGAGCGGATCTACGGCGTCGAAATCATCGATGTGACCGATCCGGCCCGCCCCCGCCATCTTTCGCTGATCCGCACCCCGGAGGCGCAGTCCGCCGCTTATTCCGACGGACGGCTCTACGTCGGCGACTGGGGGGTCGGGCGCCTCACCGTCATCGACGTGCGCGACCGCAGCAATCCGCAACAGCTCTCCACCGCGGAACTCGGCGGATTCGGCGACGGCGTGGCGGTTTACGGCGATCTCTGCTGCGCCGCGACCGGACTCAATGCGAAGAGCGGTTCCGAGACGGAACTTGCCGGAAACGGCCACGGGCTGGATATTTTCCGCCTCGATGAAAACCGCCTGCCGCACCATCTCGCCCGTCTCAATTTTCCGCTGCTGCAGGTCAAAACCAACGATTTCTGGACCGTCCGCCTCGCCGGAACAGAGGCTTTCGTCGCCGACACCCACAACGGCGTCTTCCGGGTGGATCTCGCCGATCCGGCCCATCCCCGCTGCACCGGCCGGATGGTGCTGCCCGACATCATCCGCATGGATGGCCGGGCCACCGGCCGGGTCCGCATTTCCGTGCCGGACTGCGCCGGAGACTGCACCGTCGGCGACGGCGTCCTCTACGTCGCCGCCCAGAAAAGCGGCCTGCTGGTCACCTCCCTCCCCGGCCTCAAACCGAACCCGCCGGAGAGTTCGAAGGTTCCGCTCCTCACCGGCCGCCGCGCGCCCGCCGCCATCGACGGCCTTGCCCGGGTGGAATGCGGCGGTCAGGTACGCCGCCTCGCCCTCGACGGAGACACGCTCTACGCGGCCTGTTCCCATGCCGGACTGCAGATCTGGCACCTCGACGGGGAGAACGTGAAACCGGTCGGGACGCTTCCGGTCCGCTGTTCCTACGATGTGGCGGTGCGTGACGGAAAGCTCTATTCCGCGGAGGGGCTGGACGGTGTGGCGGTCTACGACCTCGCCGTCTTCCCGCCAAAGGAGCTGGGGCGATACAAACGCCCGAACCGGATCTTCCAGCTCTGCCGACTCACGACGGACAATCGGTTTGCCCTCTGCAGCTGCCGGGACGGCATCCTGCGGATTCTCGATCTGACCGACCTCTCCGCAATCCGGCTGGCCTATCACCATCTCCACGGCGGACTGCTTTACGGCGACTCATTCCCGGAAGGTGACCGAAACGGACTCGTCCCGGTGATCTGGCCCTACTGCGGCCTCGCCTGGTACGATCTCTCCGGCCCCCGCCCGAAACTGTTCCGGGACGACCGGCAGGAGCGTTCCGGCGGCCAGAGCGAAGGAATCACCTGCTGGAACGGCGGCTTCCTGATGAATGGGAGGGACGGCTGCTGCCGGATTCCGGACCCGGCCGGGACTCTGCCGGAACTCATCTGCTGCGCCGGCGGTCCGATCCGGGGCGTTCCGACCGCCGGAACCGACGGAATCGCCTTCTCCGACCGGCACAGCGGCAAAATCAGCTTCTACCGTTTCCCCGCGCCGGAGGTTGCCGAACGGGTTCCGGAACGGTGCTATTGTCTGCTGCCCGGCGCACCGGACCGGGTGCTCTTCCATCGCGGCAGGATGGTGATTCCCGGCGGCCACACCGGCCTCTGGGTCGAACGGTTCCGCTGAGGCGAGGACTGTTCCGACGGCGGTTTTCGTCAGTCGTCCGCCCCGGCCCGCCACGCGGCGAGCGTCACACAGCGGGCGCCGAGGTTGCGCATATCGGTCAGATTGGCTTCGGCGATCTCCGGAGTCCGGGCGCTGCAGCAGTCCGAAAGAACCGTTACCCGGTAGTCCAGAGAAAGCGCATCGGTCACCGTCGCCCGGATGCAGTTCGGATACTGTGTCCCGGCGATCAGCAAAGAATCGACTCCGAGACGGCGCAAACACAGGTCAAGTCTGGTGTGAAAGAAGGCGCTGTAGCGCGGCTTGACGATCACCATCTCGCCCGGAAGCGGGCGGAGTTCCGGCACGATCTCCGCCCCGGAAGTTCCACGCACTGCGCCGGGAACCCCCTGAAACTGCTCGAGCCGGCTCCGCTCCAGATCGATTCCGGAGGGATCGTACTCGCGGATGACGTGAAAAATCGCGATATCGCCATTGCGTCGGCAGCACTCCAGCAGTGCGGCGATGGCTGGTACCGTGGCCGCCGCTCCGGCCACGCAGAGCGGAGATTCCGCCGTCACAAAATCCCGCTGCATATCGATAATCAGAAGTGCGGTCTCTCTGGTGTTCATCATTTCTGTTCGATTGGTTGAAGTTCATCTCTGCGTCAGGGGATTTGCCCCTCTCCCCCCGTTTACGGGGCGAAGGTCTTTTCTCCGGATAGATAACATAACACCTCGGAAAAAGTTTTGCAAACGGTTTCGCCGCCTCAATCGGTTCCCGCCGGAAGCGACAGGGAAACGGTACTCCCGGCAAACCGGTTCCGTGGCAACGGAATGCGATAACTCCGGGAGTTGCGCCGCACCGTGAGAGCCTCAAGCTTCCGCCCCGGGTCGGCGGCATACAGCCGGCCGCCGCGCACCATCAGCAGACAGGGCTGTTCTGCCGTCAGCCGGGTGCCGTCGGGAAACTCCGCCCAGCCCGGCCGATAGAATGTCGCCATGACCACGCCTCGGCATGCGATCGCGTGAATGGAGTCGGAGCTGGTTTTCAATCGGACCGGTTCCCATGGCTTGCCGAGCGGAGTGACGGCATAGGCGTAACCGCCGTTCCGCGGACGACGGCCGTGATCGAGGTAAAGATAAAAGATTTTCCCGCGAACCGGCGCGGCGGAGAGTGCCGCAGTCACCCGTTTCCAGTTGCCGGTGACGTCGCGGATTCCGGTCCGAATTTCCGCCCCCGGCGCAGAGAGAATTCTCCAGGAGAAACCACCGTTGGCAACCGTTCCGGAGCACGGATCGCGTTTCAGTTCCCCCAACGCCCGGAACTGGGCCGCCGCGGTGACCACCGGCGCATCGATCCGGCTGCGAATGCCGCTGCCGACGCACACCATGCCGCTGCCGGGAAAAAAGTAACTTTTTTTCGCAGTCAGTTCGCCGTTGTCGAACTCCATGGCACAGAATCCGACCTCCCCGTCCGAGAGGCCGCCGACCCACTCCTCCCTGTTGTCCCAACCGGGATTCCGGCAGAAGAGGGAAGAATCGTCCTGCACGGCGGTGACGCCGGGAATCTTCCGCCAGTCCCACAGGGCGCCGATCTCCTCCAGCTCTCCGCGGCGGCTCATCAGCATGGTCGCACCGTGCCCGGTGAGGCGCCCGAGCAGATTTTCCGAATTGACGGTCTCACTGCCCCGGATCCGCCGGGAACTCATCTTGACTGAACAGTAGAACTCCGGCGTGCGGAACACCAGAAAATCACTGTCGTAGAAGTACCGACACCCGGAGAAACGGAACTCCGCCTTCTCCGCAGGATTCTCTTCGCCGATCCCCCGTCGGAGCCGGGCTGCCGCATCGACGCACTCCCGGTATTTCTGAAACGGAAGACGTTCCGTATTCTGACGGCCGCAGGCGCTGAAATCCATCTGCCGGTCAAAGAGCACCCAGCGTAGCCCGTTCCGGTAGTAGTTCTGCAAGACTACCGTCCGGTCCGGCGGAAAGGCGTACACGCTTTCGGAAAGAACCGAAAGCCAGCGGACCATTTCCGTGAAATAGGCCAGCCCGTAGTTGCCGAACTGCAGCTGCGCTCCGTGCTGATGAAAACTCCAGTCCGCCTGGATCCCCTCCCGGCCCGGTGCCGCAAGACGAAGTTCACTCAAAATCTGTTCCCGCCCCTCCCGGACCAGTTCAGGGCGCTGGTACAACACCCCTTTGAGCAGGTGAATTCCAGCCAGCCACACCTTGTTCTGCCCGGTCATCCCCGGCCGGGAGCGGTCGAGAATCGCCCGGAACTTCTCCGGATACTCCGGCGGCAGGTCGTCGCCGAGCAGAAGCAGGGTGTCGAGCAGCTGCCGCGGCGTGCCGATTTCGGAATACCACCAGTTGGGACTCTGCGGATCCTGCGCCGCCCAGAAGTCGAGGCCGCGCAGAACGGCCGCCAGCAACGCTCGATTCCGGAAGAATTTCGATTCCGGCGCGGCATATGCGGCAGCGAGCAGGCGCAGGCGGGCAAGATGCGCCAGTGGAACCCAGGTGCCCCGCCCCTGATGCCGGTAATCGATCCCGGGCCAGGAACCGTCACTCCTCTGCTGCTTCCATTCCCGGCTCACCCGGGAGTCGTTGACCGATTGAATCGCCTCAACGTTGTTCCGGTCGCGGATTTTCAAGAGTTCCGGATCCATGCTCCAGACGGAAAGCGCCAGTACGGCAAGAATGCAACTTGCGAAAACTTTCATAATCCCCATCCTTACGGCGCCGCCTTTTCCAGCAGCAGTCCCCGGTACGAAAGCGGAACCACCACCCGCCCCCGCCAGAAACCGACCGTGCCGGGAACGTCCGGAAACTTCCAGCGGCGATTCGGAATCGGTCTGGCAGCCTCCGGATTGCTGAAGTCGTAGAGACGCACCAGCCGGTCGGAACGGTGGCTGGTCGCCACGAGCGTATCGTCGACAGTGGGGACGCCGCTGATCCGTTCTCCGACCGAACAGCGTTTCCATTCCCGCGACGGGCCGGGCTGATTCGGTTCGAGCAGAACATATCTGCTGTGGTTGATCATCAGCAGTTTCCCGTTGAGCGCCGCGAGGCCGTCCGCATGGGTGTTCAGCCGCTCAACCACCCGGTTGGCGAGAACCGGTTTTTCTCCGGAGAGGTCGTACCAGGCCAGCCCCCCGGAATGCCAGTTGTTGGCGACGTAACGGCCGCCGAGCAGCCGGTCGCAGAGCAGATCCCCGTAGAGCAGTCCGATCTGTCTGTGCTGAAACACCTTTTTCATCCGGGCCGGATCGGAGACGTCCAGAAAGTAGAGCACCCCGGTGCGGGCGGAGACGACAGCGAACCGGCTCCCCTCCGGTTTCCAGATCAGCTGGGCGAGCGGACCGAACTGACAGCGTCCGAGCAGGGTCAGTTTCCCCGCTTCGTCCGGCCGGTAGACGGCGACACCCGCCGCCCCTTCCGCCGCGTACAGAAGACCGTCGGCATATTTGACGTCGCAGGCCTCCGCCACCGGCAGCACGGCCACCGGCGAAATCCCCTGTTCGCTCAACCGGACGGTGTGGATTCCGGCGGAACCGGCCGCCACCCAGGCGAGATCTCCATGAATTGCCACTCCTCGGACCCTGCCGCCCGCATCGTAGGTGAAAAATCCGGGTACCGGCTTTGTCGGAAGCGGCGGAGGAATCACCGGCGGCACCTGACTCTTCTCCGGCTCGCGGCGGAGCGAAGGAATCTTCGCCAGAAACAATCCGGTCCGGACTCCGGAGAGATAGAGCACCCCGTCGGTAACGGCGATGCCGGAGACCGCGTCGGGCCGGGTCCCTCCCGCAGGCGAGGCGACCGGCGGCAGCTGAAGCTGCCCCGCCCCCTTCGGATGGCGCGGATCGGAAATATCCACCAGAAACACTCCGTTGTGGGAATCCGCCGCGACCGCGATCTCTCCGGAGAAGCGCACCGTCCAGAAATCGTTCCCACGGCTGAAAAACGGCGGGAAGTGAAAACTGGAGATCGTCCGCAGTTTCCGGATGTTCGAGATATCGATGAGATTGATCGAGTGACCGTTGTTCTGCCGGTTTTCCTTCGGACCGGTTTTCGCATGGTGACCGGTCGAGGCAAGACAGAGATTGCCGCGCACCGCCACACCGTCGCCGTAGCCGGTGAGCGGATGGGCGGCAATCCGCCGGGGAGCGCGCACATTGGAGACATCCAGAATGGTGACCCGCCCGGCGGCCCAGTCGCCGGCGAAAATCCGGCCGGAATCATAGACCACGGACTGTGCCTCCGGCGTCTGGACAAGCGAGAGGAATCGGGGGTGTTCCGGGTCGGAAATATCCACACACTCCACCCCGTACTGGCGCTCCGCGACGAAGCAGACCGGTCCGGCGGCGTCGACCCCGGTCGCCAGCTCCACCGTATCGAAACGGGAAAGCTGTTTCGGAGCGGTCGGATCGGCCACATCCACGAGATAGAGGCCGTGCGATCGCGCCGCGATGCAGGCGACATTGCCGGAAAGCGCGATCTGGCGCCCTTCCGGAAACTTCCCGGTTTTACCGGTCAGCCGGGGAGCTTCCGGCGTGGAAATATCATAGATCCAGAGCATTTCATCGCCGAGCACGTAAAGAGACTTCCTCCGAATCACCATGCCGGTGGCTCGCGATGGTCCGCCATCGACCTTGCAGACCGGGTAAAGCGAACCGAACTTCACAGCGTCCGGCGCGGCAACCGAGGTATCCTCCACCGGCGCGGCGACGAGCAGGGCGCCGGCGGTGGCGATTCCGGCGGTAAACAAGGCGCGGAATCTCATTTCTGCAGCTCCCAGCTGTCGTTGAAATCGATATTATTTTTCACGGAAAGAGAGACCACATGCCCGTCGCTCCACACAAACGCGGCGGACCCGTTGTGCAAATCATATCCGGCCCGGTCCTTGACGTCGCTGGTCCCCCAGAGACTTGAATTGGCATAACGGGCAAAGACCCGTCCACGCGCCGGATCGCCCCGGGTTCCCGAAAGAACCAGCTGCTTCTCATAGAGGATCACCCCTCTGCCGGTCAGGTTGGAGAGTTTTCTCTGCGCCCATTGACTGGAGGTAATCTGAAATACCGGCGCGGGGCCGCGCGGAGAACCCGCATTGATATTTTCGGCCGTGCCGTGCTCCCGGGTCACCACATAATTGGAGAGGAAATTCACCGCTCCCTGTGGAATCGCCGTCTCCGGGCAGAACCAGATGCCGGAAGGCATTGTAAACAGTGTCCGCGTCAAATTCTTATTCCCTTCCACACACTGATTGACATAGGTGGTGTCGGTCAGATTGCCCGGGCAGTACTCATAGTCGTTCGCATACTGGAAGAAGAACAGTGAAATCTGTTTCTGATTGCTGACACATCGGATCATTTTCCCCTTATCCCGCGCTTTGTTCAGCGCCGGGAGCAGCAGGGCCGCCAGAATGGCGATGATCGCAATTACGATTAAAAGTTCTATAAGAGTAAATTTGTGCCGCTTTCGAAACCCGACTCCGGCGGATGGGGCCGGGACGAACCCGGAGTCATACCTGGTTTTGAGAACATCTGGCATCATTCAACACCTCCTATGATGAAATTCCACTTTGATGCGGAGAAAAATCCGCCTTTCTCATGCTTCAATTATCTGCAACATCGCGCACCCGTTCCCCGGGAGTTTGCGAGCCGGAGCGAAGCCGTTTCCGACTCCCCCGACCGCCTTTTTCAAAAGATCGGCGTCAGTGCCCGACAGCTGGAATTGATCGCCAGATCCGCCTCAAACATGCGGTGCAATGGCGGAGTCTCCGGTTTTTCCAGGCGTTCCACGACATGTTCCAGCGCCTGATGCCCCATCGTCGCCAGCGGCATGCGGATATGACTGACAGGAAATCCAACATAGGGAATATCGCTCAGATCATCGAAGCAGAGCATCGAAAGATCCTCCGGAATCCGCAACCTTGCCCGTTCAGCGGAGAGCAGGAAACAGGAGAGCAGAGAAGCGAACGTCAAAAACACCGCCGTCGGCTGATGCTGCAGCAGCATCCCGCTGATATCCGTTTTGTTTCCCGCGAAAAACACCAGCTCCTTCGGCGGAAGCAGACCGTTGTCGGAAAAAGCGCGTCGCCATCCCTTTTTTCGCTGCTGACTCGCATAGTTGTTGGAAGAGAGAGCCAGGCAGGCAATTTTTCGATGCCCGATACGCAACAGATATTCAACCGCACGCTTCGCCTCCTGAACATAGTCGACCGACAGGCAGGAAAATCCCGGATTCGCAGGGCGGCGATTGATGAAGCAAACCGGCTTCTCCCAGTCGCAAAACTCCTCCACCGCCTCCAGCCCCTTCGGATGCTGCAGAATCAACGCGTCAAGCGCATCCGCCCGACGCAACTCCGGCTTCCAGTAATCGTTGTAGACCAGAGTGACATTCCGCCCCTCAGCCGCCTCCTGAATCCCCTGCAGAATCCGGTCGCGGTAGCTCCGGGCGGAATAGAACGGCAGCCGGTCGATACCGATTCGCCACGCCTTCCGCCCGGAACGTTCCAGCCTCTCCGCGCCGAGCACTTCCCAACCGACTCCCGCCCGGCTGTCGAGACGCCCCTCCTCCGCCAGCAGACGCAGCACCTTGCGTATCGTCATCCGGCTGACGCCGTAACGTTTCACCAACTCATTCTCGGAAGGAAGCCGGTCCCCCGGCACGATGACTCCCCCCTCGATCTGCCGAAGCAGATCCGCATAGACGACATTGTAAGCCAATTTGGGCATTCTTTTAATACCTGTATATTTAATTCTATTTATATTATACTCCATTTTTTGATACAAGTCAATACCTGTATAAAAAAAAAATTCTTTTTTTTGGCGAAGAACGGACCTCATCCGGCACAGCGCCGCGCCTGAAAAAAACACCTTTTTTCAGGCACCGAACTTGACTTTTTCAACAGTAAGACTTCATGCAGAATGACAAAAGAATCTTCATGCAGCCATACCAGAGAAAAAATTTCAGACGCGGAGCGGAGTTCTTCAAAGCGCCGGAGCCATCCGATCCGACTCTGGATTGTTAAGCAGGGAGAAGGTAACCGGGATCGACACCATCGCCGATGCCGGAGTTCTGCCGCCCCCATACTCGCGCTCGACGGAAAGATGATAAGCCGGGGGAAAGGACTCTCGAAGCAAGGGAGTTCCAACCATTCCGCAGCCTCTGCCCGTTCTCCGCTTCGCCCTCATGCCGGCACGGCATCTGCGGGGGCAGCAGCACGGTTAAACCGGCTCCGGCAACAGCAGGCCCGCGATGAAATCCTGCTCGAAGCCCGGAATGGAATTGAGCGGCAATTCCCGCGGCAGGGCGGCGAGACGTTCGAATTCAATCATACGCTCCGGATGCGCCGCCAGAAGCGCCGCCCCGGCCAGCGCGGCATTCCCGCAGATGCAGAACCGGTCGTCCGGCAGAGCCGGAAACATGCCGATCGCCCGCGCGGAAGCGAGATCCAGACCGCGTGCGAACCCGCCGCAGAGCCAGAGCCGCTCCAGCGCAGCCGGTGTGATGCCTGCCGCTCGCAACAGTGAATGAATTCCCGCCATCACCGCCGCCTTAGCCTGAAGCAGCGCCTCCACATCGCTCTCCGGGATCACCACGCCGGGAGCGATCCGGCAGCCGAGCACACCGTCACGCATCACGCGCCTTCCCCAGCGCGCCAACACACCGGGGTCAAAACGGCCGAACTCATCCAGCAGGCCGCTCCGGCGGCCGGAGGCGAGAAAATCCACCAGCGCCGAGCCGCAGAGTCCGGAGGCCATTCCTCCTCCACGGACCGTAAGCTCGAATTTTCCGGCAGCGTCGAACCGGAGATGTTCAATCACCCCGGCTCCGGCCCGGGCGCCGTTTTCCGCACCCGAGCGTTCGAAGGCCGGACCGGCAGCGGCACTCGCCGCCAGAAATTTTCCATCGTGCGTTAAAATCATTTCACAGTTGGTCCCGAGATCGAGCAGGAGCTCGGTCCGCCCGGAGTCCCCGAAGCCGGTCGCCGCCATCCCGGCGACCAGATCGCCGCCGACATTGCCGCCGACGGCGGGCGCTGCCAGCACCTCCGCCTCCGGCGCGGCGGAGAGACCGAGCTTCCCCGCCGATACCACGGGGAAACGGCGCAGCGGCGGCTCGAACGGCGCCACGCCGATCGGAGCCGGATCGATCCCGTACAGCAGATGGGTCATCACCGTATTGCCCGCCACGGCGATCCGGCGGATTTTCCACGGTTCCGGCGTCAGCTCCCGCAGCAGAGGATCGATCGTCTCCGCGGCAACAGCGCGCTGCAGGGCGGCCGCGCCCCCCGGAGAAGCGGCGGCGGCAATCCGGTCGATCACGTTATCGCCGAAACCCGCCTGCCGGTTCAGCCGTCCGGACGAGGCGACGATTGCCCCGTCAACAAGCAGCAGCGCGGCAACCGTCGTAGTGCCGATGTCCACCGCGACGGCCCATCCGCTCCCCGGCGCGGCACTCTCCAGCGGAAGCAGAAAACCGGTCTCCACCGTCACCTTCTCCCGCAGGAGCGACCGCTCCGGAATCCGGATCTCCCCCTCATCTCCGACCGGGAAGCAGTCACAGCTGCGCACAGTCCGGGGGCAGTCGCAGCAGTCGCAGCGCTCCCCGCCGACGAGAAACTCTCCGGCAAGGAGTTCGATGAGGCAGCGTCCGCAGCGCCGCGTGCCGCCGCAGCGCAGATCGAGCTTCCAACCGTTCCGGGCGAGCGTCTCGCTCAGCGGCTGTTCCGGCGCCGCGACGATACTCCGCCGTTCCGTTCCGCATGTCATCTGTAAAATCACGCTATCCTCCCGTCGGAGCGTTTTTTCTCTCTCCGGTTCGAATACTATACCACCTCCGCCGGCAGGCCGCAAGCAGCAAAAGCGGGAAACTCCACCAAATAATCGCAATGTGGACTTGCAAATGTTCCGGAGACGGGGCACATTAATTCACGGAAAACCATGGAACATGCAATTCAGGAATCCACTCATGGAGGAACTCGATTTTCAGAAGGCGGGCGGCATCATTCCCGCTGTGGCGCAGGACCATCTCACCGGCGAAGTGCTGATGCTCGCCTACATCAATCCCGAAGCGTGGCAGGAAACGCTCCGCACCGGCCACGCCGTCTACTACTCGCGCAGCCGCAACCGGCTCTGGCGCAAGGGAGAAGAGAGCGGCAACATCCAGATCATCAAAGAGATTCTGGTTGACTGCGACGGCGACGCCGTCATCTACCGCGTCGAGCAGAAGGGCGGCGCCGCCTGCCATACCGGCCACCGGAGCTGTTTTTACCGCAGACTGGAAAACGGAACCCTCATCGAGCTGAACAAACCGCTCTTCGATCCCGAAAAAGTGTACAAGAAGCAATCATGAAACCGTACTATTTCGACGAACTTCAGGCCGCGTTTCCGCAGCTCGCGCTGCGAAACGATCTCTCCTATCGTGAAATCACCACCCTCGGCGTCGGCGACACACTGCCGCTCCTCGCCGAACCGCGCGACGATCGCGAGCTCGGCGCTTTGCTGGAGTGGACTCATTCCCGTTCCATTCCGATCCTGGTCATCGGCGGCGGGACCAATCTCGTCGGCAGTGACGCCCCCTGCCCCGCGCTCGGAATCCGGCTCAGCCAGCCGATGTTCTCCGAGGTGAAGGCGGGGCGCTCCCACCTGACCGCAGGCGCCTTTCTCCGACTGCCCAAGCTCGCCTCCTCCGCGGCGGAACTCGGCTACGGCGGTATCGCCCGCCTCGCCGGAATCCCCGGCACCCTCGGCGGCGCTCTGCGGATGAACGCCGGAGCCAACGGTGCCGCAATCGGCGACTTCGTCCTCCAGCTCTGCGGCTTCCGTTTCGACGGCACGCCGTGGACAGCGGAAAAAGAGGAGATCCACTGGGGCTACCGGCAGACGAATATTCCGGAAGATGTCATTCTCACCGCCGCCATCCTCACACTGCCGCGAGGCGACCGCGAAAGCGTCGAAGCGGAGATCCGCCGCGAACTGGAAGCCCGCCGCAGTCGAGAACCCGGCGGCAGAAGTGCCGGATGCACCTTCCGCAACATCTCCGAATTCGAACCGGCGGGCAGACTGATCGAACAGTGCGGCTTCAAGGAGTACCGCGTCGGCGGACTCGAAGTGAGCGCCGCTCATGCAAACTACGTCGTCAACGTCGATTCCGGCACTGAACGCGACTATCTGGAACTGCTCCGGGAGATCCGCACCGCCGTCGCGGAAAAGTTCGGGTTCTACCTCAGACCAGAGGTGAAGTTCGTCAATCCGTCGACTCTGGAGACGTTGCTCGCCGCGCCCGTTCCGCCGAAGGTCAACGTGCTCGAAGGCGGCACCAGCCGGGAACGGGAGATCTCGCTCAAGAGCGGCGCCGCTGTCGCGCAGGCGCTCCGCAATGCCGGATTCGACGTGACCGAGACAGACCTGCAAAAATGCTGTGTCACGCCGGAGATGCGCGAAGCCGACGTGGTCTATCCGGTGCTGCACGGCGGGTTCGGGGAAGACGGCCGCATTCAGCGGGAAATGGAAGACGCCGGTCTGAAGTTTGTCGGTTCCGGCAGCGCCGCCTGTCTGCTGGTCATGGATAAAATCGCCACCAAACGGCTCGCCGATCAACTCGGACTCCCCACGGCGAAGTGGCATGTCGTCACGCCGGAGTCGCGGGACTTCCCCGCCGACCTGAAACTGCCGGTGATCCTCAAGGTGCCGAAAGAGGGCTCCACCTTCGGCATCGTGCGCGTCACCAGCCGGGAGGAGTGGGAAAAGGCGCTGGAAGAGGAGTTCCAGATGGCGGATGAGATTCTGGTCGAAGAGTATCTCTCCGGCATTGAAATCACCGTGCCCATCGTCGGCGGCACGGTTTTGCCTCCCATCGAGATCCGCAGTCCGCACGGTTTCTACGACTACGATGCGAAATACGTCTATCAGCAGGGACACACCGAATACTTCTGCCCGGTGCAGTCGCTCGCCGAACCGGTCGTCCGCCGCGCGATGGAGTTGTCGAAGAAGTTCTACCTCGGCGCCTGCTGCCGCGACATTCTGCGGGTGGACTTCATCGTCACGCCGGACGGCACTCCGTGGCTGCTCGAAGGCAACGCCATCCCGGGCTGCACCGCGACCAGTCTGGTTCCGAAATCCGCCCGGCAGGCGGGCATCTCCTTCGAAGCGATGACCGCCTCGCTGACCTACGCCGCGATGAAGCGGCCGGGCAAACAGTGCGCCGTACCGGCGCCCGCGGAGAAGGTGGCGGCAGCTCCCGCGACAGGAGAAACATCCGTCCGCCGCCCCAACCGGCTGCTGCTGAAATTGAGCCGCTGGCTCTTTCGGCTGGTGCTGCTCTTCAGCGCTCTACCGTTGCTGCTGGTCGGCAGCGTCGCCGTCCGCGAAGGGGAGCCGGAAGGATTCATCCTGCTGGTCAGCGGATTCTTCATTCTCGGTGCCGAATGGATTTTCAACTGGTTCAACAAGCTGGAGAAACTTTGATGAAATTCTTCCTCCGTCTCTTCGCCGTTCTTCTGCTCTGCACCGCCGCAGTGGGCAGTTTCGCCGCTCCTGCCGCTTCGCCTGCGGCGGAAACCGGTGCTCCGGCCCCGGAGCTGGAAGTAAAAAAGTGGATCAAGGGCGATCCGATCCGTCTGGCCGACCTCAAGGGGAAAAAGTGCGTCGTCCTTTTTTTCTGGACCCTCAGTCAGAACGGAACCGCCGCCTTTGCGCAGATTGGGCTGCTCGCCCATAAACTGGGTGAAAAAGAGGTGCAGTTCGTCGCCATCGGCTGCGATTCCGCGGATTCCATCGCAAAATTCAACCGTCTCAACGAACTTCCCTTCCCCGTCGCGGCCGACAACATGCTCGCCACGGTCAACCGTTACATGCGTTCCAACGACCGCATTCCGATGGCGGCGATCATCGACCGGAACGGGGTGCTCGCCTGGCGCGGCGCGGTTGGCAGCCTCGCCGGTGTGCTGCCCGAAGTGATCGCCGGGAAGTTCAACATCCAGCAGCATGTCGAACGGGAGAAATTCTCCCAGGCGGTGATGAGTGCAATCCGGATCAAGGATTACCCCTCCGCGCTGAAACTGCTCGATGATGAGTTGAAGAAGAATCCCGGGAATCTGGAACTCCTGAACGTCAAACTCCCGTTGCAGGGCAAGCTGATGAAGGATCTCGACGGCGCGGAGAAAAGCGCTCTCGCCGCCGTCGAAAAGAATCCGAAGGAGCCGCAGCTCTACTGGATGATCATGAAGCTTCTGGAGAGCGACCGCCCCGGCCGTCTCGCACCATGGATCGACCGGGTGGCGACGAATTTCAGCGATCAGCCGCGGGTCCTGCTCAAGTTCGCCCAGCAGGAAATGAATCAGCCGCTCGTCTCCCTGCGGCCGTGGAACGCCTGCAAACTTCTGGAAACCGCCTGGAAATCAGGGAAATTCAAGGATGACCGCGAACGCGGCATCGCCGCCGGAGAATACGCCAGAGCCCTCTACTTCTGCGGCCGCCCGGACCTCGCACTCTCTCTGAGCAAAGAGGCGGTCAAACTGCTCAAGGGCACCCGCGAAGCCGCGCAGGCAAATGCGCTTGCGGTCTATCTCAACACGGTCATTCTCGCGTCAAAGCGGCTGAAGTAAGCCGCTTTTTCGCGAGCTCGCGGATCGGTACGCCGTCCACCAGCAGATCTTCGACGCAGCCGAAGCCGCGATAGACGCGGACCACCAGTTCCGCTTCGCCGTTTGCAAACGCATCCATGAGAATCTGCTCCGCCTCCGGAGCGAGTTTCTCATTGAGGTAAAACCGTTCGAACGGGGGATGAAAACTATTCTGATTCCCCCGGAATCTCCGCAGATCGACGTTGAGCCAGTCGCCCGACTCCGGCGGTTCGGACGACAGGTGGTCGAACCGCGCCTTCCCTTTTTCATCGACCACGATCGACACGCGGCACGAAAGCGGTCCGGAGGTGCGTCCGCCGGGAATATCGGAGCTGCGGGCGACGCTCTCCATCTGAAGCGCAAGATAACGCCCCCGGAAGGGATCACGCGGATCATACGCCTGAACCGGAAAGCGGTAGCTCTTTCCCAACCGGTACGCCACCTCCGCCCGCACGATCTTCGCTGAAACCACCGTGAGAATCAACAGCGAAGCGAACAGATAAGCGATCCATTTCCACCGTTTCATCGTACCGCCTCCCGCCGGAACTTCCGGGCCAGAATCAGATTCACCACACCGAGCGCCGCGCCGAGTGCGAGAAAGCAGAGCCCGCAGGCGAGAATGTCTCCCGACGCACAGAAGCGCAGAAAGATCTGCCCGCCCAGTACCAGCATTCCGCCGTTGAGCCAACCCGGCCGCCGCAACCGCACTCCATGCCACAGCATCCAGAGCCCGCAAAATGCAAAGTAAATGTTGAAAATCAACATATTGCAATCAGGACTCCATTCCAGCGGCCAGCAGAGGAAGAGCAGAGGGAGGACCGCGGCGATCCAGTACCCCGTCATCCGGCGCCGGAAACGGAACAGAAATCCGACGGCAACGGCGTAGAGCGCGAGGGAGAACAGCAGCCACCCCCAGCCGCAGTCCGTATATTCCAATCGCCGGAAACTGCTCCAGAAATCGCGGAAACTCCCGGCCGTGACCAGCCAGGTCATGCCGCCGAACCCGGTGATGAGAAAGAGATTGCAGGAGCGGCCGCCCTCCCGGCGGAGCAGCTCCAGCCCGCCGATCAGCAGCACCGGAAAGAGAGCGGCGTATGAGATCACGCCCCAGCACAGCCCGGCAAGAACCGAGCCACATCCGGCCACTGTAAAGAACAGAAGCAGCGTCATCAGCTCCCCCGCGATTTTCCCCCAGCGGCCCACGTCGGTGAGCGCCAGACGCAGCGTCCACGGCGCGAGCAGCAGGAAAAAAAGCCCTGCCTGAAGAAAACTTCTTTCCGTCATATCCGCCCCGCTGACCGCCATCACCACCGTTGCCACCGAACAGCCGAGGGCGAGCACCCTCCCGTGGAACAGCCAGACCAGCGGCACACAGAGCAGAATCAGCCAGAAGAGGTAGTCGTTGAGCGAACCGCTGATCTGATAGAGCTGCGAAATGATCGCGATCGCCGAGGCGGCGCCGCCGCCGATCCAGAGCGCCGCGGGTTCACACCAGCACGGCTCCCCGTCGTGGCGCCGCAGCACGAAGCCGCCGAAGACAAGTCCGGCCAGCAGCGGCAGGTACGCCATCGACAACCGCCAGAAGGGGCTGAGCATATCCCAGTTGTGCGCGATCACCAGAATGAGTCCGCCGCTGAACAGTGCCGCGCAGAGAATCGCCAGAACCGTCAGCAGTTTCCGCTTCACCGCGTCCGCCGCGGCTCCCGCCGCCGACTGGTTCCGGCGGAGCAGGATCTCGGCGCTCTCCGGCGAAATCAACCCTTCGCGCACCCACGTCTCCAGATGCTTCGGAAGCTCTTCGGCAAAACTCCGTCCCATACGCCCTCCCCGGGTTGAAACTTATTTGGCCGGCTCCTCCGCGGCCGCTTTGTCGCGGTTCCACATCCGCCGCGGCGGCGGCGAATACGGCTTCGCCTTCAGCCGGTAATGGCCGGTTCCGAGAATCGAATCCAGCTCCCGGAGCAGCTCCGGCGTCACCGAAATCTTCCGCCCGCGCGATTCGATGAAGGTCACCGAATCATCGGTTCCCACCAGGCAGACCACCACCCGGGTGTCGCCGGGCGTCCGGAAACAGGCCTCGGAAACCTGCTTGAGCTTTTCGCTGGTGATCTCCGAGGCGTAGATGTGCAGATGCAGCTCCTCGGTCATCTCCGCCGGAGCCTCGCCGAGCAGCACCACCCGGTCGACGATCACCCGCGGCTTCTCCGCCTCGTCGCGCTTGCTGACCGTGGCTTCGAGCAGCAGCGGCGTGCCGGGAAGCATCTCGATTCCGGAACCGATCAACGTGTTGAGCGCCCGCTCGTAAATCATGCACTCGGCGGAGGAGTCGAGATCCTCCAGCTGGAGGATGCCGAACTGCTTGCCGGAATTCTTGCTGAACTTCTGGGTAAAGGAACCGACCATGCCGGTCAGCCGCACCTGCGCGTTGTCATTGAGCTTATCCAGATCCCGCAGCGGAACACTCGCGTAGGCCCGGACCAGTTCGGCGCAGTAGTCGAGCGGATGCCCGGTCACGTAGAAGCCGAGCAGCTCCTTCTCGCTCTTTAAAATCTCCTCCTGGTCGAACTCCGGAATATCCGGAATCGGCACCGAACAGACCTCGCCCGCGTCCGCTTCGTCGAGCAGGTCGAAAAGCGACGCCTGTCCGGCGGCGCGTTCGGCCGCGCGCACCTTGGCGAACTCCATCATCGGTTCAGCGATCGCCAGAATCTGACTGCGGCGCAGCCCGAGACCGTCGAGCGCACCCGCCCGGGTGAGGTGTTCGAGCATGCGGGAGTTGACATCCGAGCCGCACCGCTCGCAGAAGTCGGCGAAGGTTTCGAAGCGGCCGTCGGCCTTGCGGCTCTCGATGATCTTCGAGGCGGCGCCCTCCCCCACCCCCTTGATCGCACCGAGGCCGAAGCGGATGCAGTCGCCGTCGGTGGAGAAGCGGATGGCCGAAGAGTTCACATCCGGCGGAAGCACCTTGATCCCCATATCCTTGCAGGTGTTGATCATGAAGGCGATCCGCTCGGCGGACTCGATTTCGCCGTTGAGAATCGCCGCCATGAACTGCACCGGATAGTTCGCCTTGAGGTAAGCGGTCTGGTAGCAGACGAATCCGTAGGCCGCCGAGTGGGACTTGTTGAAGCCGTATCCGGCGAACAACTTGATCTTCTCCCAGATCTGATCGGCCAGCTTCTCGTCGATGTTGTTGGTCTCCTTGCACCCCTTGAAGAACTTCTCCTTCTGCTTGGCCAGCACATCGACCTTCTTCTTGCCGATCGCCCGGCGCAGGATGTCCGCGCCGCCGAGTGTGAAGCCGGCCAGCACCTGCACCACCTGCATGATCTGCTCCTGATAGAGCATGATGCCGTAGGTCTCCTTGAGGCAGTTCTCCATCAGCGGATGGTCATAGATGATCTCCTCCTCGCCCTTCTTGCGGCGGATAAAGTCCGGAATGAACTGCATCGGCCCGGGCCGGTAGATTGCGAGAAGCGCGATGATGTGCTCCAGCGTCTCCACCCCGAACGAACGGCAGAGATTCTGCATGCCGCCGGATTCGAGCTGGAAGACCGCGACCGTGTCGCCGCGCTGGAGCATTTCGAAGGTCTTCGGGTCGTCGAGCGGAATCTTCATCATGTCGATGTCGATCCCGAAGTCCTTGTGAATCATGTTGAGCGCGTCCTTGATGATGGTCAGCGTCTTCAGCCCGAGGAAGTCCATCTTGAGCAGTCCCTGCTCCTCGCACGGGTGCGCAGGGAACGGCACCACCATGCTGTCGGAGGCGCTCCGGGCCAGCGGCACGAGGTTGTCCAGCCGCTGGTCGCCGATGATCACCCCGGCGGCGTGGATGCCGGTCTGGCGGTTCAGCCCCTCGAGCACCTTGGCGAACTTCCACACCTTGCCGATCATCGGGTCGGTCTCGATCTTCTCGGCGAGCTCCTTGTTCTGCTCGACCGCCTTGTCGAGCGTCATCTTCGGATCCTCCGGAATCATCTTCGAGAGCCGGTTGCCGAATTCGAAGTCGCAGCCGAGCACCCGGGCGACATCCTTGACCACCGCCTTCGCCTTGAGCTGGCCGTAGGTGCAGATCTGCGCGACGCTGTCGAAGCCGTACTTGCCGCGGACGTAGTCGATCACCTCGCCCCGGCGGCGTTCGCAGAAGTCCACGTCGAAGTCCGGCGGGCTGACTCGCTCCGGGTTAAGGAAGCGCTCGAAGAAGAGGTTGAACCGCAGCGGGTCGATGTCGGTGATCCGCGTCAGGTAGGCGACGAGAGAACCGGCGCCGGAGCCGCGCCCCGGCCCGACCGGAATATCCTCCGCCTTGGCGTGGCGGATGAAGTCCGACACCACGAAGAAGTAGCTGATGAAGCCGGTCTTCTCGATGACGCCGAGCTCGTACTCCATCCGGTCGAGGATCTCCTTCTGGCGCGCGTCCGGCTCGGAAATTTTGCGAGGATCGAATCCGTAGCGGTACTCCATGTTGTCGAAGCAGACCTCGCGCAGGTCGTTGCGGTCGGCCAGCCGCCCGTCGGGCATGTAAAACTTCGGGTAGTGGTTGACCTCGGGCACGTAGTGGAACTTCATGCTGCACCGCTCGGCGATCAGCCGGGTGTTGGTGATCGCCTCGGGCACCTCGCGGAAGAGTTCGCGCATCTCCTGCTCGCCCTTGAAGTAGAACTCCGGCGTCGGAAAGCGGAAGTGCTTCTCCGCCAGGCGGGCGCCGGTCTGGATGCAGAGCATGATCTCATGCGCCTCGGCATCCTCCTTGCGCATGTAGTGGACGTCGTTGGTGGCGATGAGCTTGAGGTTGTTGCGCCGGGCGAGGTCGATCAGATATTTGTTGCAGCGCTGTTCCTCCTCCATGCCGTGGTCCATGAGTTCGATGAAGAAGTGGTCCGGGCCGAAGATGTCGAGGTATTCGCCGAGCGCCTGTTCCGCGCGCTTCGTGTCGCCCTGCAGAAAGTACTGGGAGATTTCACCGCCGATGCAGGCGCTGGTGCAGATCAGCCCGTCGCGGTATTGGCGCATGATCTCCTTGTCGATCCTCGGCTTGTAGTGGAACCCCTCCTTGTTGGCGGCGGACATGAGCTTGCACAAACTGAGGTACCCCTGTTCGTTCTCGCAGAGCAGCACCAGATGGAATCCGCCGCGGTTGAAGGGCTTGTTCGAATCGAAGTCGCGCATGTCACCCGGGGCGACATAGGCTTCGACGCCGATGATCGGATTGATTCCGGCGCCGGAAAGGACGCGATGGAACTCTTCGACCCCCCCCATGTAGCCGTGGTCGGTGATCGCCATCGCGCTCATGTCGTGTTCTTTGGCCAGTTCGACCAGACCGGGGATGGTGCACGCTCCGTCGAGCATGCTGTAATGGGTGTGCAGATGCAGATGTACGAAATCGGAAGCCATTTTCGGCACGTTTCTCCTGTGTGAATTTTCATGAATTCCGCCGGAGAAATAGTATACTCCGGAATGGGGCTCTTCACAACCCGCCGACAGAAGATTTTTCGAAAAAAACTTTCCGTTTTCTCCGGACCGGAGCGGCATCGTCGGACCTCCTCCGGCGTTCCTGAGGAGCTCCCTTCTTTTTCGATGAAAATCCGATTTGTTTGTTTTGCATTTTGCTTTTTCCGTGCTAATATTTAGTGCTGTCCGGATACGTTCCGGTACAGTTTTGGAGAAAAGAGAGCCGACGACACGCGGCAGAAAGGGACGCGGAAGCATGCACGGAAGCAAACCGGGAATGTTGTTGTTTTTCTCACTGTTCGCCCTCTTCCCGGTTCCGTTTGCGGCGGCGGCCGCGGAAGAAGAGACGGCCGCCGCGTTCCGGCAGGCGGAAGACCGGAACCGGTTCCTGATGAAACTTCTGGAGGGACAGGCCTCTCCGGAAAGGTTCGGGGAGGCTCTCTGGCGGATCTTCCTGGCGCAGAAGAGCTTCAACGAGAAGGTCGATTTTCTGTATGGATTTCAGTGGTCGCGGGCGAACTATGACATCAATCCGGTCTTCGTCGGGCGGCTGCAGCTGAAGCAGAAACTGAGCGAAGCGCTGGAGAAATCGCCCGACTCGGCGGAACTGCATTTCTTTCTGGCGCTCACGCTTCAGCCGCACGAGTATGTCTGTTCCGAGAATCCGCTCGGCCATCTCCGGAAGGCGCGAAAACTGGCGCCGGGGAATCCGCGGATCGAATATGAACTCGGCCGGATGCTGCTGCGGATCGGCGATTTCCAGGAGGCGGAGCCGCTGCTGACGCGCAACGCCGCGGCGGTCTCCTATCCGACGGAGCAGAACGATCCGGCCATACTCTATCTCATCACCGACCGGAAGGAGAAGGCGCTGGAGCTCTTCCGGCAGGAAGCGCCCGGCAGGAAGTCGCCGAAGCGGATCTTCTCCGACTTCCATCTTCTCCTCCGCTTCGGCGAACCGCAGGCGGCGGCGGAGCTGCTCGCGCGGGACCGCGCCAGGCTCACGCCGGAACAGGAGCGGTATCTGAACGCGGTGAGGCTTCTGCTGAGCGGGAAGAGGAAAGAGGCGATTCCGCTTCTGGTTCCGGCGGCGGCGCCGAAGAGAGTCCGGCATCTCTCCTGGCAGAACAGCTTTGCCTTTTCCCGCGTTGCCGGGAGAATCGAGCGCGAGCCGGAACTGTTTCATCTGGACCTCTTCCGGGAGGAACCGGCGCTGACGGGATTGAGCGTGATGGAAATTCTGTTTCCGGCAAAGGATTCCCCGATTCAGTGGCGGCTGCCGATGCAGAACTTGAATTCGGAGATCACCGGCAAATCCATTCTGCTGCTTCAGGCGCTGAGCCGGGAGAATCCGGAGCTGCTCGCCGCGATCCGCGAGGGTCTCGAAGGAGTCGGCTGTCGATACACCGCGCTCTATCTCGGGCTTACCGCGGAGACGCTGCGGAGCGACGGCCTGCGAACCGCGGAAGCGCTCTACCGCGGGCATCCCGGCGATCCGGTTTACGCCGAGGCCTTTTTCCAGGAGGGGCGCCGGGCACAGCGGCCGTTTACCCGCGACGAATATTCCTCCATCCTGAAGGTGCTTCGGGAGCACCGTTTTCCCTCGGTACAGGGGGTGTTTCTCTCACTGAACGACGGGCAGGAGTTTTCTCCGGAGGAGAAGCGGAAACTCTTCCGGGAGACGCTGGAGGTGATATTTTGCGACGCGCCCTCGCTGTTCACCGCGTCCCGGCAGGCGATTCCGGCGGAATACCGGGAGATTTTCATGGAACGGCTGGCCGCGCAGCTGGAGGATTCCGCCGCGGGGAAGCGCGATCCCTTCCGCTACTGGGTGCTGCTCGGGCATTACGCCTATCAGCTGCTGGAGGAAAATCGCTTTCCGGAACTGTTCTCCGCCCTCCAGCGCTACAGTCCGAACTGCGGTCCGGTTTCGTACCGCGACATCATGCGGTACCGTGCGGTCGGCATGTTCAGTCTGTACTCCTCGCGGGACAGCGTGGAACAGACCGCAAAATTCCTCGCAGTCAGCGTCGATCCGCTCAACTTTCTGCAATATGCGATCTCCTGCGTCGAAGGGCGGAGCAGCTGGAATCCGAGTGTTCTGGAGGGGGTTCCGCCGACGCTCTATTCTTTGCTGAAGATGATGCTGCGGGAGAAGCAATATCCGACGTTGTGGCGCCCCTTCTCCTCTCAGCCGATACTTCAGCAGCCGCAGATCGACTGGGATGGATTCGAAGTGGCGGTCCGGAACTCCAGCCTGCCGCCGCTGGTGAAGCTCGCCGCGGCGAACAGCTTCGGCAACCGGGACGAAGCGCGCGCGCTGCTGCAATCCGCCGTCGCGGGAACCCCGAACCCCACCCCCGGATTTCTGCTGAACGCCCTCGCCTTCTCGCTTCAATTCGGTACGCCGGAACTGAGTTCGGAATTGGCGGGAAAACTCTACCGCATGCCGGAGGCGGGGCGGGACGCCCGGCGGATCGCCGCGCTGGTCCTGCTCAAAAACAGTTCCGGCAAGGCGGACGCGCAGACCGGCGAACGGCTCGATTTTCTCTACCGCTCACTCTCTTCGGCCGAACAGCAGGTCATTCAGGACAACTTCCTGCGGCGCAACGGCTACGCCCGTGAAATCGAACGGTACCGCCGCAAAGAGGAGGCCTCCCCCCGCCGGAACGTTGTGGATTTCGGCTCCCGCTTCGAGCCGCAGAGGCTGTTCAACTCGTTCCGGAAGGAGAAAACGCAGGTGACCGAGGCGGTCAGGAAGGAACTCAACTGCGTGCAGACCGAACAGCGCTGGCGCTTCTACCTGCCGGAGGCGACTCTCAGCCGCACCAGCTATTCAACGCTGACGAAACTGCGCTTCGCCGCGAACAACGCCCGCCACAAGGCGGTGCTGGAGGAGCTCTTCCGGACTTTCGCGGCAGGCAGGAACAGGCAGGAGCGCTGCAACGCGGCGGAACTGGCAGAATCCGTGCTCGACCGGAACGCGGAAGCCGCCGCACTGTACGAGACGCTGCTGAAGGAGGCGCCGCAGGACGCCTATCTCCGTTACCGGCTCTTCCTGCTTCAGGCGAAGAACGGTCCCGACGCCGCGCGGGCGAACTACCGCATTCTGCGGCAGCTCCCCGGCCTCTCGCTTACGGCCCAGATGCCGCAGGTGACGGAGTTCCCCGCCGCCATGACGATCGTGGAACTGACCCTGGAGGAGTACCGGAACCGGCCGATGGAGCTCCGCACCTTTCAGGCACTGGTGAATCTGCTTCAGAAGAGCTATCAGGAAAAAGGCGGGAAAGAGCTCCTGATACCGATCGATCCGCAGGAGCAGCTTGGACTGGTTCCGCGGAAGGAGGAGCCGCGCGCGGCGGAACGGCGGCGTACGCTCACCCGGGCGCTGTGCGATTACGGCCGGCGCGATCCGCAACTTCATCCGGCGGCGCTCCAGGCGAAACTCTGTCTCTTCCGGGCGGAAGGGGGCGCGCCCGCGGAGAAAGAGCTGTTCGACGACATCCGGAAGCTCTATCTGAGCGCGCCCCCGGTCCCCTCGCCGGACGTCATTTTGGAGTTCCTCTGCGACGATCTGCTCCGGACCCGGAACTTTGCGGAGGTGGAAGCGCTCATCCCCCGGTTGCGGAAGAGTTCCCCCCGTTCGGCAGAGGAGCTCGCCGCCTGCGCCGCCTTCACCCGCGCTCTGCTGACCGTTCCGGAGCAGCAGTTCGCCGCGGTGTTCGACGAAGCGCTGAAGGCGCAGAAGGTCTCCGCTCCCGTCCTGCTGAAGACCGCCCTGAAGGCGGCCGCGCAGCGGAAGATCTCCTTTTCCACTGCGCCCGTCCTCCTGCAAAAAGAGGTCTGCGACAACTTCCAGCTGGCGAGGAAACTGCTGACCACCACGCTGGATTTCGCCGCGAAACACGGGACGGCCGAAGAGATCTGCGCGTTTTACCGCCGGCTCTACACCCTCGGCGCCGAAGCCATCGACGAAACCCGGCGCCTCCCGGCGCAGGAGGCGGCGCAGCGGCGGAAAAGCCTGGAGAACCTCCTCATGGAAGCCGCGCGGAGCGTCTCCAACCGGTATGCCCTTCAGGGCGCCGTGCTCGAAGGGTTCTGCCTCGCGGTCGTCACGCCGCGGACGCCTCCACTGCCGGAGCAGCTGGAGGATGAACTGCGGCAGCAGCTCTTCTCGCCGCTGATGTTCAACTCCAATGCCGCGGGGAAAATCGATCTGTTCCGGATTCTGGAACAGGGCCGGGCGTTCGCGCCGGCGGAGGAGTTTGACCTGCCCCTCTGTTCCAGAGGCAATCTCTTCCGCCAGCTCGATTCGCAGACGAAGCGGAAGCTCCAGCTCCGGATCGCCGCCTGCCGGGAGAAGAATTTCGGCCACAAGATCGTCCGCGCATTGTGCGGCAGCTGGAACAACAAACCGCTGATCGAAATTTGCGCCGAACACCTGCCGGAACTCCGGAAGATGACTCCGGAGAAGCGGGCGCGGCTCTGGGAAACGTTCCGCAATCTCTTCTCCCAGGATTTCACGCTGCGGGACGAACCGGAGCTGGACCGGCATCCGGAGTTGAAACAGCTCATTCTGGAGGACACCCGCCGGGAGTATGAAACCCGGTATCGACAGGCGCTGGAGCAGAAGGAACTGCCCCGCCAGAACGACCGGCGGAACTGCAACGAGCTGAAACTTCTCTACTTCTGGTTCCGGCAGGAAGACGACGCGCGGGCCGACAAACTGGCGGATCACCTCTGCCGCCTCGCGAAAGATTCCGCTCTGGGAGAGTGGCAGCTGCGCAGCGTGTTCGGGCACTCCTTCGATCTGCGGTTCCGGCGCAAGATGAAGGAGGTCGGCCTCACGTCCGACCAGCCGGTCTCCTCCCCGTACGAGCTGGTGGAACTCTTCCGGAGCGAATTCGCACGCACGCCGCAGGCGGAACAGCTCCGGCGCTACCCCGCGCTCTTCGCGGAGATCGCGGAGATGTTCGGGGAGCAGTTCAACGAAGAGGCCGGCCTCCGGCTGGTTTCCCAATATCGCTTCCGCACCCCGGCCGAACTCGATTTTCTGAATCAGACGTTCGCCGCGATGAAATCGGACGCGCCCGCGGTGGCCGCCGCCCGCAAACTCTACCGGCTTCTGGCCGAATCCGCCGCCGGGAAACTGTCGGAGGAGTCGCGCCGCGACGTGGAGGAGCTGGCCGGGCGTTACCGGAACAGAAGCGCCTCCGCCATCGAGCGCCGGTGGCTCTCGGAGCACCCGGAGCTGTTCGCGGAATCGCCGCAGGCTCTCGAAATCTTCCGGAGCATGACCGCCGAACTGACGAAGCGGACCCGGAACAATCCCGGCAAGGCGCCCGACGCCTACGCCGCACTGCTTCGCGCTCTCGTCCGGAGCCGGGAGACGATCGGCCGGGAGAAATTCACCGGCGCGTTCTCCGGACTCTTCAACACCTGTTATGAGAACCTCGCGATTCTGAGCGTTCCGCAGGGCAAGCTCCTCTACCCCGCTCTCGTCGATTTCTACACCTGGACCGGCGACGGAGAAAAGCTCGAAGAGCTCCGGGAGTATACCGATCTGATCTCTCTTGAGGAGCTCCGCAGGCTGGAACAGGAGCGCTCCTGGCCCGGCCACACGCTGGAGGCGCTGCGCAAACTTTTCCCGGCCTCCGGGGCAACCGCGGAGAAGTGAGATGAAACGTTTCGGATTCCTGCTCCTGCTGCTGACGCTCCCCGCGCTGTACGCCGGGCGGTACGCCTGCATTCTGGAGCTGCGCGCCGGCTCCCCCGAGCTGGCGGCGGAAAACCGTGCCTTCTGCCGGGAACTGGCCGATCTGCTCCGGGCGAAGGGATTTCCGGCGGAGAACATCACCTGGTTCACGGAGGAGCCGCAGCCGGGCCTCTCCCGCCGGGCCACGCCGGCGGGGGTGCGCGAATACCTCGCCGGAAGCGCGGCGAAACTGACCCCGGACGATGAGTTCTACCTCTTCAGCGTCGGCTACATCTCCGTCGGGCGCAAGCGGATCTCGCTGGCGACCGCCGGGGGGAGAATCTCCGGCGAAGAGCTGACCGGACTGCTCGACGCGCTCCGGGCGCGGCAGTATCTCTTCCTCTTCAACACCCACGGCGCGGCGCTGTTCGAACCTCTCGCGAAGGGGACGCGGTTCGTGGCTTCGGCGACCGACGATCCCGCCCAGAGCAATCCGCCCGCCCTGCCCCGTTTCTTCCTGGCGGAGTGGCGGAAGGACGCCGCCGCCACCGACTGGCGCGACCTCTTCCGGCGCACCGGCAGAGCGGTCGAGGAGTTCTGCCGGCAGAACCGGATCGCCCGCTCGGAAAACGCCTGTTTCCACTACGGCGGCAAGACGGAGCATTATCCCTTCGCCGAAGCGGGGGCGGCCGCTCCGGCGCCGCTCTTCCGGAGCGTTGCCGGAGCCGGAGAAGAGACCGGCGGCCGCGAACAGCTCTCCGCCCGCCTCGCGAAACTGGCCGTCACCCGAAAACGGCAGCAGCCGGACCGCGAAACGCGCGCGCTGTACGAGGCGGCGGCCTCCGCCGCGGAGAAGTTTCCCGGCTTCGGCGCCGTCTTCGCCGACCGGAACTTCGAACTTGTCGTCAATCCAGATAAATCGGCGAAACTCACCGTCCGCGAAACGATCTTTCTCCGCGACGAAAACGGCGTGATGAATTTCCGCTACTTCTCCCCCGGCAAGGGGCGGATCACGCAGGCGCACCTGATCGATCCGGACGGCTCCCGGACGGACTTTCTCGACGGCGCGCCGCTCTCCGGACACTCCCTGCGCTTCGACACGCTGACGGCGAAGTGCGTGCTGCTCCGCAGTGCGGAGTTCTCCATTCCCGTCCCCTCGCATCTGCCGGAGTTCCAGCAGACGCTCCAGCTCCAGACCCTCTTCCCGGTGGCCCGGACCACCGTCTCTTTGCAGAGCGAGCCGGAGGATCTGCTGCGCTGGAAACTCTACAACACGCAGGCCGTTCCGGAGCGGAAAAAAGGGCGGACGCTGCTGCGGTTCGACGCGATTCCGGCATATTCGCCGCTCCCCTTCGACGACGAGCCGGAACTTCACCGCGCCGAACTGGTCGTGACGACGCTGCCCTCCTGGGAGGCGTTTCTCGCCTGGAGCCGCCGCATGACGGCACGCTCCGCCGTGCTCGACCGCGACGCGGAAGCGGTACTCGAAGCGTTGACGAAAGAGGCGAAGAGCGATACGGAGAAGATTCGCCGGATCTACGACTATCTCTGCTCGATCCGCTACCTGACCGAACCGGTGGGCGCCGGTGCGTTCCGCCCCCGCACCCCCGGCGAAGTGGTCCGGAACCGCTTCGGTGACTGCAAGGACAAGGCGAACGCCCTGGTCACGATGGCGGAGAAGCTCGGCATCCGGGCCTGCCGCGTCCTGCTGAACCGAGGCGGGCGGAGCGATCCAAAGTTCCCCAGCTGGCAGTTCAACCACATGCTCGTCCTCCTGCCGGAACTGCCCGGATACCCCGACGGCCTCTGGCTCGATCCGACCGACGGGACGACCAAGTTCGGGGAACTGCCCCCCGGCGACGAGGGGAAGCAGGGGCTGCTGCTCAAAGCCGACAGCTGCGAATTCAAGCTTGTCTCCCCGCAGAAAAGCGGCAATTCGGTCATCGAGACGATCCGCCTGCACCGGGACGCCCCGGCGGGGCGGATCACTGGAACGATCCATCTGCGCTACTCAGGGCGGGCGGACTATCGGATGCGCCAGTCGCTCCGCCGCCTCACGCCGGTGCAGACGGACTACTTCATCCGCGAACAATTGAACGCCGTTCTGCACGGGTTCCGGGTGAAGAACTTCCGTCTGATCCACGCCGAAGCCGAACAGACCCTGCCGCTGGAACTGGAGGCGGAAGTCTTCACCGAAGCCGGAAATTTCGTCCCGTCCGACCTCGCCGCGCCGGTCTCGTTAGACCGCTGTTTCATCGCGGAAAAGCGCGCGATGCCGATCCGGCTGGCCGACGGCGTGCCGTGCGAATATTCGCAGACGCTGGAGTTTCCGGGCGCGGGGCTGCCGGAACTTCGCTGGAAGCGGGAAAACGCGCGTCTCTCCGCGGAAATCGTTTCCGGCAACGACCGGCGGCAGATCCGGATCCTCGTCCGGGATCCGGTGATTCCGCCCTCCGAATACGAAGAGACCGGAGCACTCGTCCGGGAGTTCACGAGAGAGCTGAAACAATGGAGAATGCCATGAGTGAGACCAACATCCCCGCGCTGCTGCGTTCGATTCCGGGGCGCATTGAAAAAGTGAGGCAGGAACTGAGCCGCCGCATCTATGGGCAGGATGAACTCATCCTCCAGCTCCTCGCCGGAATCGTCGGCCGGGGGCATTGCCTGCTGACCGGCGTTCCGGGGCTGGCCAAGACGCTGCTGGTCAGCTCGATCGCGGAGATCGCCGACCTCGATTTCAAGCGGGTGCAGTTCACCCCCGACATGATGCCGGGCGACATTACCGGCAGCGAGATTCTCGAAGTCGACAAGGCCGGCGGCGAACGCGTGTTCAAGTTCGTCAAAGGGCCGATCTTCACCCAGCTTCTGCTCGCGGACGAAATCAACCGCACGACGCCGAAAACCCAGGCCGCCCTGCTCGAGGGAATGCAGGAGCGCTGCGTGACGGTCGCCGGGGTCCGCCACCGGCTGCCGGACCCATTCTTCGTGCTGGCGACGCAGAATCCGATCGAACAGGAGGGCACCTACCCGCTGCCGGAGGCGCAGCTGGACCGCTTCATGTTCGGGCTCGAAGTCGGCTACCCCTCCTACGAAGACGAGCTGAAAATCATGCTCAACACGACGGCCGGAAGCGCTGCGCCGCTGGAGAAGGTCCTTTCGACGGAGGAACTTCTCGCGTTTCAGAAGGTGGTCGAATACATCCCCCTGCCCGACTCGGTGGTCCGTTTCGCCGCGCGAATCGTGCGGGCGACGCGTCCGGGTGAAGAGGGGTGCGCCCCGGTCGCTGAGAAATACATCCGCTGGGGAGCCGGACCGCGCGCCGGGCAGTGTCTGGCGCATTCCGGAAAGGTCTTCGCGGCGTTCGACGGCCGGATGAACGTTTCCGCCGACGATATTCTCAAAGCGCTGGAACCGGTCATGCGCCACCGGATCATTCTGAACTACCGCGCGGAAGCCGACCGGCGGACCATTCACGATATTCTCGCGGAAATCATTCAATTCGCCAAGTGAGAACTCCCCGGATGGAACACCGAAACGCAATCGCGGATTATCTGGACATCGACCTTCTGGCGCGCCTCTCCGACCTGGAGTTCCGGGCCGCATTCCTGGTCGACGGATTTCTGAGCGGCATCCATGCCAGTCCGTTCCGCGGCCGGAGCGTGGAGTTCCGGGAACACCGCAACTACCACCCCGGTGACGAGGTCTCCGCCATCGACTGGAAAGCCTATGCGCGCACCGACCGCCTGCATGTGCGTACCCACGAGGCGGAAACCAACCTGAATGCTCACATCCTGCTCGACCGGAGCGGCTCGATGAACTTCCGCGGCCCCGGCGCGCGCATGAGCAAATGGGAGTACGCCCGCTCGGTAGCGGCGGCGCTTCTCCTCTTTCTGCTCCGACAGCAGGACGCCGCCGCATTGACTCTGGCCGGGGGAGAATACAGCCCCGGCGGGAAGCCCTCCGCCACGGAGAGCGGGTTCCGCCGGCAGCTGGCACGTCTGGCCGGAGAAGCGGGAGATCGTGACAGCGACTGGCCGTCTGTGCTGGCGGAACTGGCGCAGGAACTCCGGCCGCGATCCGTGGTGATTTTGATCTCCGACTTCTATGTCGAACCCGCCGTACTGGCGCCGGCCTTCGACCTCTTCCGCGGAAAGAACTGTGAAATCCTTCTGCTGCACGTCATCGATCCGGCGGAAGAGGAGTTCCCCGGTTCAGAAACACAGCTGCTGGAGGAGTGCGAGACCGGCGAACGGCTTCTGCTCAATCCGGAGCTGATCCGGGAGAGCTGCATGAAAGCATTCCGGGAGCACGCGGCGGCGCTGGCGGAACTGGCCGGGTCGCGCGGCGGAGAGTACCTCCCGCTGCGGACCGACCGGGTGATGCTGGAGCTTTTCGGAGCCTATCTCCGGCTCCGCGCCGGACGCGGGAGGCGCAGATGATGCACACAGCCTTCCCCGCCTACCTCGCAGGAGCGCTCCTGATTCTGATTCCGGTCGTTCTGCATCTGCTGAAACGAAAAGTGACCGTACCGGTGCCGTTCCCGTCGTTCTTCTTCCTGAAGAAGACTGCCGCAGGCAGGCAACGCAGAAACAGTTTGCGAAAATATCTGATCCTCCTCTGTCGCTGCCTGGCATTTCTGTTTCTGGCGTATGCGTTCGCCTATCCGCATGCCTCTGCCGTGGCTCCGGCTCCGGCGGAGGCGACAATCGTTGTCCTGGATTGCTCCTTCAGCACCGAACCATTGCAGACGCAGATGCGCACAGCTCTCGAGAAAGTGCTGAAAGCAGCCTCGCCGGAACACCCCATGCTGATCGCCGCCGCGGGTGGTCAGCTGCTCTGGAGCGGCGACTTTTCCGCCGACCGCGCGGCGCTCGCCTCCTGGGCACAGGAGCGGATGAGCCGCCCGCAGAGCAGCGCCTTCGCCAGTGCGCTGGCGATGGTGGACAACCGCCTGGGCACCATCCCGGCAAAGAAAAAAAACATCGTCGTGATTACCGATCGTCAGGCGCTTCCGTGGGAGGGCGTTCGCCCGGGCATGCTCCGGCATGCCACCGCAATCCGCCTCGCCGGGCCGTCACTCCTCCGGGAGACGCCCAACGTCGCCGTCACGGCGGCCGAGGTCGCCGGTCCTTACACACACGCGCGACAGGAACTGCTCCTCCACGTGACGCTCCGCAACTTCAACCCGACCCCGGAGCGGGTGCTCCTGACGGTTGAACTGGCGCAACGGAACGTCCTCCGGAAGGAGCTCCTCCTCCCGGCAAACGGGACACTCCGGGAACAGTTCCGCCTGAAAAACGATCTTCCGGATTTCCGTCCGGTTCCCGGCAAAGTGGCGATTCAGGCAGAAGCGAACGAGCTGAAGGCCGACGATATCCGTTATTTCGCCGCACAGCCGATTCAAGCGCCCGAGCTCTTCCTCACTCCGCACGGGGAAGATGAGCCGGACTTCCTCTCCATTGCGTTGACGAGCCGTGCCGACGAGACGCAGCCTCCCGCGGTCAATCTGCACACCCTCACGCCGGAGACAGAGAAGGAAGCTGTCCGGAGCGACATCATGATCGTGGACCATCCGGAACGCGTGAAGGGAATCGCGGGAATTCTGGAAAAATTGCTCGCTTCCGGCGGAAGCGCGGTCCTCCTCTGGCGAAACAGCGCAGAAATGCGCGCCCTCCTCGGTCATTTCGGTTTCCGTGTCCGACGTTCGGAACTGCGGGGAACCCGCCGGCTGGAGTTCATCGATTTCAGTCACCGGCTCTTCCGGGACTATTTGAAAATCAACGCCGGGACCTGGTTCGACATTCTGTTTTTCCGGATCCCGCAGATTGCACCGCCTCCGGACGCACGGATCATCGCCACATTCGACGGCTCCATCCCGGCCGTCATGGAGCGGAAATGCGGGAAAGGCACACTTTTCGTGCAGGCCTTCCCCCCGAGTCCCTCCTGGACCAACTGGCAGACGTTCGGCAACTTCCCCCCCTTCTGGCGGGAGTTGATCCTGCAGGCAAACAAGCCCGAGAACTTCCGCACCACCCTCCCGCTCGACGGCTCGGCAAGGAAGATGCCGGCCGAGATTGTCGATCCGCAAACCGGCGTTTCCAGCGGGCGGCTTCTCCGTCTCGACCGGGCGGGGAATTACCTATGCGGCAATCGGATCTGCAGCGTCAACCCGCCGGCGCGGGAATCCGAAACAGCGCTTCTGCCGGAGAAATTCGACCCCTCCGGACTGCTCGCTCCGCAGTCGGAGCGAAAACCGACGGAGGCCGCCGCGGCAGAGACGGAACTTCTCCGGGCCGTCGCAAACGTTCCCTCGTCGTGGCGCTTCTGGCTCCTGCTGGCGCTGCTCTTCTTTCTCGCGGAACTCGGACTGGCGAACAGGACGGTGCTATGATGGACCACAGAGACCGCCCCCTTTTCCTGAAACTTCGCCGCGAACATCGCGCCCGGCTCTGGCTCCTCCCCGGCGGAAGCGCACTGGCCGTCACGTCAGGGGCGCTGATTCTGCAATCGCTTCTCCTGCCTCTTTTCTTCGGTCAGGATCCCGGCGGACTCCGACGGGCGCAGGCCGCAACCGCCCTGCTCTCCACCGCCGCGGCGGCCGGACTCGCCGCCGTGCTGTATCTCCGGCGGCGTCGCCGGACGGCGGAAACCGCGGCGGAACTGGATGCCGAAGCCGGGGCGAAAAACCAACTGGAGGCCGCGTGGGAGCTGAAAAACAGCGATCACATCCTCCGGGACGAACTGCAAAAGGCGGCGGATGAAGCGTACCGCGCCTTCCGCTTCTCCCGCCGTCCCGCCGGATTGAAACTGGTCATCGCCGGACTCGCCGTCACGCTGGCCGGCAATCTGCTGATTCCGGCCGCCGGATACGCCGCGGCGCGCCGCGCTGCGGCGGAAACCTCCGCTCCGTTTTCCGAAAGGGCTCCGCAGCGCACCCCGCAGGACGGAACGGAAGAGCCGCCCCACGCTGAATCCGCCGCTCCGGCAGAGTACGCCGAACTGCTGCTGACCCACCCTGAGGCGGAAATCCGGGCCAAGGCGCTCGACGAGATCGAATGGGAGGGCTGCGGCCGCTCCGGCGCCGGTTTTTCAACGATCGTCCTCACGGTATTCGTCAACGGGGAAAAACGGCGGGAGCTGAAACCGGAGGAGCTCCCGAAGCAGCCGGGGGAGATCCGTTTCGGCGGCTTCCTCCCGCTGGAGGAGCTCGACGTCAAGCCGTTCGACCTGGTCAGCTTCCATCTGACCGGCGTCACCGAGATCGGCGGGAAACCAACGGAGCTCCTGAGCACGCCGCAGTTCATCGAAATCCGACCGTTCCGGGAGGAGGCGCAGCTTCTGGATCTGCCCGGCGGCGCAGGCGGTGGAGAAACCTTTCAGCTTCTCAATCTGTTTCTGGGGATTCAGATCGACTTGAACAAAGCGCTGTTCCGGGCGGAAATCCTGCGCCGACAAGGTGCCGCCGGAGCCGGTGAGTTCCGAAACCATCTCCGCGATCTGGAGCGGGAACAGCGGGAGCTCGCCGCCGATCTGGAGAAATATCTGAACTCGGAGGAGGCGCGGAAAATCCCCGCCGACACCGTCAACCATCTGGAGAAATCGTTTGAAGAGATGAAAAAAACCTCTTCGGCGCTGAAGGAGCTTCTGTGATGAGAGATCGGGTTCTTTTTCTGATTCTGCTGTTCAGCCTCTTTCCGGGGCGGGGAACGGGGGAAGCGTTGAACGATGCCGCCGCCGCCCAGCGGCAGGCGATTGCCGAGCTGATCCAGTCCCTCAAGAGCGCCCGCAGAATCCTTTCGACACGCCCCCCGGATCCCGGCTCCGGCACGTCCGGAGTGAAGCCGGTGTTCCGAGACCGTCAAACCTTCCTGCTGCCGGAGATGCCCCCTTCGGCAAACCCCGCCGAACAGCTGAACGCCCGGATCGAAGAGCAGAAGCGGCTGCTCGACGAGATGCGCCGCACTCCCGGCAGTGACGCCGCCGCGCGCGAAAAGCTGATGCGGCAGCAGCGGGAGATCCGGGAAAAGACACCGAGCAAAACCGGTTCTCCCCTGCCGAGAGAGACGGCACGCCACCTGGAACGGGCGGAAAACGCCATGAAGGAGAGCGAAAACATGCTGCGCTCCGGACGCTCTTCCATGGCTCAGACGGCCGCACAGAAAGCACTTGCCGATCTGAAACGGGCGGCGGGCGAGATCGACGTCAACGGAGATCGAAAGATGCAGCGCTCGCTTTCGGCCGCACAGCGGGAAATGGAACGGCTCGCAGGTCGGTCCGGCAAGGGGAGTTCCACACCCACACAACAGGAGGCGCTCCGCGCTCTGGCGGAACGGCTTCTCGCCGATGCCCTCAACCAGCACCGGACCGGAAAACAGTCTCATGCGGAAACACTCGCCGAACTGGCGAAACAGATCCACGACGCCGCCACCTCCACACCGGCAGCGTCACTCGCCGATCTCACCGCCCGGATCCGGGCGCTCCGCATGGAGGGGCGCAACGCCAGGCTCGTCCTGGAAGAACGCCTCACCGCCCTGGAGGAACTCTCGCAGCAGCTCCGCTACATCGCCGGACATCCGGAGACTCTCGACGCGCCGGCAAGAACGCTGCTGCACGACGACCTGCAAACGGAGCTGGAGCTGACGGAACTCGCGCTCGAACAGCTGAAACTCGCCGATCCCGGCAACACCGCCCTCGCCGGAAGCGCCGTCCGCGCCGGAAAGCTCCGGCGCGCGCCGGCGACGGTTCCGCCGGACGGAGACGCGCTGAAATTCGCGGATGAAATCACAACGCTGTGCCGGGAGATCCGGCAGCATCTGAACCGTCTTCAGGCCGCGGAACATTTCTATTTGTTCCATCCGGACGACGTTCCCGCCCGGTATCGGGAGGATGTGGCGAAATATTTCGAACGTCTCTCCGAGCTGGAGGAGCGGCGACAAGAGAAGGAGCCGAAGCATCGCCATGAATGAGACGGTTGCAAAATTCGCCTGGGATTTTCCGCTGGGGATGACGGGACTCTGCCTCGCGCTGGCGGCGGGAGTGCTCCTGATCGTGCTCTCCTACTTCTTCACGCTCCGAAAGCTCCGCCCGTTCTGGAGGGGGGTGTTCCTCCTGCTGCGTCTCACCGCTTTCGGAGCTCTGATGTTCTGTCTCTGCAATCCGCGCATCGAGACTACGCGACGGATGGTTGAAAAACGCCCGCGCAGCATCGCCGTCTTTGTCGATGAGTCGGGCAGCATGCGGAAACTGAACTACTGGAAGCGAAGCCGTCTTCAGGATGCCCTCGATTTCCTGGAAAGAAACGAACTGCGCAACCGTCAGGGAATCCGTTTCCGGTTCCACCGTTTTTCCGATTCGGTCCGGGAAACGGCGCAACCCCCGGCTGAAACCGCGGCCGGCGGCGGAGAGGGGACCCTCCTCTTCCGGACAATCATCGACCAGATTCCCCGTCTGGAAGCCGGAGGATTCGACGGAGCCATCTATCTCACCGACGGGATCGACACCTCCGGTACCGATCCCGAAGAGGCCTTCGCCGCACTGGCCGGCACGGGCGTACGGCACATCTTCGTGCCGGTGACTACGGAACAGAGCGCCCCGCCCTCGCTGTTTCTGCGGAAGATCGAAGCGCCGACATTGGCGCTCGACGGCACGGAGAGCCAGTTCACCTTCATGGTTCAGGCGGTTCATCCGCTGAGCAGTTCCGACATCCGCCTGAACCTCTACCGGAACCGGGAAACCGCGCCATTTGAAACCTTCCGCATCCCTTCCGCCGACGGCATTCACACGGTCAGACAACGCATCGCCGTGAACGGCTTCGGCACAGAACACTACCGGGCGGAACTTCTGCTCGACGGCCGAAAAGTCGACGCGAAAACCTGGACGATCCACAAGGACGCCCGTCGCGCCCCGGTGAACATTCTGGTCTACAACGGCGCGCTGGAGTACGGAAACCGCTTCCTCAAAAACCTCTATCTCGACGATCCGGCCACCACGATCGAAATCGCTTTCGCCGACAGGATCCTCGCCGCGGCGGAGGGGCAGAAACGCATCGATTTCAGCTCGCAGACACAGCTCTCCGGATATGACGTGATCGTCCTCTTCAACCTTAACCGCAGCCAGATCACACCGGAAATGGAACGGGGTCTGCGCGAATATGTCTCGAACGGCGGCGGCCTTTTCTTCATCACCGGCAACCCGACCATCGCAGCGGAATTCGCAGCTTCACCTCTGGAGAAGCTGCTCCCCGTCCGGTTCACCGCGACACCCAACCGGGCGAAACGTTACGATGTCCGCGCCGCGGCGATCGTCCGCCTGATCACCAACCGCAACCGGAGACCGACCGATTTCGACGCCGCACTTCAGCGGAACAGCGAGATGAAATACAAGGCCCATCCGCTGTACGACTTCCAGCTGACCGACACCGGACGGGAAAGTCCCATCTTCCAGCGCGGAACGGAACGAAACGACAAACGTCTGATCGTACCGCGCTTCGAAGATTTCGCCTGGATCGAAAGCGCAAAACCCGGCGCCAACGTCCTGGCATGCCATCTGGACGAGCAGAAAAAGAAGCATATTCTGATGGCATATCAGAATTTCGGCCGGGGACGCAGCATGATTCTGGCAACCGATCCGCTCTGGCGATGGCGCCTCAAGCTGCCCTCGGGCGACCGATCGTTCGAACTCTTCTGGAAAAATCTCTTCTCCTGGCTGGCCCGCACCGGAAACAGCGAACCGGCCTGGATCATTCCCAACCGGATTCTTCATGCGGGAACCCCGGTCGAATTCCGCCTCTCCACTGGCCGCCTGAACGCGGGAGCCGACGAGATCACCTGCCGCTTGGAACGGGACGGAGAAGAGCGCCCCCTGCCCCTCGAGCGGAAAGCGGGCGGACAAACCGTATCGTTCCGGCCGGAGGCGGGCGAATACACCATCCGGGCCGAACGGTGGGGAAAGACGATCGCCTCAGCCACCTTCTCCGTCGCCGACGCTCCCGCCTCGGCTCCGGAAGAACAGATGCTCACTCCCGATCTGGAAACGCTGGAACATTTCGCCTCCTTGCCGAACGTCGAACTGCACCCGTTGACCGAAACGCTCGATCCGCAGGAGCAGTTCCGGCCGGAAACATTGGAACTCTCCGGAGAAAGCACACTGCCGCTCTGGCACCGCCTTGCCCTCTTTCTGCTGATCTGCCTCTGTTTCGCCCTGGAGCTCATTCTGCGCCGCGCGGCGGAAAAACTGGTCTGAACCCGTCAGTTGAACATCGAATAGATGTAGATGTTGGCGGCCATCCGGAGAGCGAACTCCCGCTGTTTCCGGCTGAAGTGAAATCCGACCCAGCCGCAGTGCAGATCGCTGGAGTTGAGCAGCGCGAGCAGACGCCCCTTGTACCAGGCGCCCCAGAGGCCGTTGTTGACCCCCTGCAGGTGTTCCCAGCGGGTGATCCGGTAATAACAGGAGAAGACCGGGTGCGTATTCAGCGAAAGCCGCCTTAACTCAATTCCGGGGAAGAGTTCCCGCAGCAGCGACACCACGCTGTCGAAGAAGAGATCCTCCTTCACCTGATGGAGCGCGACGCAGTCGTCCACGAACAGGAATCCACCCCGCAGCAGATACTCCCGGACATTCGCCTTCTGGTTCGCAGTGAGATCCATCGCCCCCTTCCCGCTGACGAAGATCAGCGGGAAATCGGTCATCTGGTCGAGCCGGTCGACATCCGCGATGTTCCACTCCAGTTTCATATTCATCGTCGTATTCCGGCGGAGCCAGTCGACGATGATGATATCTCCGGAGGGGTGGTAGAACCAGCCGAGGGTGCTTTTTCGGTACCCTGTCGTCGGGAATTTCAAACGCGCCCACGAAATCCGGCTGCCGCGCGCGTTCTCGAAGTCAGCGCTCTCCTTCGCCACGGAGCGGCCCGGATACAGCAACGGCACGATCAGGCAGGCCAGGAAAGCGATCCGTTTCGTCCAATTCACGCCATCGCCCTCTGTCCGTTCAGAGCATCAGCTTGTAGAGCGCCATCGGGGCTGCGAGCAGCGGCTCGCTCTCAGCGCTGAACCTCTTGAAGTGCGGGGTCGCCATATGCGCCTCCAGCGCCTCGTCGCTCTCCCACTCCTCCTGAAAGACAAAAACATCCGGGTTGAGAGCATCCTGTGTGCAGCTGTATGCGCGGTTGCCCCGGTCGTTTCCGGAGGCCGCCACCAGCGGAGCGATCAGAGGCCTGAATTGTTCTGCAGAACCCTGTTTCAGAGTGACTACGGCGATAATCCGGAACATATTCTTTCCTCCCTGCGGTTTTCTCAACTGCGTATAGTATACCGTCTCCGCGGCGGAAATGCAATCTCCTTCATCGGAAAACATGAAAAATATCGAAGCGTTGGCGGGCCGGACACTCCGCCGCCGTCAGCGGCGGGAGGCCGGCCGGAGGCGTAGCAGGAGTTGATCTGCACGATTGGAATTCCGGGATGGCGCCGCGCCAGCCCGGTCAGTTCATTCCCCGTGATGGCGCGGTAGAAGATATGGATCTTCACCAGAAACGGAAGTAGCCGGAAGAGCTCCTGAAACCACTCGGAAAATCCGGCGCGAAACAGGGAGAAGTCGCCATACATCGCCAGGCTCACGTGCACACTCTTTCCTCCGGCCTGATGGGTGCGGGCCAGCTCGCGCTCCGGCGGCAAAGCCTCCCCCGGCCGGTAGTAGCCGCTCTCAATCCGATGCTTCAAGTCATCGGCAATTTTCATGTAGAGAAACATGAGCGGGACGTTTTCACTGCATAAGAGAAACGCTTCAAGGAGAAATTCGGTCCCCTTTTCCTGTTCTTAGTATACGGAAAAAGCAGAAGTGTTGCAAAAAGAGTTTCCTTTTTTTGCAAAAAATGCGGCATACGTCACCACATCCTCTTGCGGCTTTTATTCACAACTACTGATACAGCAAATTGTGCATCGATCCTTTCGAATAAAATACACCGGCAGGAACAAAAAATAAGGTGAGGCGTTTCCATCAATTCAAAGAGCGCTTCTCTTCCCACTTTTTCGTCTTTTTTTTGGGCGGAGAATCCGCCCAAAAAAGATAGAAAAAAGACAAATTTTCTGTTGCTTTTTTTGGTTTAATTTGGTATAATAAATACCAAAATCATCACAAAAATATATTTTGGGCCATGAAATCGAGAAAACAGGAAATATATACTATCCTGGTTCGGCGTATCGTCAGGGGGAAATATTCGGAAGAGGCAATGCTTCCGAGCGAACGGGACTTCGCCGATGAGTTTGAAACGAGCAGAACCGTCATCAGGGAAGTGATGAAACGACTTCATGCCGAAGGGTACATTGAGATGGCTTCTCTCCGGAAACGCCGGATTACCCCCGGGCAATCGTCGGCCGTTTTTGACAGGAATTCCCGCATTGTCGCCATGGTCGGAGCCCAGACCGTACTGGAAACGAGTGAGGAAAAACTGAGTATAAACCGGCGACGGCAGTGCGGGCTCTTCATGCGTCTGCAGGAACTTGGCTTTTCGACATTCCATCTATCGCTCTCCTGGCCGCCGACCATGATTATGGAATATCTGACCACCTACAAGGTCCGCGGGTTGATTTACTTCAATGAAGAGGACAACCTGCCTCCCGAAACCGAGGAGTTCCTCTACCGGACGCTGGCGGGACAGCTGCCGATCGCCACATTCGGCGATACCGAGTCTCTGACCCGCAGCGACACGCCGGGAATGGAGCGATGTCTGGCTGATCACCGGCTCGGGCCGAGGTTTTTGTTTCGCTATCTCGCTTCTCGTGGCTGCCGGCGGGTACTCTGGTACTATCCGTACCGAGACCGGCCCTCTCTGGTCTGGCATAAGGAGCGCCAGAGCGGTTATGAGGAAGCCGCCCAGGAGTTCGGAATCGAACTCATTGCGTTTCCCGGGCTGCGGCCGACTATCGATCATGTTGGCTCTCAGGCCAGTTTCATCGCATGCAGCCGGGTTATTGCCCAGCGCATGGCGCCGTATTTTAAAACGGCAGCCGCAGCAGAGGCAATTGTTGTGGACAGTGACAGCTCCGTTCCATTCTTCCAGCGGGCGCTGCGGGAAATCGGAATCACTCCGGGAGAAAAAATTCCGGTTATCGGCTACGACAACTACTACTTTCAGAATATAACATTCCGCTGGGAACCCACGCCGCCGGCGGCGACGATTGACAAGAACGATCGCCTCATCGGAGAACGATGCGTAGATCTGATCGAACGTCGCATTCTGGCGGAAGAAGAGTTGTCTGTTCCATTTCATGAAGTGATTTCCCCCCGCCTGGTACTGCCGGAAGACAATTCCAGCTTGCCGCAGGCATAAACAATTAACTACACAAGGAGGATCTATGAATTTGAAACCTTGGCTGCTCATGCTGCCGCTCGTGTATTCGCTCTCCGGCGGAGAGATTTGTACCCATGATTCGAAACCATGGCGGCTCGGCGCCATGGAGAAACGGGAACAGTCTCTTCAATGCATCGAATACTCACCCGAGATCGGGAAGGTGCTGGAAATCAGCATGGTTCCATCGGTATTTTCCTATATCGAACTGAATTACAGGAACCGTCTTTCGATTGCAGCCGATGAAAATGAACTGAAAAAACTCAACTTCACCCTGGAACTTCTGGCCAGACCGGCGGGAGCGGTCACTACAGTCTCCGTGCGGCTGATCGATGCAACCGGTGAAATTTTTCAGTTCCGCGCCGCCCCGTTCAAACTCGTCTCCGGCACATGGAGCAGGATTTCGATTCCGATTGCGAATCCCTCCAGCGTCTGGGGCGGAAACAAGGATCGCAAGATGGATTACCCCGTCCGTTTCTCGGCTCTGACGGTTGACTGCCGCAAGGAAACGGCCGAACCGGTGATCCTCCGGATCGACAACCTCGAATTTCATCGTTAAAACCCAAAAAGGAGCAGTTCGCATGAAACATTTTTTCACCATACTCGGCTGCCTGCTGCTGGCTCTGGCCGGAGGAGCGGAGGAACCGGAGTTCTACGTCGGAGTCTGCACGCACTTCGCGCAAAACAAAGGCACTCCCTCGCAGAATCTCGAGATGGCAGCCCGGGCGGGAATCGTCTCCATCCGGGATGAAGTCTACTGGCAAAGGGTGGAGCGGCAGAAGGGTAAACTCGTCATTCCGGATTATTTCGGCAAATACCTTGACGAAGCCGTCAAACGCGGGATCCGTCCTCTGATCATTTTAGATTACGGCAACCGTTTCTATGACGGCGGCAACTATCCGGCTTCCGACGAAGCAATCGAAGGATTCACCCGCTACTGTGAAGCGATCGTCCGTTACGCAGGAGACCGGGTCAAACTTTATCAGGTCTGGAACGAATGGGACGGCGGCTGCGGGATGCGCGGCTTCGGCCGCGGCACCCCCGAAGGCTACGTGAAACTGCTGAGAGCCGTCTACCCGCGACTCAAGAAAATCGCTCCCGATGCGATCATCATCAGCAACTCCGTCTGCACCGGCGAGAAGTTCCTTGAGAAAACATTCCGCCTCGGCGTTCTCGATTACTGCGACGCCATCGGATTTCACACCTACAATTACACTGCGCTCCTCGACACCCCCGTTGAAGCCTGGTTCAAACGAATGCAGAATCTCAGAAAACTGATTCACTCCTACAACGGCGGCAAAGACAAGCCGGTCTTCATCACGGAAATGGGATATCCCAATCACCTTTCCAATTCCGGAAGCTCGGAAGAAGAGAGTGCAATCAAACTGGCCCGGCTCTATTTGTATGCGCGCACCCTGCCGTTTCTCAAAGGACTTTACTGGTACGACTTTCAGGATGACGGCTGGAACTCCGCCCGCAACGAGAACAATTTCGGACTGGTGCGAGCCGACCTGACGCCCAAACTGCCGTATTTCGCCATGAAGTCACTGGCCGCCCGGCTCTCCCGCGCCGAACTTCTGGAGAGCGAAACGCGGGATGGGCTGCTTCTGCTGCGCTTCCGTAACGGGAAGGAACAGTTTCTTGCCGCGATCAATCAGAGACCGGGAGTCGATCTGCAGCTGATTTTCACCGATACCGGCAGCTCCCGCGATGCGTTGACTCTCGAACTGGTCGGTTCCGCGCCGCTGACGCGGTCCTGGGGATTCCGGGACTGGACGGCACGAAAGGCCGAAGTCATTCCCAACCAGCTCTCCGTGACGGTCGGAGAAATGCCGCTTCTGCTCTCCGGGAATGTGGAAAAGGTCCGCCTGACGGAAGTGCGTCCTCACGCATTCGATCGAACCAGACTGGTGAAAACCGCGGGCCTGCGGCTCCCCGCCTCCTTCGCGGAGGTTCTCCCGGCAGGAAAAACCGCAAAAACCGTGCCGTTCGAGACCTATCGGGGACTCACCAATTCACGGTATGGCGGTCAGGGCGACCTCTCGGCCGGGTTCCGGGCAAATTACACCCGCGACGCCCTTCTGCTTGAACTTGAGGTGAAGGACAACGTCTTCCATCAACCCGAGACCGCTATTGAAACGGCGTGGAAGGGCGACAGCATTCAACTCGCATTTCAGTGCACCGGAGCACCGTTCAGCGTACGTACGGAGATTGACGCCGCTCTGATCGGAGGAAAACCCGCCGTCATGGTCCGGGCCGCCCAGGGGGATCGCAGCCGGATCCCGCAATGCCGAATCGAGCGCAGACAGGAGCGCACGGTTTATCATCTGACGATTCCGGCCCGGCTTTTCGGCCTTAAGGCGTTTGACTCCGGAGCAATGCTCACCGGGGCGCTCCTGGTCAACGATAACGACGGCAACGGCCGCAAAGGGTTTCTCTCCTGGGGGGGCGGCATCGGTATTCGCAAGGATCCGGGGTTGTACAACCTCTTCATTTTCAAATAAAGAACTGATTCGATTCCCCCGGCCTCCGGAGCCGGGGGACAGAAATTGTCAGAAAGGAGAAAGTCATGTCGAAACCGGAGCAGATTACAATTTTTGAATTGCAGCTTATATCGGGATGTTATCGGAACATCTGTTCCGGTTCGATCTCTGCCGGCAGTCACCGGCGAATTGCCGGAGAAAGAAGAAATCATCGGGCCTCATTTACTCTTATTGAACTTCTTATCGTGATTGCGATCATCGCGATTCTGGCGTGCCTGCTGCTGCCGGCGCTGAATCAGGCACGCACGCGGGGACATGCCGCAAAATGCGTGTCGAATCAGAAACAGACCATGCTCGCCCAGATTCAATATTCAAATGATTACAGCGGCTATATGGTTGTGCTGGTTCCATACAAATCTCCGGGACAATGGGAAAACTGGGTGTCACTTCTGACCAGGGAATTCAGCAATACCGGAGCACTTCCACAAACGAAGAGAGGTTATCTGTCGAGCAATGTCATCCGGTGTCCGGGCAATTCGTCCAACCCTGCAAAGCATGATATTTTCTGGGGAAATTACGGTTTCTACAAGAAAAGCCTGACGACTGAACGCAGGGATAAGATGGGGGACTTCCTTAACTCTATCGATACAAGTACGCTGCGCCAAAGCATCTACATCATCAGACGGATGAAACTGCCAAGCAGAACTCCTCTGCTGGCGGATACTGTCGCCTCCGGCAGCAGCAGCAGACGCGGATGGGGAGCGTGGTATTGGCAGCCGGACAATCTCGCACAGCAGGAATCTGCAGACAACATCGGCCTCTACCTCGCTCATAACGGAAGAGCCAACATCGGGTTCGGGGATGGACACGTCGCCTCCCAGAATGCGGCTGATCTGCACTCCGGTCCGATGGGCGTCAAAGTGACCGTCGACGGAAACCTCATTGCCCACACGATCACTGACTGATCTCTTCCGCTCCGGAAATCACATATCCCCGACACAGCGAAGCATTCGGGAATACGGAATTCCCCCGCGGAACGGTGTCCCCGGAGAAGAACCGGAGCGCCCCGGACCTCTTCGAAACCCACACGCCCGGGGGAAATGTATATAACCGACTTCTCCCGCAACGAGCCGCAGTGAATCAGAAACCGGTCGCGACGGAACTGCCAGTTTGTTCGCCGCCGGGCAGCCGGACCCGCCGCGATACGCCGTCAAGCGCAATGCGGATTTCCGCCAGACGCGCGGTGGGGTCGGCCGCAAACACCTGTTTTTTTTCGATCAGAAATGCCCCGGGGGCTTTCGTCTCGAAACGCCCCTGCTTGCCCGGCGCATGGAAGATTGCGCCGACTGTGCCGTCGTTGAATTCCACCGCCTGACAGGTGTCGTCGTTGGCGAGAATCCTGCCGGACTTCCAGTTCGCAGTCTCCTCCGGCGTCGCTCCGGGCAGGATCGCAAACGCATAGGAGCCGTTCTCCGGTTTCACGCCGTGATCGATCGTCAGGGTGAACAGCGCCTTCTCCACCGGAGCCGGTTTCTGAATGCCGCCGGAAACATAGCGCCAGTCCCCCTTGCGAAGGCCGGTTTCTAGCCTCATCCGTTCCCCGCGGTAACCGATGCCATCGTGATGAAACCAGTCCGCCCCCCGCAGGATCTGCCCGTTGAGGAGGCAGGAGTTCACCGTGGTCGCCACCGGATAGGGACTGGTCGAAGAAATTCCGCTGCCGAGTTCATAGACTGCGTCGGTATCGAAGAAATACGCCTTCTTCGCTTTGACTCCGTCGAGATTCATCGTGAAGACCGCCGCACCGCGGGTTCCGTCGGTCACACCGCCGACAAATTCGGTCTCGCCGATCCGGCGGAACTTCACGCTGTGGGTCCAGCGGGGCGGTTTGCCCCCGGCGCGCAAGCCCCGTTTTCTGCTCTCCTCCGGTGTGTAGACCGGCGTCTTCGGCAGCGTGGTCCCGGGGAGCCTGGTCCAGTCCCAGCAGGGAGTGATGTTGTCATACTCCCTGCCGGAACGCATCACCAGACAGGCGCCGTCGGAGAAGTAACGCCCGAGCGCATTGTCCCAGTTGGTGTCATCCTCGATCGGCCGCACCCGGACCGAATTCATCCGGACCGCGGCGTACCACTCCGGACGGCGGTGTACCATGTAGTCGGAGTTCCAGAAGTGCCGGTTTCCGACGAGCGTATTCTTCCCGGTTCGGTTGCGTTCGAGCACCGCATCATAGGGAGCCTTGTCGCCGGGATCGGCCGCGCGAAGCTGCCGGAATGCGGTCAGGGCTCGCCGCCCTTTGGATTCGGCGGCGTTCTCTCCGAGCTGACGGCCACAGGCGAGCAGATCCATCCGCCCCCTCCAGAGCACCCACTGGAAGCCGTTGAACGAGAGGTGGCGGAGGATTTTCCACTGTTCCGGCGTGTACTGCCAGCGGGTTCCTTTCCAGATGTTCCCCCAGTAGCCGACGTTGGCGAAGAATTCACCGCCGTAGTTGCCGAACTGGATCTGCGGACCGTGCTGATGATAACAGCCGTCGGCGCGGATCCCGCCGAAAGCCCATCCGGTCTTGTCTTCGACCGGAGCCATCCGGATCTCTTCGGCGATGACGCCGGCGGCCCGGGAGAGCGGAGCGACATTGCGCTCCAGCAGGGCGCGGCGGAAGATGTTCTGCGCGATGAATACCCGGTTGTTTCCAGTGTAGCGCGACAGAAATCTCGCCTGGCGACAGACCGCCAGCGCATTGCTTCGCACCTCCCCCGCCGGAAAAAGTTCCGGTGCGAGCAGCAGGATGTTGCCCATCGTCTGCGGAATCGACATATCGTTCCACCACCAGTTCGAACTGCGCGGCCGCACCTTTCCCCACCATGCCACCGCCTTTTGAACCGCTTCGCCGATCGCTTTGTCATGGTACAGCTCGTGCCCCGGAGAGGCCCAGACCCGGGCGAGACTGAGAGTGTTGCCGAGATGGCGCGCCACCCGCCAGACGGAACGGTTGTCGTCCTGGTAGTCGATTCCGGCAAACCTGCCGTCCGGACGCTGGGCGGCGAGCAGTTTTCGCGCTTCCGCCGCCGAAACCGGAGAAATGGCGAGCAGAGCATCCCGCATGCGCGATTCGATCAGGGCAAGCTCCTTCTCCATCTCCGGAGCAACCGGGAGCAGCTCCTCCTCTTCAACTTCGGGCACGCCCAGCTGGAAACTCGAAAGATCAAATTCAATCTCCCCGGAACTCTCCTGAAGGCCGAGACGGAAACGGCCGCTGTGCGCCCCCTCCGGAACCATCGTGAGACCTTTGACGAGCGTCCAGTCGAAGGTTCCGCGGGGAACTTTCGCTCCTGACCAGTATTCGAGATTGCTGCGATCACGGCAATAGAGCATGACCTTGCCCCCATTGTAACCATGGGCCGGTTCGGAGATGTTTCGACCGCGGACTTTCACGGAAAACTCCAGATCATATCCGGAAAACGGGCCAAGGTCCACATCGAAAAATGCGCAGTTCTGGTTGCCGAGGTCCCGCGCATCCCGGGGGACCCGGACCTGAATATATCTTTTCCCGTCTCGAGTTACGATGCTCGAGTAACGGGTCATCTCCCACTTGATATTGTCCGTGTCGAGCCGCAGCGGTTCCACGGCCATCACCGGGACGGTCAGCACTGCCAATGTGACAAGTTCGGAAATTTTCAGCATGAATGATTCCTTTCCCTGGAGAAATTTGCGATTTTATGAATACTGCCAGCACATCAAATCAAATTCCGCCGGAAACCAGCCGGGTTCCATGACCGATCCGCGCCACGGCCGGCCGCTCCGGCATGAAACCGACCGGAATCACCACGCCTTTCCGGTCGGATTGCGTCTGGGTTTTGTTCGTTTTCTCTGCACATCCTCATTTCGGCACTCCATCCTCGCCGATGACGTAGGTGAACTTGTTGGCGGTTTCACCAAGCTCACCTTTGTTCAACCCGGCGACATGGCCGTCGATGAAGAGGCTGTTGGCCTGCCCGGAGTGGCGAAGCATCACCCCCCCGTTGAGCTCCGCCTCATTATGTTTGAAGGAGCGATAGCAGCAGCTCGACTGGTAATTGGAATCGTAAGCCAGATAGCCGGAGTCTGCCACAATTACGGTTGCGGCGGGACGGAGCGCTCCGGAAATGCGGACGAATTTGTTTTGAGAGTTCAGATACACGGCGATATTTCCGATATCCTCAACCACCTTCTCGCCACTGCTCCAGTTGCCGGAGTATTTATATTCCGCGAAACCGTATCCGTAATAGCCCTTCGGCGGCTTTTTCATGGTGGGGCAGCAGGTGATGCTCTCTCCGTTTCCCCCCCAGCGTCTGGATTTGCGTTCCTTTCTGCCGAATTTCATTCTTGTAAAAACAGCCGGG
>OLGD01000526.1_pt1 | contig 75796 bp, 66 predicted proteins | sample 1605311 | NCBI WGS metagenome assembly OLGD01 (sample SAMEA3888917, study PRJEB22519) | human gut metagenome | biome: human gut; feature: human-associated habitat; material: faeces | place: Denmark | collected 2010
TATGAAGAAAAGTCTGTAAATAATAATCTTCTATGATAATGATTGAGCTGGAAGCGCTAAATTGGAGCTTCCAGCTCTTGCTATATATACGACATGATTTCGGGCATGTCAAGAGCAGACGTCAAAAACGTCCTTCTCATCATGCATACAGATTCTGTTATTCCGGGAGTCGTCCCTCATACATAATGCTGAGTTCGCCGTAGACCTGTCCCCAGTTCCGAATGCTCATAGTCCATTTTTTAGTGGCTTCGAAAGTTGCCAGATACACAGGGTTTTCAGGAGCACTGTATCACTTGGAAATACGCTTCTCTGACGGTTGAGCTTACCATAATAGAACTTCCATTACCATATACATCATCATGTAATATATAAACACAATTATAAGAAGGAGATAACCAATACGATACTGGACTAACACCACGAAGAGAATTTCCTAAATAACAACCGGATTCAAAATCAACCTTATATCTATTATTAGATGACACATACCAATATAAATAATTAGAACCATTAACATATTGTATCTTATACAACAATGAATTATCAAGTTCATCAACAGGTTCCAGATTAGATATAAGCTCATCAAAAGACATATGGTGATTAAATACATATGTATTACCATTATAATTAAGAGTAATAGAATCAGCATCATAATTAACTTCAGCATCAATATTGTCAGCTGGTAATGTAGACACTTCCGGAGCTGCCGCATAAGATCTAAAAGAGCCATAGCTATACACAACAAGAACAGCTACCATAAGAGCAGCTACAGCAGAACATATTTTTCTATGCTTTCTTAAAAAATTCATGCTTGCACCTCCGTAAATTAATACGTATAATAAAAATAAAAAAACAAAGGAGTATATTACTATGATCACTATGAAAACCGCAAGTACAACATATTACACAATACCAAAACAAATAAATTACGAAACATTACTAATAACAATATGTATAATGATGCTAGTATTAATAATTCTTATAATAAGAATTGCAATAAAATACAAACACATTAAAGAAGTAGAATATCAAGATCAAGAAAGACGACATCAAGAAATACTCAATGCAATCAAACAACTTGATAAGTGAACCCTATAGCCGAAATCAAACCGGCAACACCAATTTGATGTATAGTTTAATAAAAACCAAAAGGAGTATACCGAAATGATAAAAGATATAGCATTTTTTACATTAAACGTATTACTACTAGCAATTCCAACAACAGTAATAATACATATAATTAAAAATAAATCTAAAACAAATAACAATCCTCCAGAAGAATAATCCGGAGAATATATCATTTAATCCGCTTCATCTTCAAGGATTTCCTTCACTACTTTCTTTTTCTTTGGTTGTTGAACGTAAGTGTGTTCCTCATGCACATGAACTATCTTTCCGCATTTATTCAAACGAATAAGCAAAGCGGTATTGATTACACATACAACCAGTATCAATATAGCAACCATTAATTACCTCCAAGTTAATCAAAAAAGTCTCATATCAACACCTCCAAATTTACTTGAAATTAATATCAGTAATTGGCATTCTGCCAGGCGGCAGTTATAAGCATCTCTTTAGAAATACAAGAAGGTGTAAGCTTATCAAGAAGCGGCTGGTAGATCCATATATCCTCAACACATGAGCCACCAACACCATCCTATCGCGCAACATCTTCCGTCGTATAATCACGCACACACTGAACCTTCGCCATAGGAAGGCCTTTTTTAGATGTCAACTTACAATAACCTAAAACTAACATAATTTACCTCTTTCTTTCTCGCGTTTTCCTACGCGTGTATTGTATTATAAGTTTTCTATATCAACACCCGGGGCGTTTCCACCCCGGGTGTTGATATGGGTTAGAAGAAGTATATATAATACATACCTCTTGCACTTAGCATAAAACTGCACATGTTAGTTTAATAATAAAAAATAGTAGACATAGATAGACATATATGATATAATAAGATAAACATAGATATGTCCGGTTTGTAAATGATGATGCAGGCGATTTTACGGTAAAACTTGCCGCAAAGGCTGAAAAAATAAATGTTGTTATTATGGACCCGCTAAGAACAGGAAACACAGAAAATTTATCTCATCAGTTGTAAGACTCTCACAATAATCTGTATGATAGGCAGAAATGCTTTGTTATAAAAAATAAGTAATTAAACAGGAGTGTGTATACATCAAAGGTACAATGGAGGAACATTATGAAAAAATGTAAAATGCTTTTAATTATTCTTGCAGCATTGGTTTTAGCTGGCTGTAATGGCAGTAAAATTGTTGATGAGAGAGGCGAAACTGAAAGTGTAACAGCCGCAGAGAAAACAACTACAGACAAAGATCCGGACGCTGCAGTAGAGGCAGAATTTTATGATGATGCCAGAGGAGGAATATCTGTAGAATGTATGGAAATGGTTGACGGAGAATTAAAATACGGAATTGTAGATAGTGAAATGGGAATATCAGTAACTGACGGAGAGGTAAAGCTTCGTGTAAAAATTAGTGGTGAATACAGCTTTGAGGGGCAGCTGCTTAATAATGAAAATACATATAATTTGTATTTGTATCATAATGGTAATCTGCATAAGTTTAACTACGAGGATAGTGATACCTATATGTATACTAAAAAGGTTAAAAATGGTGAAGACTTAAATATGGAAATATCCTTTAAGACTGCAGATGAAATAACAAGCTATAAAATCTTTTGCATTGTTTATAATGACAAGGATATGTTAGGTGAGAATGCAGAGCATAATAGAGAGTACAGCTTGAATAGTCAGGGATTAAATATTTATTGTCAGGATTTTGTACTCGATTTATCTGAAAACACACAGCTGGATAATGAGAAGGAAGGCCTTGAGGTGTGTACAGAATATAATGCAGAAAATACCAAGGATAAGTTGGTTGATGAGCTTAAAGCTTGTAAATCTCTTGTATATGGAGTAAATGCACAGGACGAATTTGTATATAAGGCTAATGACGGAAAATACAAATTTGGAGCTGTAAGAATGAGTGAAAATCAAGATTATGTGGACAACTACAGCACATTTATTGTTTGCGATGACAAGCTTGTGCCTGCCTTTGACGGAAAGCCTATTTTAAATTATAAAGGGAAGGGAGATATAGTAGTAACAAAGGATATAGACTTAAATATGTCTAAGGGAGAGCATATGGTTTATTCTGTTACAATAGCAGATAAAGGAGATAGCTATCGTTCCAGATATGTGCATTTCAATGTAGAATAATAGAAGTTATAGTGGAAACGCAGACAATATATAAAGATAAAATGGAGAAGCAATATGAAAAAATATATTTTAGGAATACTTGTATGTGTAAGTATTTTTATAAGTGGTTGCTCTGGCAATAAGGATAACAAGGGGAATTTAGTAACCAATTATTTTAATGGTACAGGCGAGCTTCATTCATATAGCCAGTTAAACAGAGCTCCGGTGCTTTATGATGATAATTGTAAGTATATAAAGAAGTTAAATTATTATTGTATTGACGGTGATAATGCGTATTCTATTTGTACTGATGCCTCCTGCAAGCACGAAGACAGCAGTTGTATTGCCAATGAGGAAAATACATATTTTGTAGTTAATGATACTCTATATTGCTCTGACAGACAGATAATTAACTGTGATACAAAAAAGGTGGTATATGAAAATAAGCTTCCAAAGGAATATTTGGATAATAAGGAAATAACCTATGAAAATAATATAGATGAAGTAAAGATAATTGATGATAAATTTATTGTACTTAGAGAGGGCGGTTATTGTATGGTGCTTGACACCAGCTTTAATGAGATTACATATTTTAATGATATTTCTAAAAGTATATGGTTTAGTTTAGAGGAAAATGATTTATATTTCTTAAACAAATATTATAAAATCGAAAGGGTAAGTCTTGCTGACGGAAATAGTGAGTATATAGATTTAGGAGTATCTTATATAATATCGGCGTGTGATGATGAAAACTACTATTTCGTACAGGATAGATATAAAGATTTATATCGAATAGATAAGAAGACTAAAGAAAAAAAGAAGATTGATACAGAGGTTGGAGATTTTGTTGTAGTAGATAAATACTTATATTATTCAAAGGATAAGGAAGACGGTACTTTAACCCAGATAATAAGTGATACTGATGGAAATATTATTAATGAAATAAATGCCCTGGAGGAATTTGGAAGAGATTTGAATATGTATACCATAAGCTATTATGATGGAAAAATATATTGTGGTATATTAGAAAGGGAGGATAAAACATACATTATAGAAATGTCATTAGACGGCTCGGAGATTAAGAAATATGAAGTACGAGATTAAAAAAATAGTTAAAAATAAAGTATTAATAATATTGTTCCTTGCAACTGTGGCTGTTAGTATATTTGTATCCTTAAGACATTTATCCTACAATGAAGACGATGTCAAGGTATATGAAAATCCATCAAGTGAAAGCTACAAATATAAGCTGGATTACTACGATTCCGTCAATGAATATAGAGAAAAGGTTTGCAGAATAGCAGACAGACTTAAAAATTCATCAGATGAATATGTAGCTGCTCTTAATAGTGAGCTTAAGAATAGTTATCAGGAGCAGTTATCCTTTGTTACAGTTTTTTATACAACCTTTATTGCAAAGTCTATGTGGAACAGTTCGGATATAGGAACACTATTTTTCCTTGTGTTCTTTTTAAGTTTTGTGGCACAGATGTTTTTTTCAGATGTATCTACTAATATGATATGTATGCTTAGAACTACATATAAGACTAAGAAAATATTTTGGAATAAGCTAAAATGTATATTTTTAGTAAGTGTTTTAATTTCTGTGCTTAAAGTAGCAATAGAATACTTACCTCAATGGATACATGGAAAAATTATAGATCTTACAAACCCTATACAGAGTATTGAGGGCTTTCAGGAATCTCCTTACAATATATCTATACTTGCCTTTATTGGTATAGATGTGCTTTTAAGCATATTATCGTTTTTAGCAATAGGTATGCTGGTTATTGCCTTTGCCAATATATTAAAGAAAATTCCAAAACTTATAACACTTGTAATAATAACAAGTGGAATATGGTACTATACGTTCTATTATATAACAAAAATCAACTATGTAAGTGCATTAGGTGTTACAGAGGATAACAGATGGTTTACGAATATTATTAGAAGATTCACTACAGTTTTTACCTTGTTTGATCCTGTTAGTTATTTTAAAAAGGCTGAATATATAAATATCTTCGGTATGCCGGTAAGACTGCTTAATATAACGCTTATAACAGCTATTATATTTGTAGCAATAATGATATTTGTATGCAGACATTTGTACTTAAGGAGAGATGTTAATGTTAGAAGTTAAAGAATTGTCAAAAAAGTATGGTAAAAGATATGGACTTATAGAATTTAATTATAATTTTGAAAATAAAGTATATGGACTTTTAGGACCAAATGGTGCAGGCAAGTCTACATTGATGAATATTATTTGCAAGGTACTAAAAAGAACATCTGGAGAAATTATTTATGAGGGAAAGGATATTGATGAATGGAAGGACGAGTATAGAAAATATGTAGGTTATCTTCCACAGTATACAGGCTTGTATCAGGATTTTACAGTAAAAGAAACACTAGAGTATTTTGCTTATCTAAGAGGTGTTGCAAAAGAAAAGGCTGAAGAAAATGTAAATATGGTACTGGAATATACGAATTTGTCGGATAGAGCTAAGGACAAGGTAGAGTCATTGTCAGGTGGTATGAAAAGAAGACTTGCTATAGCGATTACTTTAGTTGGAAATCCTAAAATACTTATATTTGATGAGCCTACTGTTGGTCTTGATCCTATGGAGCGTTATAGATTTAAAGAAATGATAAAGAAAATCCGTGAGGATAAGATTATTATTATTTCTTCTCACATTGTATCAGATATTAGTGAAATAGCTGACAAGGTAATTATAATGAAGGACGGCAAAATTGTTGGAAATCTTGAAAACACAGACATAGACATTGAAAAAGAGTATATGAAGCTTTTTGCTCAATAGTGAAAGAGGCATTAATATGAACAAAATAAAAAAATGGGAATTAAGGAAGTGTCTGCTTAATAAATTTGCTGTAGCATTAATGATTATTTTATTCATAGGAAAAATTATCTCTGCTATTGTATATAATGCTAACATTCCAAAAGGAGTAGACACAGACATATACAGGGAGTATATGAAAACATTAGAAGGCAAGTACACAAAGGAAAAGTCAGAATACGTAGAAAAAGAAATGGCAAGAATTTCCTCGCTGGAGGATAGTCAGTTTTCTTATGTAGTAAAATATGACAAGGGGCTTATATCAAAGGAAGAATTTGACAATATAATGTATGAAATAAGAATAGCTCCCAAAATGCTTAGTACCCTAAGCTACATAAGCTCAAAATGTGATTATTATGAAAATAGCTATAGGGAAGGGATTTTTTTCTATGATTTAGATATACAAAGATATATGTCAGTAATGGGACTGGACTTTATTGGATTAACCTTTGTAATATATATATGTATGTCATTATATTTTTCAGATATAAGTGCCAAAACTACTGTACTTGTGACTACATCATATTATGGTAAAAAATATACGAATAGAATTCGTTTAATATTAGGGTTGATAATATGTGTACTAAGTACGGTAATATTATCAATTACAGAGTTTGTTGTTAAGTATATAACTATGGATATTGACTATTTTAAAATGCCGGTAAAAGCAATGCTTGATATGAATAACTTTGCCTTTGATACAAATATTGGAAGTGGTTTACTTATTATATATGGAGGCAGGGTATTGCTTACAGTTGTAATTGTGCTTGGCTTTAGTATTGCAGCAAGAATTAAAACAAATCTTCAAAGGAAGTAATGATTTATATGTAAATCAGCAGCATTCCTTGCAAAATACGCGAAGCAACGAGCGAAGCGTCCCGATATGCTTGCATAATCGGGCATTTTGCGACTGCCGCGACCGAGACGATAGTCGAGGTAGGGAATTCCGGGGCAATTTAGGAGGAAATTTATAATGATAAAAGTACTTTTCATCTGCCACGGCAGTATTTTTCGAAAACGCTGAAACCCTTGAATTTATCGTATGTTCTGGACTCTGAGGGAGAAATTTACTAAGAATTTACTAAGAACAGAAAATTAGTAAGAAATCCCTAGCACGAAAGTTGTAGTTTTAGTAATTCCGTCGGCAACTGAAATTCCTACGGCATTTAAAGAAAAGAGGTTTTTAAGAATAGGATCATCAAAATGCAATATTAAGGATTACCCTAAGAGAGAAATTGAACTTTTCAAAATACTGGATGGAAGAATCGAAACGATAGAAACAGTACCGGCAAAATATCAGGAACTTACATTTCAAAAACTCTTTGGATATTACGGTTCCAAAGGTATTGTTTTAAATCAAAAGACGTTTATTAAGAATCTGGGGCTAAAAACAGAAGAAGGCGAGTTTAATATATTAGCGCAGCTTCTGTCGGATAATTCTCATTTTCCGCTTCGTGTATCTATTTTTGATGGAGAAACAAAAGGCTCTAATCTTTTCTCTGTACGTGAATTTGGAAATGATTGTTTATTATACAGTTTGGATGAGTTGTTGCGTTATGGCGATGTATTGAACCTGATTCAGGCGGATGAGACAGATAGGGTCGTTGAGCGAAAGGAGATTCCGTTATTTGATAACAAGGCATTTCGTGAGGCTGTCATAAATGCCGTCCTGCACAATAAATGGGTGGAAGGAAATGAGCCAATGATTTCGGTATTTTCCGACAGAATAGAGATACTATCAAGGGGAACACTTGCTCCGGCACAGACCATGGAAGGATTTTTCTTAGGAGAATCAATACCTGTAAATGAAAAATTATCCGAGATATTTCTTCAACTGCATATAAGTGAGAAATCTGGTCGATGAGTCCCTAAGATTACGGAAATGTACGGGAAAGATGCATTTTCATTTAGAGAGAATTCAATCGTTGTAACGATTCCGTTTGAGAGAATAAATAAGGTTGGGAATAAAGTTGGGAAAAAGGTTGGGGATAAGAAACCATTAAATTCCAGAAGACAAAAAATTATTTCAGAAATGAGGGACAACCCGAACATTACAACTGCAGAACTTCATAACATATTAGGTGTGAGTGAGACAGCAGTGGAAAAAAATATATCATTTTTAAGAGACAATGGTTATATAGAGAGGGTTGGTTCAAAAAAGGCAGGGTACTGGAAAGTATTGTAGGTAGATGAATTAAATAGTGTGATTATGCAAAAGGCCGTCCATGATGCAGTCACAAGAGAGGCAATCACAAAAGACCAGATGAGAAAGTTCCTTAAGTTTGTGCATGACGATGTGGTGTACTGTAAATACTATGAAGTGGTGTACATACTCTTTCATACGGGAATGCGAATATCAGAATTTTGTGGCTTGACGCTGAAGGACATTGATCTTGAGAACAGAACTGTAAATATCGACCACCAGTTGCAGAGAACATCGGATATGCGGTACATCATAGAAACCACAAAAACGGATGCCGGAACAAGAGTATTGCCGATTACAGAGGATGTGGCACAGATGTTTCAGGCAATCATTGAGGATAGAAATGCACCAAAAGTGGAAAAATCCATAGACGGATATAGTGGATTCCTATTTTACGATGATAATGGAATGCCACTTGTGGCAATGCATTGGCAACATCGTTTCAATCATATGGTCGGCAGATACAATGACATCTACCGGGTGCAGTTGCCAAATATCACGCCTCATGTATGCCGACATACCTATTGCTCCAATATGGCAAAATCGGGAATGAATCCCAAGACACTGCAGTACCTCATGGGGCATTCGGATATATCAGTCACGATGAATGTGTACACGCATATCGGATTCGACGATGCTGAGGAAGAACTGAAACGGATGGAAGAGTTTAGAAAAGCACAGGCGGAGGTTGAAAAGAAAAGTGATGCAAAGGCGGTATCACAGAAAATGTTTAAAGTAGTGTAATGATACACGGCAGAGACGCTCCGGTTATACTGGGGCGTTTTTTCTATGGATAAATGGTGTGTGTGACGATATAATTAAGTAGTAAAATTGTTGTATGTGAATAGATGGAAATAAAACTCTACTTTCATTCTATATCAATAAATTGAAAAAACAGAAATCCGTTGTAAAATGAAATTAGCAAGTAACGGAGGATGATTATGAGAGACTATAGTTTTGGAAATTTTATCAGTGCATTAAGGGAGAGACGTGGCCTGTCTCAATACCAATTGGGTGCACTCGTCGGTAAGTCGGATAAAGCGGTATCTAAATGGGAGAATGGAGCATCTAAACCCAGAATAGATACTATTAGAAAATTATCAGAAGTGCTTGATATAAGCGTAGACGAGCTGTTAACTTGTGAATATGCTGCTTTCGATAAGAAGAGAAAGGACTTATTTACAATGAAAAATGAAATAATTGATATAGCAAAAAACAAGATGAAGGAAATGTATGGAGATAATCCGCCTATAAGGATTGTCAATCGTTTTAAGACAGAGGAACTGATGCTTGATGGACAAGAGACACTTCTGTGGATGGGATTTTTTGGGAAACTTCAAGAAGAATTTTGTGCAAAGGATTTATATTTTGAAATAAGAGGTGCACAGATGGGAGCCTCTTTTATTGCATGGCTTTTGGGTGGAACAAATGTTAATCCATTACCATCACATTATTTTTGTCCGACATGTAAAAAAGTAGAATTTGTTTCAGATGAAAAATGTGGGATGGATTTACCAGAGAAGAAGTGTTCTTGTGGAAGAAACTATCGCAAGGATGGTTTTGGAATTAGTGAAATAAATATGTATCCAATAGAAAATTATAATGAGATTTATATTTCGGGCAATGCAACTGGGTGTGTTAAAGATTGCTTACAGGAGTACTTTGAAGGTTATGGTGTAGTTAGAGAACTCAACGTTATTTTTAATGAAAATATGCATGTTGAGAATGAGGAGCAAATAAAAATAACAAGATTTGTACTTTTTCCAAAAGATATGGATAAAAAATATCCGGAAGGATTAATTAACATACAGGCAGATGAGTATTACAAGTCGCTGTCAGACTGGTCAGTGTTGATGACGATAGAGGATGTTAATGAACAAATTAGTAGCAGGGATTTGATGAATCTAGAATTATCAACACAGCAAGTGAATGCGTTTTTCAGTTATGCTGTAGAAAATGATAAATTTAAGGTTAATTACAGAGAGGTAAATTTAGACAAAGCACTTTCAGATAATGAGAATCCTAAATTTAGTACGTTGCTCACATTATATGGTTTTCTACATGGCACTGGCGCATGGGAGGATAATGCAGAACTTTTATATGATAAAGGAATTCCGTTAGGTGAATTGATATCCAGCCGAGAGGATGTATATGCCTATCTATATGATAAATTAAATGGTAAGTGTTGTGAAAATCCTTCAGGGGTGGCGTTTGAAATAAAAGAGGCTGTGCGCAAAGGAAAATATACTCGTAGCCGTATGCCAGCAGAAACAGAACAACTTCTAAAGGAATGTGATGTTCCAGATTGGTATGTGGAAAGCATGAAGAAGATTTTATATTTATTTCCAAAGACTTATTTAATTGTATTACTGAAGCGTGATATTTATAAGTTTATGGTGTTGGATTCATAGGCGTTACTGGACGGTTTGATAAGCAAGTTTACTTTTATATAGATACTAATGGTGATTTCGATATGAAAGTAAACCAATAGAATGGTGCTATAAAAATCTCTGGCTGGTTTGGATTAAATGTACAAATCAGCCGGAAATTAAAATATTGAAAAGGAGAAAATCTATGAATAAAGAATTGGCTATAGAATATGAAGTTTTTGAAGAAGAAGGGTAAGTGGTCTTATCCGTAGTGGATAAGGAAAAAGATGAAGTTTTAAATATGTTCAAGGGGAAAATGGCTGAAAATATATATAGGGTGCTTTCAGGTGAAGAAAGGAACAAATTATAAATAAGATGACTATGATAATGGAGGCAGAGAGTTTAGCTAAGGAATTCATAAAAAAGACTTTTGATGAAATTAGAGAACTAGTGGATAATTTTGAAAAACTGGCTCTTGAAAGGTGCAAATAAATATATATCTGATGAGGATATTGTGGATTGCATGCTTTATATTTGTCGGAAGAGATAAGGAGGAAAGCTGATGAGATTACATTTCTTTTTAGAATTGTTCGAGGAGAGCGTAAAGGTAAGAATATACGAGGACGGCAAAACACTGGTTGAGTGTTGTATTGGAGATGTGCCACAAAGAATAACCAATTGTAGGTTTGTAACAAAATGTGTGATTGCAGGTGATGTTTTAGTAATAAATACAGTAATTAAGTCACAGGAAGAAATGGATTTAATTGATGAAGAATAAATGGAATGCACTATTGCTCTATTATTTAATATTCAAGAAAAAATCTAGAGCAGATGGAATTTATAAAAAGACGGACAAAAGTGTTTATAATTGATATAAGTTTTATGGATAGGTGTTAAATATATTGGTAGTAAGAATTCCCCTTTTACTACTATTTTTACTACTAACAGGTAGTCACAACTTGCTAAATTATGCTATAATTTGCCTAGTTAACAACCAAGCAACAATTTAACCATAATCCCGGAAATACCCGCAAAACAGGGCATTTCCGGGCAAAAAGGAGCAAACAATTACTATGATAAAAGTCTTATTTATCTGCCACGGCACTCCAGTTTTATGATAATGCATACCTTCGCAGACTGGGGCAACACGGGGCAGAATATGGCAGAAAGCCTTGGAATTACTACGGTTTCGACTACTAAGGCTCATGGGTGGAATCGGGATAAAGGCAAAGGTGTTGGGATAATTCCTTAGTAGTAATGGACTACTTAGAGGCTGTATATGAATGATTAATGTCACAATCTTTTGTGAGAGATTATTCGGATTGTGAATTGTTGTATTTATTTCTGATTGAATTTATTCCGAACTTGGAATATAATAATGCTCGTGGAGGAATTAATATGGAGTATTTAACATCAAATGAAATTGCTGAAAAATGGAATATTTCAAGTCGTAGAGTTAGAATATTGTGCGGAGAAGGAAGGGTTGAAGGTGCAATTCAAAAAGGTATTCTTTGGCTTATTCCAAGTAATACTCAGAAACCACAAGAACTCCGAAGAGGAAGAAAAAAACAGGGGGATATATGAAATGTGTTACTAGGATATGGAGGTTATGCTCATGGCAATTCATAATAAATCCCACAATAATCATGCGTTGATGTCTCTGAATAAAAAACGTAAAGAGGATAGCTTAAAGAATAAAACAAGCACTGATTTTGAGATACCTAAGGAAATAAAACTTTTGCATAGAATATCCGATTGCGGAGATTTTTTAAAGCAGTTACCAGATAAATCGGTTCAGCTAATTTGCATTGATCCTCCATATAATCTGGAATTGGCAGGATGGGATATTTACGAAAATTATATCGAATGGGCATCAAAATGGATTGATGAGGCATACAGAATTTTATCCGATAATGGAAGTATGGTTATTTTTGGCGGTATACAATTTAGAGATGCAAAATCGGGAGATTTATTAGATATAATTCAATATATTCGGAAAAATACAAAATTTAAATTAGTGAATACAATCATATGGCATTATAAAAATGGTATGTCAGCACATCGTTTTTTCGCAAATAGACACGAGGAAGCTATATGGCTGGTTAAATCCAATGATTATTATTTTGATTTGGATTCAGTTAGAGTGCCGTATTCAGAAGAAGACTTAAAGGTTGCATTAAGAGATAAGAGATTAAATCCTGAAACAACGAGAAAAGGAAAGAATCCAACCAATGTTTGGGAAATCGGAAGATTAAATGGAAATAGTAAAGAACGTGTAGGTCATCCAACTCAAAAGCCGGTAGCCATTATTGAACGATTTGTAAGAGCATTATCGTATCCAGGGTCTACGGTTTTGGATTTTTTTGCAGGAAGTGGAACAGTGGGAAGAGTTTGCATAAATGAAGGGAGAAACTGTCTGATGTGTGACAGTGATAAAAAATCTCTTGAATATTTTGCAAAGCATCTTTCACTAATGGAAGAACTGGGGCAGAATGCACAATATAGAAAAATTGAAAATATACAAGAGTTTTTTGAATATAATGCAAAAGGAGATACTGAAAATGAAAAAGGGACAATCTAACAGATTAACGAAGCAGCAAAAAGAAGGACAGGGTCCTGTTACAATATTTCATAAAGATGCAAAATTTCATGATGCAGAAGTTGGTTCTACATCGGAATTAGCAATGATTAAACTTGAAAATGAATTTAATATGCTTAAATTTAGATATAGAAAAAATTTATCTAAGAAGGAAATAAATGAAGCTTTAAAAAAGATTGATGATTTTCTGGGTCAAACACTTTTTTTAGAGAAGGCAAGAATTAAACCAGACGGTGGTATTATTGAAGTTCAAGATGATAATGGAAAATGGCGAGTTGTTTTGGTATCAGAGGCTAAACACCAAGGAAAAGATATTGAGAATATTAAAGCAGGAAAATTAGTTGGAAAGAAAAATGATAAAGATCTTATGCCAGCTGGAAATGTCATTGAGAGGGCATATAAAAATGTAAAAGAAATAGCAAATTATATGTTGGGAGAAACTTATTTCCCGTATATTTTATTTTTGGAAGGAACCAATTTTTTGACGCAAAATGTTAATGTAACAAGACCTGATGGGAGAATAGTTACATTAGTATATAATGATGGTACATTAAATCGTATTGATAGGTTGACTGCAGCTAATTATGGAATGCCAATTAATACAAATTTGTGTGAAAATAGATTTGTAAAGAGTAATGGTTCAAACATTATGCTTCAGGCTGCATCAATTTATACAAAAGGTGATGGAGAGCATTGGAACGAAAATGACATGGTTGAGGTTATGCTCGATATTGCAAGAACATCACTAAAAATGCTGGGAAAAGACTTGTTTAACCAACTTACAAAGAAATAGGAAAATATAATGAAAAAAAGAGAAGTAGATCATTCACTGTTAGATAAGGCGAAGATTAATAAGAAAGATGAATTTTACACGCAACTAATAGACATTGAAAAAGAAATGATTCATTATACAAAACACTTTAGAGATAAGGTGGTTTATTGCAATTGTGATGATCCGGAATATTCCAATTTTTGGAGATTTTTTTATGAACATTTCGATGAATTGGAATTAAAAGGATTAAATGCAACATATTTTGGAGAAGAAGCGTGTTTTTATAGTTATGATGGAAAAGAAATAGTTATTACACAATTACAAGAAAATGGAGATTTTCGTAGTACAGAGTGCATACAAGTGTTGAAGCAGAGTGATATAATTGTAACGAATCCGCCGTTTTCTTTGTTTCGTGAGTATATTAGTCAGTTAGATAGATATGATAAAGATTTTTTGATTATAAGTAATATAAATGCGATTACTTATAAAGAAGTTTTTCCACTAATTCAATCGAATAAAGCATGGTTAGGTGTGTGCTTTGGAAGAGGTATATCAGGATTTATTGTTCCAGAAAACTATGAATTATATGGAACAGAAACAAAGGTTGATGAAAATGGAAGAAGAATAATTTCACCGAATAATTGCATGTGGTTGACATCTTTAGATAATGAGAAGAGACATCAGCCAATTGAATTGGTAAAGCAATATGAAGGAAATGAGGAAGCATATCCTTTTTATGATAATTACCAGGGAATAAATGTGAATAAAACGCAAGATATTCCGATGGATTATATGGGTGCAATGGGGGTACCTATTACTTTCTTAAATAAATATGATCCGGAACAGTTTGAGATTATTAAATTTAGAAAAGGTGATGATGATAAAGATTTGAGAATAAATGGTAAAGCACCATATTTTCGTATTCTTATTAAAAGGAAGACAGCATAGTAGTAAGTAGCATGAAAACCATTAGAAATAATATTAATGCCACATTTGAATTTTGATGTCTAACAGATGTTAGTATATAGACAGTCTTTTAAGAGAAGCTTTAACATATCCTTCGTTTATATCTGTTCCGATAAAACGCCGGTTGTTTTTTAATGCAGCTTCGCCTGTAGTACCAACTCCCATAAATGGATCAAATACAATATCACTTGGATTTGAAGAAATTAAAAGAAGATGCTCAATAAGTTCAAGTGGTTTTTGCGTTGGATGTTTTGGAAAAATGATTTTTTCGGGAAACATACAGGATGGGCATTCGAAGAAGTTATGCATTTGATCTTGAGAAGAAAAATTCCAAGTGTGACCTTTATTCCAGAGACACACAACAAGTTCACAGCTATTTAAAAAACTGTTGTGGTATACACTTTGTGTGGGTGTTGTTTTATGCCAAACGAATATCTGAAATGTTGAGAATAGCGAGTTAAATGCATCATACCATTTGCCAAGTAATGAATAACTAGTGAATATGAATATATTACCTGTTGGTTTTATTATTCTGGTAAATGGTTTTATATAATCATTTGGATTTAAAGGAATGCTATCCCATTCGGCAATATTGTTATTGATTATTTTTCCGTTATTTAGGTAAATATTTCCTCTGGAAAAAGGAGATAGATTGTATGGCGGGTCTGTTAAAATTAGGTCAATAGATGAGTCTGGTAATCTTTTCATAAAATCAAGGTTATTTTCGTTAAAAAGCTTATATGTGGATGAATTAGTAGTAAACAATTATTCCTCCTGTGCAGGGTTCTCAGTTCGCTTTGAAAATGTATCATTTTTGACTTTTGAATCGGGAAGGAATACAAGAATATCATTTGGAGTGCAATCTAAGGCAGTACAAATGCTTTCCACTTTATCAAGAGCAATGTATTGTCCATTTTTTATTTTTGAAATTATATTAGCAGAAATATTGGCTGCTCTCATCAGTTGAGAGTTGGATATTTCACGCTCAATTAATATGTGCTGCAATTTTTTATAGCTTACTCCCATATTCATACCTCCAGGATAAAATAAAGATATCACACTTCCGTGAAAAAATCAATATAAATATGACTTGAGTTTCCGTACTTTTATCCACAGTCCCCTGCTTTCGCTGGCTCGACTATAAACAACTTTCAAAAAATATCCAAAATATAAGGAATCCTTAGATGAGTTCATGTTGAGTACGTGAGACATAAATGTCAGGCGACCAACTAGAGCAGCTACCATTGTTTTACTTTCAAACATAGTTGTCCATTCGGAGAACTTGAGATTGGTTGATACTATAACGCTCTGTCTCTCTGCCCGGTCAGATATGATTTTGAATAACAGCTCAGAATGATGAAGGTTGAATGTCAGATAGCTGAGCTCGTCAATTATAAGAAGTTCGGCTTTATCCAGTTGACGCTCAAGCTTTATGAGACTTCGATTGTCCTGAGCTTCAATCAGCGAGTGGCAAGATTTGCCGCAGTGTAGAATTTAACCTTCATCTCCTAAAGTTTGATAATTGTGAACCCATTTTTGGATATCTTTTCTAGCTTTGAATTCGAAGCTATATTTAGCCATGAAAATACCGACCTCCAATTGTTAGATTTTTGGTCTAACTTTTTGGGGTCGGTATAAGTGATAATCTTTTGTCAGGAGGTTTTCTGATTGTTGCAATGTACTGGCAACACTGATCCAATCGCATGGTCGGTAGGAACAATGACATCTGCTAGACACGGATGCTAAATATTACATTGCGCATATGCGGATATATCTATTGTTCGAATATGGCAAAATCGTGAATGAATCCTAAGACATTCAATTACAATACCTCATGGGGCATTCGGATATATTGATCACAATGAATGTGTACACGCATATCGGATCCGATGATGCTGAAGAATTGAAGTGGATGGAAGAGTTTAGGAAAGCACGGGCGGAGGTTGAGCAGAAGAAAGAGAAACCAATGTCGCAGAAGATGTTCAAGGTAGTTTAATATGGAAAAGAGATGACGCTCTGGTTTAGGCTAGGGCGTTATTTTATCTTTCTTTTCCCGACATATTGTGATAAAATATCGTAAGGGTTTGGTTTCTCAGAATTGATTGAAAAGGAGATTTGTTATGGGATTTACTATTACACCAGAAGTAAATAGTTCTCAGGAATTTATAGAAATAGCACAGGATTTTTCAAATCCTTTAGATTTGGTAAGAGAAGGAATAAGCAATGGATTTGATGCTCATGCAAAAAATATGACCATGAATTTTAGCGTTATTTCAGATTGCGGAGAGAGAGTTCTTAAAATTGAAATTATTGATGACGGAGATGGAATGGATGATAAGGGATTGAAATCATTCTTTGATTTAGGAAATTCGATGAGAAGAGAAACTAAAGATGAGACAGGAGCAATTGGAGAAAAAGGTCACGGAACAAAAGTGTATTTCAATAGCAAAAAAATAGAGATTATTACCGCTAAAAATGGTATTAAGTATCATGCTATTATGAATGAGCCAAAGAAAAATTTGTTCAATCATGTTATTCCAACTGTAGATGTTACAAGTGAGAATAATGAAGATGGAATGAGAGGTAGTAGAATTGTAATATACGGATATAATGAGAACCGTAGAGATAAGTTTACACATGCACAATTAAAGGACTATATTTTATGGTTCACAAAATTTGGCTCTGTGGAACGATGCTTTGATATTGAAGAAAATGCAGATGTAAAGTTGAAATTAAAAGGTGTAGATGCTGATAAATATGAGGATATTGAATTTGGACATGTCTTTCCAGAAGAGAGCAAGAGTGTAAATGATTTGTTTAATGATTACTTAGTAGATGCCCCAAAGTGGTATTGTAAAAAAGTAGTAAAAACAAAGAGTTTAAAGAACTTTCCAGAAATAAAATTCCAAGCAGTATTCTTTGTTGAAGGTACAAAAGTAAAGTATTCATATAATAATATGATTAGAAGACCAGGATATTCTGCACCAGAAGGGGCATATACGGTTCAAGATAGATATGGGATATGGCTTTGTAAAGATTATATGGCTATCCAGCGAAAAAATGATTGGGTTACATCAAAAGGTTCCGAATATACGAAGTTGCATGCTTTTGTAAATTGTCAAGGATTGCGTCTGACTGCGAATAGAGGTTCAATAGAGAATACTCCATCGGAAATATTGGCAGATTTAAGGGATGCAGTAAAAGAAATATACGATGAAATTGTTCAGAGTGATGATTGGAACGAGCTGGAGTGGCTTGAATCAGAGGTAGATGCATACAATACTGTTGCACGTGAGAAGAGTGATTTTAAGAAACGAATTGATAAAGTTAACAGAACACGAGTTGCGAACTACAAGGTTGCAGATGACAAAAACATTACATTAATTGAACCACAGCAAGAAAATGGTGTGTTTACAATATTTATGCAATTAAGTACATATAAACCAGAAATTTTTCCTTTTACAGTAATCGATTACGATACTCATTTTGGAATTGATGTTATTGTGAAGGCAAAGGATAATATGCCAATTAAAACTTCAAAGTTATTTTATGTCGAATTCAAGAATTATATGAGCAAAAACTTTAATCATTCATTTGAAAATTTACATAGTATTGTGTGCTGGGATATAAATTCAGTAGATTTGAAGAATGGAGAAGAAGTATGTGATATTGCAAATCAAAGACGAACATTAAGAATAGTTCCTCCAGAGTGTGCTGGAGATTATACAAGATATTATTTGGATTCTATGAGAAGTGATAGAAAGATTGAGATATTTGTTTTGAAATATTATTTGGAAGAAAAATTTGGAATAACTTTCGTTCCAAGAAATGAATCCTCGGTATTTTAAATAAAAGGAGTATTTATAAATATAAATGATAAAGCGAGGTCGGATTAATATGGGATTTGCAGAGAGAAATGGTTCTGCGCTAGAAAAACAATTCAGATGGAAGATATGGATAGAGCTTTAAGGAATAGGTTATATAATGCTGTATATAAGTTTTTAGAGCCATAAAGGTTTTTAGCACGTTCATGTAAACAATGCCGTACTTTGAACGGAATATGGAATTAAATTCAGGGAATACAATATCAATGCATTTCTGAAGCCGGTTCTTATAGATATTTAATTCTTCTTTAAGGCTGTGATGATGGCGTGTCAACTGCTTTTGTTAGTATAGGTCGAAGCGATTCACTTTTGTAATGCGATAGGGCTTCCTGCGCTGGTTAGAACCGATTACATCACAGACAGTAAGAGAATCAAGAGGGTCATTTTTGGTTATGCCGCCTTGAAGTTTTCTGGTAAGGTCAGTAGTAGTTGGATTAATCAGAGCAACCGTATAGTGATTGTCAAGAAGGTATTTAAGTAAGGCAAAGTGATAATGTCCGGTATCTTCCATGCCGATTAGGATATCTGATTTGGCATAGCTGCTTAGTTTTTTGATGAGTAAAAGGAATCCTTCCTGATTGTTATTAAAAATAGAAGGATTTGAAACTATATCTCCAGTTTCTTTGTCAATGATGGAGAAGGTGTGTTTGTTTTTTCCAATGTCGTTTCCAACTAAAATCATGATAATACATTCATTTCGTAAAAACATGTAATGTGTTATCCACAGCACTTACTTCGTAAAACCTGGTACAAGATACGAATTCAAGACTCATCTAACTAATCATTATTTAGAAATAAGGTGTGGTGAGAACCTCCTACAAGTAGTCAAAGCCACAAGGACAAAAATACAAATCCACATCACATATTTATATGATATAAATATATAACACCGTAATCAACCACGGATGAAAAGGTTGAAAGAAAGGAGAAGGTATATCTGTAAATGACTGTTAAATGAGCCAATTACAATATACCAGGGATAAAAATGACATCAAAAGAAATAGTAGATGCTGTAATCAGTTATGTTCGCGATGAAAATGCAAAGTATGCCATTTTGATTGATGGAACATGGGGAAGCGGAAAAACTTACTTATACGAAAACTATTTGGTTGACGCAATTGATTCAGTAGAAGTAGGAAAAAATGAACGGAAGCAAAATGTTTATATTTCTCTTTATGGAATTTCGAGCATTGATTCACTTGCAAAGCAGTTAATTACAAATTATTTGATATATGTCAAAGGAAATGGAAATAAATTAGTAAAAAAAGGATTAAAACCACTTGCAGGAATTATAGGCGTAGCTAGTAGTGCATTTTCATTTTCAATAGGACCGGTATCGACAGATTTATCTAATGTATTTAAAAAAATTGAGGGAAGTATAGACGTTAAGGATATGGTTATATGTTTTGATGATTTAGAAAGATGTACAATTCCAATTAATGAGTTCTTTGGTTTTGTTAATAATTTGATAGAACATTGTAATTGCAAGGTGATTATCTTGGCGGATGAGAAAAATATTGGAAAAATATATGCAAATACAAATATAGAAGAAAAATATCTCACAGTGATTTCTGGTAATCGTAAAGTGGTTGAGTACATAGGAGATGGAAAAAATACTAAAACACAAAATAAAGGACTGGGAAAAGATACAAATGGAGAGATTACAGTTGAGGAAGTGAAAAAACTAAATGAGATATTATATTCAGAAAATTATTTATATAAAGATATCAAGGAAAAAGTAATCGGTAAAACGATGCTGTACTATCCGGCATTAAACGATGTTATTAAAGAAGTAATATGCGGAAATGAAAAGAGCAAAGGTATAATTCAAGAAGGTCAATATAAAGAATATTTATTAAAGTACATAAATAATATCGTAAGTGCATTTACAGAAACAGAAAATCGAAATTTACGAATTATAAGGTCATGGATTTTTTCATTTAGAAAAATATATGAGGCAACAACAAAGTATTATTCCAATAGTAAATATTATGAAGAAATTTTGAACGGTTTTCTGCGTTATAGTATTTGGGTAGCAGGAGCAATAAAGAAAAATAAGAAGATAACTCATAGTGCAAATTATGGAAGTCAAGATATGGTGTATTTTGAAGGTCATGAGTATACCCATATTTTTAGATATAGTTTTATTGATGCCTGGATTAATCGTGATGTGTGGAGTGACGAAGATTTGTCGCAAGCCTGTAAGTCAATAATTAAGCGTAAAGAACAAGAAGACGTTGATAATCCACCTAAAATACATTCAACAGGCAAAGCACTAAATGAGTTAAGAGACTGGTATCTTATGGAAGACGAGCAAGTAGGGAAAGTGTTAGAAAAATTAGTTCATGAAGTCGGAGAAGGCAAATATGCGTATTATGACTATTCTAATATACTTTCGACACTACTATATCTTCAAGTAAATGGACTTTTTACAGGAGACATAAAGAAAGTTCAAACTATGATGATTGATATGATAAAGAAAGATCCTGATGTTCAAGAAGAAAATGACTTCCCTAAAAATTTTTCGTCGGAAGAGATAAGAGATAAATATAACGAATTATATCGTCCAATTGCAGAAGAAAGAAAAATAAGAAATCGTGAAATAAACAAAGAGGAACAAGAAGAATCTGACATATATAGAAGTGCGGATGTATTTTATGAACATTGCAGCAAGATGGAGAATTACTATTGTAGTCATAAATCATTTATTGAATACTTGGATTTGGATAAATTGCTTGCATTGATTAATATAAGTAATAATGAAGATATATATACAATACTTCAAGCATTTAAAACTGTATATTTCATGGGAAATCTTAATGATTTTTATATGGCTGATGTTGAGGGTATAAAGAGAATTATAGAAGGTGTCAAGGATGAGGATATAGTGAAACAAGGAGGAATTACAAGAAAAATTGCTCTTAGTAATTTTGTTGAATCGTTAAAAAAGGATTTGATTCTATTGGGAGTAGAAGAATAAACATAGTAAGATATTTAAGGTATAGGAAGGTGATTTGATGGATGATTTAATTTGTGAAATAAGGAGTCTTCTGGAATTAGGTTATGAGGGCGGATATTGGGATTTTAAATCGGACTATCCAGATAAAAATAAAAAAGAAGATAAATTACATGATATCATATGCATGGCAAATAATTTAGAAGATAGGGATGCATATCTGATTTATGGTGCAAACGATGATGGAACAATAAAAGGAATACAGAATACAGAAAAACAAAGACTAAAAACAGCTGATTTTATTAAATTTCTTAGGGATAAGAACTTTGCAGGAGGATTTATCCCGGACATAAAACTCCAAACTATTGTTATTGATAATAATGAGCTTGATATTTTAATAATTCGGAGAGGTAAACATACACCATATTATTTACAAAAGGACTACTGTGAGTCGAACCAAAAAGAAAAATTGAGAGCTGGCGCTATTTATACTAGAACTGCTGATATAAACACTCCTAAGGAGTGTACTGCAAGTGTTGAACATACAGAGTATTTATGGAGAAAGCATTTTGGATATGACTTAAGTCCTTCAAAAAGATTTGATCTTATTTTGAGTGATGTTAAAGGGTGGTCTGATTGTAATTGGGATACTGTTAACTACATGTACTACATAAATCATCCAGAGTATAAAATAGTATCTGGTGAACATAAAGATGGTTATGAATTACTTGCCTATTTTTATGACGACGAGAGAATGTTATATTCCGATCTAAAATTTGAGTACCTTACGACTATAATATATGAATCTGAACTATGGTTTATGGATATGGGACGTTGCATTATCCCTAAACCCGAAATACGGTATATTATTGGTAAAGGTTTATTTTATTATTTTTTGAAAGATAGTATGAATGGAAAGTTGAATTCAGTAATTAATCGTAGAAATTATTGTAGCAATAGAAGTGGAATCGAAATTCCAGTAATGTTTTTTGATAATAAAAAAGAATTTGAACAATTTGAAGAATGGTTTGAGAAAAGTGGTTATGAAAATGTTGAACATAAAAGAAAAAAATTAATCAAAAATGCTGTAATTCAACACATACTTGAAAAAGAAAATAGAGATGGAAGACTAGAAGTGGGTACACTTGAAATAGCAGCATGCTATTGGATATATAAGGACTGGAGAATGCAAAAGAATGAGTAGTAATTATTGAGTAGTTCTAATATGTTTTTACTACGATTGACGTCCGTATATTGGGTAGATTTGCTACAATTTGCATTTTTACATACATTTTCAGCAGAGAGTGTTAAAGGTCGAGAGACCCGGCATCCCTTGCAAAACAGGGCATTCCGGGACAAATTAAGGAGAAACAAAACAATGAAAAAAATACTTTTCATCTGCCACGGCAATATCTGCCGTTCGCCGATGGCTGAATTTATGTTTAAAGATATGACCGCACGCCGGGGTATTGCAAAGGAGTTTGAGATTGCCTCCGCGGCGACGAGTACGGAAGAGATATGGAACGGAGTGGGAAATCCGGTGTACCCGCCGGCGAAAGCCGAGCTGGCAAGGCATGGGATTGGATGTGAGGGTAAGAGGGCAGTGCAGCTTAAGAGGGAGGATTACGATCATTATGACTGGCTGATCGGGATGGATTCGATGAATATGAGGAATATTGAGAGGATGACCGGGCATAAGGGCGGCAAAATCCGCAAGCTGCTGACGTTTGCGGGAGAGGACGGGGATGTTGCGGACCCGTGGTATACGGGGGATTTTGGCAGGACGTGGAGAGATATTGAGAGAGGACTGGATGGATTTCTTAAATATCTGGGGTTTGAATGAAGATATTTTGCAGAAATGAAACCGCGCAATCCTTGACAAATCGAGCGTTTCTGTTTAATATTTAGCTTATGAATTTTTATATTAATATGAGCCGTCATATATAGGAGGCAGATATGGCTAATACTACAACATATAATCCTAAATCGATCGAGCCGAAGTGGCAGAAGTACTGGGAAGAGAACCAGACTTTTAAGACTGATGTATGGGATTTTTCCAAACCTAAATTCTACGCGCTTGACATGTTCCCATACCCGTCGGGAGTAGGTCTTCACGCAGGACATCCGGAAGGATATACCGCGACAGACATTGTGTCACGTATGAAGAGAATGCAGGGATATAATGTTTTACATCCGATGGGATATGACTCATTTGGTCTTCCGGCAGAGCAGTATGCGGTTACGACCGGACATCACCCGAACGGATTCACAGAGAAGAATATAGAGACATTTACGGCACAGCTTAAGGAACTTGGATTTGATTATGACTGGAGCCGCAAGATTGCGACAAGCGACCCGGATTTCTATAAGTGGACACAGTGGATTTTTAAACAGCTTTATCTTGACGGATATGCCAAGTATGTTGATATGCCGGTCAACTGGTGCGAAGAACTCGGAACGGTTCTTTCCAATGACGAAGTAATTGACGGCAAGTCGGAGAGAGGCGGATATCCGGTCGTACGTAAGAATATGAAGCAGTGGGTTATCGACCAGGTGGCTTTTGCGGACAAGCTCCTTGAAGGACTGAACGAGATAGACTGGCCGGAGTCCACGAAAGAGATGCAGAGACACTGGATCGGTAAATCAGAAGGTGTTGAAGTTGATTTCAATATCGTGGGCGGCGGAAGTTTTTCGATATTCACTACATGTATTGAGACGATTTACGGTATCACATTTATGGTACTGGCGCCGGACGGACAGCTTGTTAAGGAACTGATGCCGAGAATTAAGAATCAGGCAGAGGTTCAGGCATATATCGACGAGACAGTCAAGAAAAACGATATGGACAGAACGGAACTCAATAAGACGAAGTCGGGCTGCGTTCTTGAAGGAATATATGCAATCAATCCGGTCAACGGCAAGGAAGTACCTGTGTTTATCGGCGATTTCGTACTTGCTTCATACGGAACAGGTGCGGTTATGGCGGTACCGTCACACGACCAGAGAGACTTCGAGTATGCCATTGCGCATAAGCTTCCGATGATTCAGGTAATCGAGGGTGCCGATGTGAGCGAGCAGGCATTTGAGAAATATGATTACCTCGGCAAGGGATGTAAGCTTATGAACTCAGAAGAGTTTACGGGACTTACTGTTGAGGAAGCCAAGACTGCCATTACGGATAAGCTTGTTAAGATGGGTGTGGCCCGCAAGAAAGCAAATTACCATTTCCGTGAGTGGATTTTTGCAAGACAGAGATACTGGGGCGAGCCGGTTCCTGTTGTACACCTTGAGAATGGAGAAATTCATGTGCTTGATGATGATGAACTTCCGCTTGTTCTTCCGGAACTTGAGGACTACAAGGGCAAGAACGGACAGGCACCTCTTGAGAATGCGACAGAGTGGAAGCAGTACGACCACAACGGAATCAAGGGTAAGAGAGAGACATCGACCATGCCGGGCAGTGCCGGATCAAGCTGGTATTATTTAAGATATATTGACCCGCATAATGATAAAGAACTTGCCGATAAGGAACTCCTTAAGCACTGGATGCCGGTTGACCTCTATATCGGAGGACCGGAGCATGCGGTAGGACACCTTATGTATTCAAGGATCTGGAACAGATACCTCTATGATAAGGGCATCGCACCTACCAAGGAGCCGTTTAAGAAACTTGTGCATCAGGGTATGATACTCGGATCCAACGGAATTAAGATGGGTAAGAGATTCCCTGAATTTGTCATCAATCCAAGTGATATCGTAAGAGATTACGGCGCTGATACATTGAGACTCTACGAGATGTTCATGGGACCGCTTGAGGCTTCCAAACCATGGAGCCAGCAGGGCGTTGAAGGTGCGAGAAGATTTATCGGTAAAGTATGGAATTTCTTCACCGAACCGGAGAATATCATTGAAGATACAGACAACGGACTGAAGAAAGTATATCATCAGACTGTTAAGAAAGTTACACAGGATTTCGAGACACTCGGATTCAACACTGCAATCAGCCAGATGATGATATTCATGAATGCTGCCACTAAGGAAGGCAAGTGTCCGCGTAATTATGCAGAAGGATTTATTAAGATGTTTTCGTGCATCTGCCCTCATGCAGGTGAGGAAATCTGGAGTATTTTAGGACATGATGGCACGATTGCATTTGAGAAATGGCCAGAATTTGATGAAGAAGCCGTTAAGGAAGATACCGTGGAAATCGGTGTGCAGATCAACGGTAAAGTTAAGGGCAAGGTTGAAATAGCTGTTGATGAAGACTCACAGACAGTAATTGCCAAGGCTAAAGAGATTCCGGCTGTTGCGAAGGCGATAGAGGGCAAGAACATAGTAAAAGAAATCTATGTTCCGGGAAGAATTGTAAATATTGTTGCTAAATAAGGCAATGCTATATTGGGCTTCGGTACGTTTAAAGTACCGAAGCCATTTTCATTAGGGTTTCTACTTTGGACTGTTCCTCCGGGTTCATGTCTTTTTTCATGCTTTCAAAAAGAGTTTCGATATCGGATTTGGTAAAACTTATGTGCTCCTGCCTGGCTTTGTTTGAAAAGGCAAGAAGGAGAGGGAGGATGTCATCGGACGAAACACCGGATGAAAGCTGCATGAATTCAGTTAAAAGTGCCGATTTGCGGCTGTCTATGTTGTTCATATGCCTCCTTTGCTGCCGGGATTATTATTGAGCATCCGGCTGTATTGTTCATACATCTGCTGCTGTTTGGGTGACAGAAAATTCTTTAACATGTCGGATGACTTATCCGGGGCCTGAGGTTCGGAATTCATTGCATTGTAGATGTTAAATATCTCGTTCATGTTGCTGAAGTTGGACATCATGTTAAAAATTTCACAATCTTTTTTGGGGCAAAACCGTTTGATGTCGTTCACGATATGCTCGGTGTCGTGATGCGCCCTTGCCAGAGGGGACGGACATGGCATGTTTTTATAGAACTCAAGGGTCTGCATAAGTTCGGCAAGTCTGATAAACAGGGCAAACATCTTCTGCTGTTCCCCGGATGTGTATGGCAGATATGCTTTAATCATCTGAAAATATGTGCCGCAGGTGGCGATGTCAAATTCGGTAAGCGGCAGGGTTTCAAAATGCTCCATATGTTTTTAAATCTTTTTTTCTAATATATGCAGACGGACATATGAAAATACCGGTTCCAGTTTAGTGGAACCGGCATATCGGAATAATTAGCCGATGAGTGCTATAAGGATAATGATCCAGAGCCAGTTGTTTCCGCCGCATCCACATCCGCAGCCATCGCCACATCCGTTTCCGCCGAAAAGTGAGTTGCCGAAGATTCCGCCTTCACCGCCGCATGCGCATGAAAGAATAAGAATCCAGAGAAGTACATTGCAGCTGCAGTTGCCTGATCCTGAAATCGGGCTGCCACCGCATCCGCATCCTGTTGCTGCTAAATCACTCATTGTTTTTCCTCCGGGAAATAAACTTTACACTATACAGATATGCGAAATCACCTTTTTGGTTACTATAATAATTGTTGATTTTCACAGATATTGTAGTATAATTTAAAAGATAGTGCTTTTGACAAGTATTAAAATACATAAATTAATTAAAATATATTATAAGGAGATTATGCCATGGATAAAATTAAGATGACTACACCGCTTGTGGAAATGGACGGGGACGAGATGACAAGAATTCTCTGGAAGTCTATCAAGGAAGAACTCCTCTGCCCATTCATAGATCTTAATACAGAATATTACGACCTTGGACTTGAGCATCGTAACGAGACTGATGATAAGGTTACGGTTGATGCAGCAAATGCCAACATGAAATATGGAGTTGCCGTAAAGTGTGCTACGATTACACCGAATGCTGCACGTATGACAGAATACAATCTTAAAGAGATGTGGAAGAGCCCTAACGGAACTATAAGAGCCATTCTTGACGGAACTGTATTCCGTGCACCAATCATCGTAAAAGGTATCGAGCCGCTTGTAAAGAACTGGCATAAGCCTATTACAATAGCAAGACATGCATATGGCGATGTATATAAGAATGTCGAGATTAAGGTTCCGGGTGCCGGAAAGGCCGAGCTTGTATTTACCGGCGCAGACGGAGAAGTTATCAAAGAAACTATCCATGAGTTCAAGACACCGGGAATTATCCAGGGAATCCATAATGTGGACAAGTCGATTGAAAGCTTTGCCAGAAGCTGCTTCAATTACGCACTCGATAAGAAAGAAGATTTGTGGTTTGCCACCAAGGATACAATTTCCAAGAAATACGATCATAATTTCAAGGATATTTTCCAGGAAATTTATGATAATGAATATGAAGAGAAATTTAAGGCGGCAGGAATTGAATATTTCTATACACTGATTGATGATGCGGTTGCAAGAGTAATGAAGTCCGAAGGCGGATACATCTGGGCCTGCAAGAATTATGATGGTGATGTTATGAGTGATATGGTTGCTACGGCATTCGGATCGCTTGCGATGATGACATCTGTTCTTGTATCACCAAGCGGTGTGTACGAGTATGAAGCTGCCCATGGAACGGTACAGAGACATTATTACAAACATCTCAAAGGCGAAGAGACATCTACCAACTCTGTGGCAACGATTTTTGCCTGGAGCGGAGCTCTCAGAAAGAGAGGCGAACTTGACGGCAATAAGGAATTGCAGATTTTCGCCGATAAGCTTGAAAAAGCATGTATAGATACGATTGAAAGCGGGGAGATGACTAAAGACCTCGCACTTATAACTTCAATTGATAATCCGAAAGTTCTTAACAGTTTTGATTTTATCAAGGCAATAAGAACGAGACTTGAAGCATCACTTTAAGATAAAAATATAAGCGACGAGCAGTGCAGCACACTGCTCGCTGTTATTTTAACGGCGGCAGGCCGGTATGGAGCAATTTTATGGGTATTAGACGCAAAGGCAGAAACAAGGGAATAATTTCCGGAACCGCCGCACTGATTAAAAAGTGCGGCTTAAGTCTTATTGTCTTTGAATTGCTGTACAAATTGGCCGCTTTTGCTATAGGATATCCTCTTTATCTGGCGGGATGGAATTTTACGCTCAGGAAGGCCGGATTTAAGTATCTTACCAATAATTATTTTTTCACTTATCTTAAAAGTCCGTTCACGATAATCTTTTTTGTGCTCATTATTCTGATTTTTGCCTTTTATGTTACTTATGAAGTGGCATGCCTTTCGGTGTGCTTTGATGCCGGTTACCATAATAATCCGATAACCATTGCCCAGATTTTTAAGGCAGGTGTGAAACTGGTCCGTAAAACGATGAAAAAGAAACGTATAGGAACTTTTTTGCATGTGCTGATTGTATCATTAATGATGAATATTACACTGATAGGTTTTCTTGCATCGGGAATTACGCTTTCGGACGCGGCTGTGCGCACGATTAAGAGCCATGCATATATTTTTATTCCGATAGGACTGGCGGTGCTTGCTTTGTTTGTGTATTGTATTATTCATATGTTTTCCATCAATTACATGGCATATGACGGTGGAGATATATCGGACAGCAAACGTAAGAGCAGGCAGATGGTAAGAGTGAGAGGACTAAGGTCATTTGGGCTTGTGCTTGGCTGGAACGTCGCATTGTTAGCAGTAATTTATATAGTTTATTTTATAATGATTATTCTCATAAGTCTCGGTGTCACGATACTTGACAAGGCTAATCTCGGTATGGCGTTATTCCTTACGGTGTTCAGGGTTGTGCTGTTTGTGACCAAGATACTTCTTATTATTACATCGCTTCCGGTTTCGTATTGCCTGATAACGAGTATGTTTTACAGATACAGATGCGATGAAGGGGACGAATTCAATATGGGAATAGTTACGGAGAGCCTGATTGGAAGTAAGGGAAATTCACACCGCATGAGGCAGTTCGTGATATCGGCGGCAGTTATCGTAATATCGCTGGTAATGAATATCATGTATATGGTGAGTGCATTTGACAGCAATCCTTTCTCTAACGTGGAATTCTTTGACCAGACACTTATAATGGCGCACCGCGGAAGTTCATACAATGCACCTGAGAATACCATGCTTGCATTTGAGAAAGCAGTGGAAGCTACGGCAGATTATATTGAACTTGATGTCCATGAGACGAAGGACGGACGGATTGTGGTCATGCATGATGACAGCCTTAAGAGAACGGCCGGAGTGAATAAGGAAGTCTGGAATATGAATTATGAGGATATAGCGAAACTGGATGCCGGAAGCTGGTTTGGCAGCAACGAAGAATTTAAGGAATGCCGCATACCGCTTTTGTCTGATGTAATGAAATATACCAAGGGAAAAATACGGCTTAACATAGAGATAAAACTTACGGACAACGAGCCTGATCTTGTGAAAATGGTTGCAGCACTCATAGAACAATATGATTATATTGACGAATGCGTTGTCACATCCATGAATTACGAGGCACTTAAGGGTATAAAACATATTAATCCGAAGATACAGACCGGGTATGTGCTTAATGTGGCGTACGGTAATTTTTATAATCTGCCGTATGTTGACGCTTTCAGTATTAATTCGGGATTTGTCAATAAGAATATGGTCGATGCCATCCATAACAGAGGCAAGGAGATATATGTCTGGACGGTTAATGGTGAAAACAGGGCCAAGGAACTTACCGTAATGGGTGTTGACGGACTGATAACGGATAATCCCGTTATGGCAAGGGAAGTTGTTTACTCCAAATATTCCAATACATTGATATATAATGTGCTTAGTTATGTTTTTAAAGGATAGGGGTAACTCATTTTGACTTTTTTACCAAAATATTATATAATATGAATTGATGGCCGCAGGCCTGTTTGACAGATAAAATCATATGAAAAGAGGTATGTTAATGGATAATAAGAAAATAGTTGTTGCACTTGGACGTAATGCATTCGGTGAGACATTTCCGGAGCAGAAGGCTAATGTTGCCAAAGCGGCAAAAGCGATAGCCGATCTTGTTGAGGCTAAGTATAATATAGTTATTACACACAGTAACGGTCCGCAGGTAGGAATGATACAGACTGCGATGACCGAGTTTGCCAGACTTGATTCAAGATATACTGTTGCGCCTATGTCACTTTGCGGTGCAATGAGTCAGGGATATATCGGTTTTGACCTTCAGAATGCGATAAGAACAGAGCTTCTCAACAGAGGAATATATAAGACGGTATCTACTATTATAACACAGGTCAAGGTGGATCCTTTTGACAGGGCATTCTCTAATCCTACCAAGGTTATCGGAAGATATATGACAGAGGAAGAGGCGAAGGCTGAGGAAGCCAAGGGCAATTATGTTGTAAAAGAAGATAAAGGATACCGCAGGATAATCGCAGCTCCTAAGCCTCAGGATATATACGAAATTGATGCGGTAAGAACACTTCTGGATGCCGGACAGATTGTAATAGCTGCCGGAGGCGGCGGAATACCGGTACTTGAACAGAGAACTGTCCTTAAGGGAGCAAGCGCCATAATTGAGAAAGATTATGTTGCGGCAAGACTTGCGGAACTTATTGATGCAGATACACTTCTTTTCCTTACGGCGGCTGACAAGCTTGTCATTAATGAAGGAACGGATAAGGAACAGAGTTTTGACACGATCAAGGCCTCTGAGCTTAAGGAATATGTGAATGAAGATAATATGGGAGCCATTACGACACTGCCTAAGGTATCGGCAGCGGTAGAGTTTGTTCTCGCAGGCAATGAGCGTAAAGCGGTAATTGCCAACCTTGAGAGTGCTAAGGATGCGCTTGCGGGCAAATGCGGAACTACGATTTTATAGACGTCGGAAAGGATGATAACAATGACAAAAGTAACAATAATCTCGGGATTTCTCGGAGCAGGTAAGACTACATTTATTAAGAAACTTCTCGAGGAAGTTTATAAGGGACAGAAGGTTGTCCTTATCGAGAATGAGTTCGGTGAAATAGGAATTGACGGCGGTTTCCTTAAGGATGCCGGAGTACAGATTAACGAGATGAATTCAGGATGCATATGCTGTTCACTCGTAGGAGATTTCGGAAGGGCTCTTAAGCAGGTTGCGGCTGATTATAAGCCGGATATGATTATAATAGAGCCATCCGGAGTAGGAAAGCTTTCGGATGTAATTGCCGCTGTTGAGAATGTGGCCCAAGAAGCAGAACTTACACTTGAGAATTTTATAACTGTAGCTGACGGAACCAAGTGCAAGATGTATATCAAGAATTTCGGTGAGTTTTATAATAACCAGATTGAGAGTGCATCCACAATAGTTCTCAGCAGAACACAGAATATGACAGAAGATAAGCTTGAAGCTGCTGTAGCACTTATCAGGGAGCATAATGATAAGGCTGCGATAATCACAACACCTTGGGATGATCTTACAGGTAAGCAGATTGAAGATGCCATGAAGAAAACATCTCTTGTTGACGAGATGCTTAAGGAAATGGATGTATGTCCGGTTTGCGGACATCATCATGATGACGAAGATGAGCATGAACATCATCATCACCATGACGGAGAATGTTGCTGCGGACATGATCATGAGAATGAACATCATCATGACCATGATGAAGACGAACATGAACATGAACATCACCACCATGACCATGATGAGGAAGAACATGAGCATCATGACCATGACGGAGAATGCTGCTGCGGACATGATCATGATCATGAGCATGGACATCATCATCACCATCATGCGGATGACGTATTTAACAGCTGGGGTACAGAGACACCTCATAAATACGACAGAGACAGTATAGAATCTATTCTTAAGAGACTTGTAGAGACTGACGAGTTCGGAGTTATCTTAAGAGCTAAAGGAATGGTTCCGGATAAAGAAGGCAGATGGATTTATTTCGATGCTGTTCCGGGTGAATATGAACTCAGGGACGGTTCGCCGGAATATACCGGAAAGCTTTGCGTAATAGGTACCAATGTTGATCCGGATAAGATGGAAGAATTGTTTGGACTTAAATAATAATTATATGCCGGAGGCATTTTTCTCCGGCATATTTCATAAATAAGAATTGTTAGGAGCAATTACTATGCAGATACCTGTTTTTATAATTAACGGTTTTCTTGAAAGCGGCAAGACAACTTTTATCAAAGAGACACTTGCCAGCGAAGATTTTAATGATGGTTCAAGAAGTCTTGTGATCGCATGTGAAGACGGCGAAGAAGAATACAATGAAAAAGAAATGACGGCCCTTAATGTTACGGTTGAGATGGTTGAAGATGCGGAGGAACTCACAAAGGATTTCTTTGTGGAAGCAAGCAACCGCTGTAAGGCGGAACGTGTTTTCGTAGAATTTAACGGAATGTGGAAACTGGATGAGTTTATTGATTCGCTTCCGAATTTCATGGAAGTTGTACAGATAATCACCCTGGTAAATGCAGAGACCTATGATATGTACCTCTCCAATATGAGACAGGTCATGATGGATCAGTATAAATTAACCGAGATGGTTATTTTTAACAGATGTACCAAGGATTCTGACAGAGCGGCATACAGAAGAAGCGTAAAAGCCGTAAATACCAGAGCTCAGGTTTATTTTGAGTCATCCGACGGAAGCTCGAACGAAGTTAACGAGATACTTCCTTTTGATATATCAAAGGACGAGATAGAGATTGCGGATGAAGATTTCGGATTATGGTATATGGATGCGATGGATAATCCTGATAAATACGATAACAAGATAATCAAAACCAAGGCTGTTGTATATAAGCCTAAGCAATATGCGAAAAAAGGCATGTTTGCTCCGGGACGTTTTGCAATGACATGTTGTGTTGAGGATGTCAGGTTTATAGGATTCAGATGCGTATGCGATGATGTAACGGGCAAACAGCTGGAAGGATATCGCGACAGGGATTTTATAATGCTTACAGCGAGAGCTAAATCAGAGTTTTGTAAGGAATACAAGGGACAGGGTATTGTATTATATGCAATGGATATAGAGAGTGCATCCAAACCGGAAGATGACCTTGTATATTTTAACTAAGACAAACAGGAGGTTGAAAATGAGAATAAAGCGCAGCATACCGGTATCGGCTTTGTGCATTTTGCTTGCACTGTCTCTCACATCATGTATATCCGTAAGAAAGGTTTCTGATGAAGAGATAAGAGCCGGTTTCGATGAACTGTGTGATGATATTTTTAAGCAGATGCTTGAAGATAACAGTTTCAATGCACATTTTGTGGTATCGGATCCGTCTGAATACGGCGTGACATTTAATGCAGATGATTATACTCTTGGAGGAGTGCTTATTGACGAAGATGAAGATGACGATGTTGACAGGTATCTTGATAAGCTTCATAAAATAACGCGCAAATCTCTTACGGATGAGCAAAAGACTGCTTATGACAGCATAGAATTTTACCTTGTTACGCAGAAGAACTATGAGGGACTTGAGATGTATTATAATTATTTTGGGCCTACATCAGGAATAACATCCAATCTTTCAAGTAACTTTATAGAGTATGTGTTCTATGATCAGGATGATGTGGATCATTATCTTGAATATCTTAAGGATTGCGAAAGGTATATCGATGAGGCTGTCGATGTCCTTTATAAGCAGTCGGAAAAAGGGTATTTTATGCCAGAGTATGTGGCGGATGAAGTTATAGAGCAATGTGATAAGATACTTAACGCAGATACGGAAGCGCTTGTTGTTACATTTGAAGATAAAATAGACGGACTTGGACTTGATGACAAGGTTAAGGACGAATATATTGAAACTAATAAGCAGTATGTGGATAAATATTATCTGTCTTCATATGAGAAAGTAAAAAATGCCGTCAGCGAGCTTAAAACAACGGGAACCAACGATGGCGGTCTCTGTGGTTTCGGCGATGATGGAAAGGCTCTTTATAAAGCGATATTGCGGGATAAAACAAGTTCAGACATGACACCGGAAGAAATTATAGAGCTCCTGGAAGATGAGATGAACGAATGCGTTAAATCGCTTACGGCCGTGATTGCCATGGATTACAATGCATATGAAGAATTTATGGATTACAAAGCCGGATTTGACACGCCTGATGATGTATTAAAGTATATTATTAAAGAGATGGAAAGTGATTTCCCTGCACCGGCAACAACAAATTATAACATAGAATATCAGAACAAAGCCTGCGAGGTCGAAGGAACACTGGCATATTATGTGTCATCGCGTATTGATGACATAAGTATTAACAATATCAAGGTCAATGGATCCGAGGTGGAGAGCGGTTCGCTTATGATGTATGAAACGCTTGCACATGAAGGATATCCGGGACATTTGTATGAGTTTACGAATTTCTACAATAACGATAGTATATGCAATGCCCGTAAAGCACTTGATTTTACAGGTGCCACTGAAGGATGGGCCAAATATGTCGAGAACTGCGTTGATGAGTATCTTGATATGAGCCGCAATGTCTGGGAACTTAACAGGGTAAATAACCTGATAAGCTATATCTGCTCATCGAGAGTCGATATAGGAGTCAACTACGAGGGATGGACCATCGATGATGTTTACAGTTATCTGGCACAATATTATGAGATAAACAGGGAAACGGCAACCGAGATGTTTTATTCGGCGGTCGGAGACCCGGGAGTGCTTCTGCCGTACACGGTAGGCAACATTCTTATGCAGGATTTACGTGATAAGGCAGAAAAGAAACTTGGCAGCGGTTTCGAGGCACTTGAATTCCATAAATGGATACTTGACACAGGCATCACTGCATTTCCGGTATATGAAGACAGACTTGAGGACTGGTTAGCACAGAAGTAACATTTTGCTGATGTTAAGCCTGCCGCATCCCTGGGTATAGTAATCAAGCCCGGCGTCATCGGCACTTTTGCACAGAAGTTTCTTAAAATCATCATTTGATAAAGCTTTATTATAAGATAATACAAGAGCGGCGGCTCCTGACACAATCGGTGTGGACATGGAGGTGCCGCTTTTTGATATATAATTTCCGTATCCGTTATAACAGCTTATAATATTACTGCCGGGTGCTATAATATCCGGCTTGGGAACATCGCACATGGTAGGTCCTTTACTGGAATATGTGTGATGGCGTATTCCTTTTGAATCTGTATGGGTCATGACATCATCGGTTCCGACCGTTATTACCTTGCGGCTGGTTCCGGGAATTGTGATGGTATGGTATGCCGGACCGTTGTTCCCGGCCGATGTAATTACAGTAAGGCCGTCATCCCACAGATCTTCAACTACATCAATAAGTCTGCTGTATTCGCTCTGACATGATGACGATTCTGTTCCGACAGAAATATTAACAATTCGTATGCTGTATTTTTCACGGTTGGATTTGATCCACTCAAGAGCTTTTATCATTGTGGCAGAATCACCGCCTCCTTTGTAATCAAGTACTTTAAGAGATATAATCCCGGCTCCCGGAGCGACACCCCGGTAAAGTCCGTCCGACGCGGCACCGCTTGATGAGATAATGCCTGCGACATGGGTTCCGTGAGAATTGTCATCATACGGTTTGCTCCGCATATTCACAAAATCCACGAATTTAACAATATTGCCGGAAAGGTCCCTGTGCCTGTAAATTCCTGTATCAAGTATAGCAATGTTCACGCCGCTCCCGGTTATTCCGCTGCGGTGGATTGCATCGAGATTGAGTTTTTTTCTTATTCGGTTCATAAAGGTTACACCGCGGCATATAATATCTATAATCTAATGTATGTGGAGTGGTGGAAAAAGTGAAAAATACCCCCTAAAAGAGGGTATAAGATTTGATGAAAATGTAGTAAAGTTATAGCGTAAAGATATAGAAAAGTTTTAAACGGAGGAATAAGAGATGAAGCTGATTGGTAAGATTAAGAATATGTCAAGAAGAACCGGAGCGGTTTTTATGGCAGTTGCTATGTTACTTGCGGGATTAGCAGTGGGAATGGGAATTTTTACAAATGCGGCATATGCTGAAGATGAGAACGTACAGATTGTACTCAGGAGACTTATCGGAAGCGCGAAGCCGTATGCGGTAACGGCGGAAGATGTATACGTATCCAATGATTATCAGGCCAACTTTGCGGCCAACCTCTTTCACCCATCAGAACATTGGGTAGGAAGTGATCTTTCAAGCAATCCGGGTACGTTTTACTTTAAGGATATGACACCGGGAACACTTAAACTTAAGAATGATAAGTCGGCTAATAATATTGTAGTCGGAGTTCCGTATACGATTAACGGAAATCTGGTAACACTTAACAGCCCTGAGAAGAATATTTATATTGCCAATAATAAGAATGTAAATATTTATTTCGAGGAGAACTTCCTTGATGTGACAGCAGCTATTTCTTATGCAAGAAATACATTTGCCCAGTTTGCAACATACCAGAATACAAAGGGTGTTATAGCTGATTATTCTGATATGAACAGAAGTGTTATAGATGTAAATGGTTGTACGGATCAGATTTGTGTGGTTAATATTACAGCAGCAGAGCTTGACAGTATCCAGAATGGCGGACTTAAAATTTATAAGCCGCAGGATAAGATTGTAGTAATTAATGTTAAAGATATCACAGATGATGAGATTTCAATAAGAGAGTATGCAATTAAAGAAGGCAACAATAATTTCGTGACATCATCTGCTAACAATTCAGCGACAATATCAGATACAATTATCTGGAACTTTGCTGATTATGATGGAACAGTAAATATGAACGGTGTGTGCGGAATATTAGTGGCACCGGATGCCAGCGTTGATCTTTATGTAACAAGCTCAGGAAGAGTAATTGCAGACAGATTTGAAAATATAAGCGGTGAGATGCATTTTGTATCGGCAGATATTCCTGTTGAGACTGAGCCGGACACCTATCCGACAGAAGCAGAGATACCGACACCAGAGACGACAGCACCAGAGACAACAGCACCAGAGACAACAACAGCACCGGAGGCAACGACAGTGCCTGAGACAACAACAGCACCAGAGACAACAACAGCACCGGAGACAACAACAGCACCGGAGACAACAACAGCACCGGAGACAACGACAGTACCGGAGACAACAACAGTACCTGTAATTGATGAAACAACAGCTCCGGTTATGGAAACAACAGAAGTTGAGACAACAACCAGATCGGGCGAGGTTGAAGGCGATGATGAGACGATAGCCGAAGAGGAGACAACACTTGCAAGACGCAGAAGACCTGAAGTTGAAGCTGATACAGGTGATAAGTCCAATCTTCGCGTACTTGAGGTGATTTTCGCAGCATCAGGTATATGCTTCGCGGGCCTTGGTATCTATGGACTTACAAGAAAGAGATAATATTCTGAATCCTACGTTTAAATGATATTGGAAAAGGACCGCATTGCGGTTCTTTTCTTGCATTTTGCAGAAGTTTGTTATACAATTAACACTAATCGGAAATCGATGAAAGGAGTAACTATAATGGGAAATGAAAGAATAATCGCTCCGGGTGAAATATACAGACATTTTAAGAACAGACTTTACCAGATAATAGCCATAGCATACCACTCAGAAACAGGTGAAAAATATGTGGTTTATCAGGCTATGTATGATGATTTTAAAATATACATAAGACCGTATGATATGTTTATAAGTAAAGTGGACAAGGATAAATATCCTCTTGCCACGGCCGTATACAGATTTGAGAAGGTGGATAGGGAAGAACTGACAGGCCTCAGATCCGTCAATGATGTACAGGGAAAGCAGCTGGAAGAAGTACGGGCAAACAATAATGATGACGGGGATAAAGTCAATCCATATCTTATGGGATTTTTTGATTGTGATACGAGTGCCTCACAGATAGAGTATCTCAATTCAATCAGGGGAAAAATCGATGACAGGCTTATTAATGACATAGCCGTGTCGCTGGATCTGACTGTTGATGACGGAAATATAGACGACAGGATAGATTCTTTAATAAGGTGTCTTAAGATGAAGGCGAGATTTGAATGCGGAAGGTTAAGATAGAAGGAGAATTGGATATTGAGAGAATTCTGGGATTCATTTAAGAAAAATATAACTTTTGAGAAAATTATAGTCAGGCTTATAATGGCCTGGCTCTTAACAGCGATAGTATTTTTCCTGAAGAGCGGAGATACATTTAACAGTGCTGCATTTGCAGCAGATATTAACGTGCCGATGTATGCCTGCTTTATGCTGCTCTTTTTTGCTTTTTTCTGTGGCCTTGGATATATGAAAGTATTTTCGTGGGCAGAAGTGTACGGACCAATGATTCTGGTTACATTATACGGGCTGGTTACCATAAGCAGCAATACCGATGTTACCTATCTTGTCGGAATTCTTGCGGTTCTTGCGGTCTCGATTACTTATGCCGCATCACACACAAGGACATTTGCTGAAATCAACGAGACAAAAATAGTTGTAATAATATATATTATTGCGGCTGTGTTCTATATGCTTATCGCGGGAACATTCACGGTGTTAAGATATGTAAATTACTCTGCGCCGGGATTTGATTTCGGCATATGGGTACAGATGTTCCATAATATGAAGACAACACTGGAGCCTGTCACGACTGTGGAACGTAATATGACATTATCGCATTTTGCGGTGCATTTTTCACCCATATATTATCTGTATCTGCCGTTTTATTTCTTCTTCCCGTATCCGGTAACACTTCAGGTACTTCAGGTAATCACTGTTGCAAGCGGAATTATACCGGTATATCTTCTGTGTAAGAAATTTGGCCTGAGCAAATCAGCCACGGCATGTTTTGGTATAATATTTGCACTTTTCCCCACGGTTGCGACAGGATGCTATTATGATCTTCATGAGAATTGTTTCCTTATACCTCTTATATTATGGCTGTTCTATGCTATTGAGAAAGATGATATCAAAGGAATAATTATTTTATCTTTGCTAACAATGCTTGTCAAGGAAGATGCGGCTGTTTATGTAGCATGCATAGGCTTATTTACGATATTCGGTAAAAGAAAATATATAAAAGGAACTGTAATGACCGTTTCGGCGGTTGTATATTTTCTTGTGGTCACAACGCTTATGCAAAAATACGGACTTGGCGTAATGACATACAGATACAGCAATTTTATGGTTGACGGTGCCGGAAGCCTTATGGATGTGATCAGAAATTTTGTGACCAATCCGGCATATGCTATAGCGGAATGTTTCGGAAGCGAGAAATATCCCTTCCTTCTGTATATGTTTGCACCGCTTGGAGCATTGCCTGTGGCAACCAAAAAAGTTTCACAGTTTATATTATTGCTTCCGATGTTGATAATTAATCTGGCAACCGATTACCAGTATCAGTATTCGATATTTTTCCAGTATGTATTTGGAGTTACTGCAATATTGTTTTATCTGGCAATATCAAATTATGCAGAACTTGGTGAGAAATCACGTAGATTCATGTGTTCGTTTGCGATATGCGCCGCAGTTATCATAATGCCAGTTGCGTCGTTTTCCAAATCATGGTACATAAGCAGCTATTCGGACGGAAAAGAACAGATTGAGGTTCTGAATGATGCGATGAAGAGCATACCTTCCGGCGCATCTGTAGGAGCAACCACCTTCTTCGTGCCGCACCTGGCAAACAGGACCGAGCTTTATGAATACCCGTACAAATTTGACAAGTCGCCTCTTCCGGATTATCTCGTGATTGATTTGAGATTTTATAAAATAACGGAGAAGGATGAGGAGTACTTTAAAGAGAATAATTATATAGAGACAGAGCGCGTTAAAGGATTGTATCTTATATTACATAGATATTAAATGTGACTTACAATAAATATAACAAGGAGTGTTTTATATGAGATGTCCATATTGTGGCGAAGAAAATACAAGAGTAATAGATTCAAGACCGGCAGATGATAACAGTTCGATCAGAAGAAGGCGGAGCTGTGATGAATGCGGTAAGAGATTTACGACATATGAGAAAGTTGAAATGGTGCCGCTTTTGGTTATCAAGAAAGATAACAAAAGAGAACTTTATGACAGAAATAAGATCCAGGAAGGAATAATCCGTTCATGTCACAAGAGACCTGTATCAATTAATACCATCTCGGAAATAGTTGATGAGATAGAAACAAAGATTTTTAACCTGGATGAAAAAGAAATTCCGACAAGCGTTATCGGAGAGATGGTAATGGACAAGCTCAAAGATATCGACGCGGTCGCATACGTCAGATTTGCCTCTGTTTACAGGGAATTTAAAGATATTAATACATTTATGGTCGAACTTAAGAAGTTCCTTCAGTAGACAACAGGGAGATTTGCATGTTTAAGAAATTATATCCAACAAAATACCTTGATTCATCATACAGCATCGACTACGAGCAGTTGTACCGCAGTGGAATCAGGGGACTGATATATGATATTGATAATACATTGGTGGAGCATGGCATGCCGGCAACAGAGCGCGCCATTAAATTGTTTGAACAGTTGAGAAGTATCGGATTTGACACATGCCTGATATCCAACAATAAAGAGCCGAGAGTAAAACCATTTGCGGATGCAGTCGGTTCAAAATACGTTTATGATGCCCACAAGCCGTCGAGAAAGAATTATATAAAAGCGATGGAACTTATGGGTACGGATACCGGCAATACATATTTTATAGGTGACCAGATTTTTACGGATGTGTACGGAGCCAATCGTGCCGGCATTCCGTCGATTCTTGTGAAACCGATACATCCGAAGGAAGAGATACAGATAGTATTGAAGAGAAAATTAGAAAAAATAGTGCTTTTCTGCTACAAAAGGAGAAAGAAATAATGAACGCAAAGACGGAATTATGCTGCCTTATAGGAAATCCGGTCGGACATTCGCTGTCACCGATGATTCATAATACTTTGGCGGAACGCATGGATATCAACATGGCTTACACCGCATTTAAGGTTGAAAGCGACAGACTTGATGATGCCATCCGCGGAGCTTATGCCCTTGGAATCCGTGGCCTTAATGTGACAGTGCCGCATAAATGTGATGTTATAAGGAGTCTTGTCGATATTGATGAACTTGCCGGACATATCGGAGCGGTAAATACACTTGTCAGGGCTGACGGCGGATATAAAGGATATAATACTGATATTATAGGACTTGGCAGGGAACTTGACGAAGAAAACATTATAATTAAAGATAATGATGTTATCATCCTCGGTGCCGGTGGAGCGTCAAAAGCGATTACATATCTGTGTGCATCAAAGGGCGCATCTCATATATGGCTGCTCAACAGAAGCGTATTAAAGGCGCAGGCACTTGCGGACGAAGTTAATGCAAATTTTGGAAGCATTGTATCGGCACTTGCCCTTGATGAATATAATAAAATACCGAAGGGCAAATATCCTGTTATACAGACTACGAGTGTAGGGCTTTATCCTGATGTTGACAGAGCAGCAATTGAGGATGAAGAATTTTATGATTACGTCAGTGCGGGAGTTGATATTATTTTTAACCCGGCTGAGACTAAGTTTATGCAATATTGCAATGTACATAATGCACCGTCATATAACGGGCTTAAGATGCTATTGTATCAGGGAATAGCGGCATTTGAACTGTGGTACGGAGTAAGTATTGACGGGGAATTGTCCGGTGAAATACTAAATATGATGAAAAAGGAACTTGACAAATGAGCAATATTATTCTGATTGGTTTTATGGGGTGCGGTAAATCAAGTATCGGAAGATTTATGGCCAGAAACGGCTACAGGCTTGTAGATACCGACAGCGTTATTGAAAAAGATGCCGGAAGGACTATTAAAGAAATATTTGCCGATGAAGGTGAGGAGTACTTCCGCCGGAAGGAAACAGATATCCTTATGGAACTTATACAGCGTGAGGATGATAATCTGGTTGTTGCAGTTGGCGGAGGACTTCCGATGCATGCAAGAAACAGGGCATTGATACATAAACTCGGAGTGGTCGTATATCTGCGTGCAAAAGTCGATACACTTGCCTGGAGACTCAGAAATGATAAGGTAAGACCGCTTCTGCAGACGGGAAACCCGCGTCAGAAAATAGCTGAACTTATGGAAAAGCGTTCATCCACATATGAGGGCACGGCAGATATAATAATAGATACTGACGGCTGTTCGTATGAGAAAGTATACAGCATGATTAAGGAGAAGATAAATTGAAAAAAATACTTGTAATAAACGGACCGAATCTTAATTTCTTAGGAATACGTGAGAAAAATATATATGGGGACAGGGATTATAATTACCTTGTGGGAATGATAGAGGAATATGCAAAGACAAAGGAAATAGAAGTTGAGTGTTTCCAAAGTAACCATGAAGGTGCCATAATCGATAAGATTCAGGAAGCATATTTTGATAATGTGGCCGGAATAGTGATAAATCCCGGAGCATACACGCATTATAGTTATGCGATAAGAGATGCGCTTGCTTCAGTTACGACTTTTCCAAAGATTGAGGTGCATATTTCGGATGTGAATTCGAGGGAAAAATTCAGACATGTATCGGTCACGGAGCCGGCATGTACCGCGCAGATAATCGGAAAAGGATTTGACGGATATCTTATGGCGATAGATATGATTTTGTCCGAATAATAAAAAAGGATTACGGGAAAGGACATAGAATAACTAGAATAGAGAGAAATTTTCACAGCTTTAGGATCAGAGGTTAATATGGATATCAGACAGATGCAGGAACATTGGGAAAGAGAACATTTCAGCCCGTATGCAGCATTCAGCGATTCCTCGATGGGACGAGATATACGAGAACCTGAATGCGATATCAGAACAATATATCAGCGTGATAAGGACCGGATTCTTCATTGCAAATCATTCAGAAGATTAAAGCATAAGACGCAGGTTTTTCTGTCTCCGGAAGGAGATCATTACAGAACAAGACTTACACATACTCTTGAGGTTGCCCAGATAGGAAGGACAATCGCAAGGGCTTTGCGCCTTAATGAAGACCTGACAGAGGCAATTGCATTGGGACATGATCTAGGACATACCCCGTTCGGGCATGCAGGTGAGCGCGTCCTTAACGAGATATGCCCATTTGGTTTCAGGCATTATGAACAGAGCATCCGTGTTGTGGAATTTCTCGAAAAGGATGGTAAGGGGCTTAACCTTACCAGGGAAGTACGCGATGGAATAGTTAATCATCGGACGAGCGGGCACCCGTCCACCATGGAGGGTAAGATAATCCGCGTATCAGACAAGATAGCGTATATTAATCATGATATAGATGATGCAATCAGGGGAGGAATATTGTCGGAGGATGATCTTCCGGGAGAATTAACGGCGATACTTGGCAATTCCACCAAGGAACGGCTCAACACATTAATTCATGATGTTATTAATGAAAGCATGGATAAGCCGGATATTCTCATGTCGGATGATGTGGGATATGCAATGACAAGCCTTAGGCAGTTTATGTTTGACAGCGTATATACCAATCCGATGGCTAAGAGCGAAGAGGTTAAAGCACGCAAAATGCTCAAAGAAATGTATTGGTATTTCTGCGAGCACTTTGATGAAATTCCTGCAGCTTTCCGCACAATAGAAGAACAGCATAATGAATCAAAGGAGCGTGTGGTATGTGATTACATAGCAGGAATGAGTGATCAGTTTGCAATTAATATATTTAAGAAAATATTCATTCCTGTTTCATGGAAGAAATAGATGACAGAGGTAATTAGGAATTGTATCTTTCGGATGATTTAATAGAAGAAATCAGATCTCGTAATGATATTGTTGATGTAATTTCGTCATATGTCAAATTGCAGAAAAAAGGCAGTTCGTATTTTGGACTTTGTCCTTTCCATAATGAAAAGTCACCTTCTTTCTCTGTGTCAGCCGGTAAGCAGATGTTCTATTGCTTTGGCTGCGGTGAAGGAGGCAATGTGTTTTCTTTCCTTATGAAATATGACAGCCTTACATTCCCTGAAGCAGCTAAGGTGCTGGCCGACAGGGCAGGAATAGATGTTCCTGATGTTGAGATAAGTGACGAGAAGCGTCATGAGGCAGATCTTAAGAATAATATATATGAAATTAATGCCAAGGCAGCAAGGTATTTTCATTACCTCCTCGGTACAAAGGATGGAGATGCGGCCAAAGCATATTTTGCAAAGAGAGAACTTGAGGATAAGACGGTAACATCCTTTGGACTTGGTTTTTCATCAATGCGCAAAGATGCATTGTACCAGTATCTCAAGAAAGAAGGCTGTAGTGACGATATTCTTAAGGAAACAGGTCTTTTTGTATATGATGAGCGTGGTGTTCATGACAGGTTTCGCAACCGTGTGATGTTTCCGATATTGAATATCAATAATAAAGTGATTGGCTTCGGCGGACGTGTCATGGGCGATGGACAACCCAAATACCTGAATTCGCCCGAAACAGGTGTTTTTGACAAAGGCCGTAATCTGTATGGTCTTAATATTGCCAAGAACTCCCGCAAAAATAATATAATAATCTGTGAAGGGTATATGGATGTGATTTCCATGCACCAGGCGGGATTTACGCAGGCGGTGGCATCACTCGGAACTGCACTTACAACAGGTCAGGCGATGTTGATCAAACGTTATGTCAAGGATGTTCTGATCTGTTATGACAGTGACGGACCGGGTGTTAAGGCAGCTTTGCGTGCCATAGGAATTTTCAGGGATGCAGGCCTTAGAACCAGAGTTATTAATATGCAGCCGCATAAAGATGCGGATGAATTTATTAAAGCCAAAGGGCGTGAGGCATTTCAGGAGAGAATTGATAACGCAGAAAACAGTTTCCTTTTTGAAGTCAGGATGATGGAAAGAGACTATGACATCAACGACCCGGACGGTAAGACAGCATTTATGGGTGCTATAGCAAGAAGACTTACCGACTTTGAAGAAGAAATAGAGAGAAATAATTATCTTGAAGCAGTTGCAGCCAGATACTTTGTAAGTCCGGACAGTCTCAGAAAATTAGTAGCCAGGTCGGCAGCCGCCACAACGGCAGGAAGAGAACGCAAGCCGGTTAATGTAACGGAGCGCGCCAAAGCCAAGGATGATGGTGTACATAAATCACAGAGGATGATTCTTACATGGATATGTGATAATCCGGATATATATAAGGCTGTGAGAGATTATATTACACCCGAGGATTTTACGGAGCCGTTATATAAAGAGCTTGCAGGTATGATGTTTGCACAGCTTGAAGAAGGCAGATTCAATCCGGCGGCAATACTTAACCGTTTTGAGGATGATGAGAGACAGCGTGATGCAGCGATGATTCTTAATACAAACATTCTTGACGATTCAGCACTTGAATCAGACAGGGAGAAAGCACTTAATGAAGCTGTTATCAACATAAGGCGTAACAGCCTGGAGATGAGAAGCAGGTCGGCAGCCGACCTTAATGAGCTGCAGAAGATAATAGCAGAACAGGCGGGACTTAAGAACCTGCATATTTCACTTAAATAGAGGACAAACTAAAATTAACTATGGAAGGATGGACATGTTGATGGATGAAAACATGGAAAAATTCAGTGAGAAACTGAAGGATTTGCTGGCACTTGCCAAGAAAAAGAAAAATGTTCTTGAATATCAGGAAATTACGGATATGTTCAGTGATATGGATCTTGACGCAGATAAGATGGACAAGATATTCGAATTTCTTGAGGCTAACAATATCGACACACTCAGAACAACCGATGAAGATGACGAAGCACCGGATGATGATGTAATACTTGATAACGAAGAAGATATAGATGTTGAAAATATAGATTTGTCCGTGCCGGATGGCGTAAGCATTGAGGATCCTGTAAGAATGTATCTTAAAGAAATAGGTAAAGTACCGCTTCTTTCAGCTGATGAAGAAATTGAACTTGCCAAGAGAATGGAACTCGGAGATGTTAATGCCAAACAGCGTCTTGCAGAGGCCAATTTACGACTTGTTGTAAGTATTGCCAAGAGATATGTGGGAAGAGGAATGCTTTTCCTTGATCTTATCCAGGAAGGCAATCTTGGACTTATAAAGGCAGTTGAGAAATTTGATTACCGTAAGGGATATAAGTTCTCAACATACGCGACATGGTGGATAAGACAGGCTATAACAAGGGCAATAGCAGATCAGGCAAGAACAATAAGAATACCCGTTCATATGGTTGAGACGATCAATAAACTTATCAGGGTTTCGCGCCAGTTGCTTCAGGAGCTTGGACGTGAACCGACTCCGCAGGAGATTGCGGCGCAGATGGATATGCCTGTAGACAGAGTCCGTGAAATACTTAAGATTTCACAGGAACCGGTATCGCTTGAGACACCAATCGGCGAGGAGGAAGACAGCCATCTCGGAGACTTTATACAGGATGATAATGTCCCTGTACCGGCAGAGGCGGCTGCGTTTACATTACTCAAGGAACAGCTTGATGAAGTATTGTCAACACTCACTGACCGTGAGCAGAAAGTACTTAAATTAAGATTCGGACTTGATGACGGAAGAGCCAGAACACTTGAGGAAGTCGGCAAGGAATTTAATGTAACAAGAGAACGTATCAGACAGATAGAGGCCAAAGCGTTAAGAAAGTTAAGACACCCGAGCAGAAGCCGTAAGTTAAAGGATTATCTTGACTAATGAATTTATCAAAGAGACTTAAAACAGTTGCCGATTGCGTAACGCCCGGAAATGTCGTGGCTGATGTTGGTACAGACCACGGATACATACCGATATATCTTGCAGCACATGGGATTTCGCCCCATGTGATTGCAATGGATGTCAATGAAGGACCGCTTTCGACAGCCGGAAGAAATATTTCACTTAATAATGTTGAAAATCTGGTAAGTACAAGATTATCAGATGGACTTAAAGAACTTGGCCCCAACGAGGCAGACACGGTTATTATTTCAGGAATGGGCGGACTTCTTACGGTGCGTATCCTTAAGGATGATATGGATAAAGTCCGCAGTCTTAATGAACTGATTCTTTCACCTCATTCAGACTGGGATGTTGTAAGACATTTTCTTCATGATGAAGGGATGATAATTACCGATGAGCATATGGTAATTGATGACGGAAAGTATTATGTTGTGATGAAGGCCGTATACAGACCGGAAATCAGCCGGAATCCCGGTGAATGTGAGTATAGGTATGGTGGTATGCTTCTTGCTTCGCGCGATCCTGTTCTCAAGCAATATCTTGAGAATGAGCTTTCCAAGAAAATAACAATTCTTAAAGGACTTGACAGTCAGAAATCAAGAATTGAAGAATTGAAATCAGATATTGATATCATTAAGGAGGGACTTCATTTATATGAATGCTGAGAATATAGCAGAACTTCTTATGAAACTCAGTCCGGTAAAATACGCATGTGACTGGGATAATGTGGGAATGCATGTCGGTCATAAAGATAACGAAATTAATACCATACTTGTAACGCTTGATATAGATGACGCAGCGATTGACAGGGCAATAGAGATAAATGCCGACATGATAGTATCACACCATCCGCTTATTTTTCATGGAATAAAGCAGATTAATGATGATAATATAACCGGAAGGCGGATAATGCGGCTTATCGAAAACAGAATAAATGCATATTGCATGCATACTAATTATGACTGTGTCGGAGGAATGGCACATGCGGCAGCATCAAGACTTTCAATGTCTGAAGATGATGTCCTTGAGGAAACATGTGACGGCGAAGGAATAGGCAGAACCGGCAGACCGGAGCATAGTATGACAGCAGCAGAGTTATGCGGACTGGTAAAAGAAAAATTCGGACTTTCTCATGTTATATTATACGGAGACGAATTGAAGATGATTGATAGAATTTCAATCTGCCCGGGATCAGGCAAAGAATATACTGAAACGGCATTGAAACAGGGCGCACAGGTACTGATTACCGGTGATATGTCATATCACGTTGCGGCGGATGCGGTGGCAGAAGGTTTGTGCATTATTGATGCAGGGCATTATGGCATTGAACATATCTTTATAGATGAGATAATGGAATATCTTAAGGAAAATACAGATAATATAGAAATAGCGGGGATGTCGTATGACAATCCGCAGCATTTTATCTAAAGGGGGCAATAAGATGGAAGATAGAATTTTATTAAAAGAACTGGCAGATAAGGCACAGCCGGAATTTAAGGACAAAATCGTGCTTGCCAGAGTGAATGGCAAGCTGTGTGAGTTGTGGAAGAAAGTATATCCGGATTCTAAGATAGAATATATTACAACGGCACAGAGCGATGGACTGCTTACTTACAAGAGAAGCGCAACCTTAATTATGCTCAAAGCAATATATGATGTATACGGACATACGGATATCGAGAGAGTTAAGGTTGAATTTTCCCTCAGCAAGGGATATTATTGTACTGTCAAAGGAAATGTATCGGTCAATGATGAATTTATATGCAGGGTTAAGGCCCGCATGAGAGAAATCATCGATGGCGATATGCCGATAATAAAGCATACAATTCCGAAAGATGAAGCAGTAAAGCATTTTGGCAATCATGGAATGTATGACAAGGAAAAGCTTTTCAGGTACAGAAAGAGTTCAACGGTTAACGTATACAGGCTTGATGGATTTGAAGATTACTATTATGGATATATGGTGCCGTCGAGCGGATACATACAGCATTATGAGTTATTCCTTTATGATAAAGGCTTTGTAATTCAGTTTCCGACAGTGGAGAATACGAAAGATATTCCGGAGTTTGCGCCGCAGAATAAGCTTTTTAAAGTGCTTGATGAGTCTACTGAATGGTGCAGGATGCTTGGTGTTGAGACGGTGGGAGACTTAAATGAGACGATAGTTTCCGGAAACATCAAGGAACTTATACTCGTACAGGAAGCCCTTCAGGAAAAGAAACTTGCGGACATTGCACAGAGAATATCGGATGATCCTTCCAAGAAATTTATTATGATAGCAGGACCGTCATCTTCCGGTAAGACGACTACGTCATACCGTCTTGCAATACAGCTGCGGGCACACGGCATGAGACCGCACCAGATATCGCTTGATAATTATTTTGTAGACAGAGAATTTACTCCTAAAGATGAGAATGGCGATTATAATTTTGAGTGCCTTGAAGCACTTGATATAGAGCAGTTTAACAAGGATATGACAGCACTTTTAAATGGTGAAAGAGTTGAACTGCCATCATTCAATTTCAAACTTGGCAAGCGTGAATATAACGGCGATTATAAGGAACTCGGACCTAGTGATGTTCTCGTCATAGAGGGTATACACGGGCTGAACGACCGTTTGTCATATTCACTTCCAAAGGAAAGCAAATTTAAGATTTACCTGAGTGCACTCACCCAGTTAAATATAGATGAACATAACAGAATTCCTACAACGGACGGCAGACTCATAAGAAGAATTGTAAGAGATGCCAAGACGAGAGGGACATCGGCAAAGAAGACCATAGCAATGTGGCCTTCAGTAAGAAAAGGAGAGGAAGAAAATATATTTCCTTTTCAGGAAGAAGCGGATGTTATGTTCAATTCCGCACTCATATATGAGCTTGCTTTGTTAAAGCAATATGCGGAACCACTTCTTTTCGGTATCGGAAGGGATGAACCGGAATATCCGGAAGCCAACAGGCTTATTAAGTTTCTTGACTATTTTCTCGGCATACCGAATGACTTCATTCCGATTAATTCCATCGCAAGGGAATTTATCGGGGGAAGCTGTTTTAATGTGTAAATAAACCTAATATAAATCAGTGGGCCGGATGGTCGCGGCTGCAATTATGCAGGTGAGGAAAGTCCGGGCTTCATAGGGCAGGATGCCGGATAACGTCCGGTGGAGGCGACTCCAAGGCCAGTGCAACAGAAATATACCGCCGGTTATATCAACCGGTAAGGGTGGAAGGGCAGCTTAAGAGACTACCGCTTCTGCGGTAACGCAGAAGGCACATGTAAACCCCATCCGAAGCAAGACCAAACAGAAGCGATGACGTGGCCCGCCAGCTTCAGGTAGGTTGCTTGAGCCTGCCGGTAACGGCAGGACTAGATAGATGACCATTCAAGACATAACCCGGCTTACAGGTCCACTGGTTTATAAGGTTTATATATATTTTTTTGATAATAATTTAATAGAATACATATCGCAGGAGGAAACGATTATGGAAATGGCAAAAATCAAAGAAGTTGTTGCTGCAATGACACTTGAGGAAAAGGCCGGAATGTGTTCAGGTGAAGATTTCTGGCATACCAAAGCCGTGGAACGCCTTGGAATACCGAAAATAATGGTATCAGATGGCCCTCATGGTTTGCGTAAACAGGATGAGAACGGTGACAATCCCGGAGTGAATGACAGCATCAAGGCAGTTTGTTTCCCGGCAGGATGCGGAGCGGCAACTTCGTTTAACAGGGACTTGATTTACGAAATGGGCAAGTCGCTCGGAAAAGAATGTCAGTCAGAGAATGTATCGGTGTTACTCGGACCTGCGGTAAATATTAAGCGTTCGCCTCTTTGTGGACGTAATTTCGAATATTATTCCGAAGATCCGTATCTCGCGTCTGAGATTGCGGCATCCCATATTAACGGTGTCCAGAGCATGGGCGTTGGTACAAGCATTAAACATTTTATGGCAAATAATCAGGAAACAAGAAGAATGTCGGTAAGCGCTTCCATTGACGAAAGAGCATTGCATGAGATTTATCTTGCTGTATTTGAGAACGCAATTAAGAAATCCAAACCGTGGACGGTTATGAGTTCTTATAATAAAGTAAATGGCAGATACGTCGGAGAAAATCATGAACTTATGACAGATTTTCTTCGCAAAGAAAGCGGATTTGACGGTTTTGTCATGAGCGACTGGGGCGCAGTCGGTAACAGGGTTGCAGGTGTTAAGGCCGGACTGGATCTGGAAATGCCGGGGTCACAGGGCGTAAGGGATGCGCTTATAGTTGAGGCTGTTAAGAATGGCTCAATGGAAGAATCGACTCTTAATACCGCATGTGAGAGAATTCTTAATATAGTATATAAGGCTGTAGAGAATCATGATTCTTCGATCAAGGTCAGCTGGGATGATGAGCATGATAAATCAAGAATGATAGCCGAGGAGACAATAGTTCTTCTCAAGAATCAGGATGATATTCTTCCGCTTTCAATGGATAAGAAAATAGCATTTATCGGTAAATACGCTGTAAAACCACGCTTCCAGGGCGGAGGCAGTTCACATATCGATTGCATTAAGGTTACATCGGCAATGGATGAAGTTATGTCACAGAATATCGACTGCGTAACATATGCACAGGGATTCGATGATGCGGAAGATGTAATAGATGACAAACTTGAAGCACAGGCAGTAAAATTAGCAAAGGAATCGGACATTGCTGTCATTTTTGCGGGTCTTCCGGATGCGTTTGAATCTGAGGGATTTGACAGAAAACATATGCATATGCCGCAGAGCCAGAATCATCTTATAAGTGAAATAGCCAAAGTGCAGCCGAATGTTGTGGTTGTGCTTCATAACGGTTCACCTGTTGAGATGCCTTGGATTGATGATGTTAAGGGAGTCCTTGAGTCATATCTTAGCGGTGAGGCTGTCGGAGGTGCACAGTGCGACATACTTTTTGGCAAGGTAAATCCAAGTGCAAAACTTGCAGAGACATTCCCGTATAAGTTAGAGGACAACCCTTCATTCCTTACAGGATTTGGTGATGGTGATGCAGTATCGTACAGTGAAGGTCTTTTTGTGGGATACCGTTATTACGATAAGAAAAAAATGCCTGTACAGTTTCCGTTTGGATATGGCTTATCATATACTACATTCAAATATTCAAATCTTGTATTATCAGGCACAACGATGAATGACGACAGCAGGATAGAAGTTTCGGTTGATGTTACCAATACAGGTAAAACAGCCGGTAAGGAAATTGTTCAGATTTATGTTGCCGATATGGAACCTACAGTTACAAGACCGGAAAAAGAACTTAAGAATTTTACAAAAGTATTTCTTGAACCGGGTCAGACAAAGACTGTCACAATGGAACTTGATATGAGGGCATTTGCCTATTATGAACCGCGAATTAAGGGCTGGTTTGCTCATGGCGGTAAATACAGGATAATGGCAGCGAAGTCATCAGCCGAAATAGAACTTGTTTCGGAAATAGAGTATATACAGGATAAGAAGCTTCCGGTTCATTATACGGTCGATACGATTATGGGTGACATTTTTAAGGATGATAATGCAAGAGCAGTGGTTTCACATCTTTATCAGGCATATTTTGAAGGTGAACTGGGTCCGCAGAGTGACAGTGCCATTGAAGCAATTTCCAATGAGATGAATGATTCGATGCTTGAGAACCTGCCGATTCATGCTGTGACATCTTTCGCAAAAACTCCTATAACACAGGCAGAAATTGAAGAAGCTGTGGATAAACTGAATAATTTATAAACAATTTATGAAATATGAGGAAACTGCCATGATTGAAATTGATAATCTTACCAAGATTTATAAGCTGAGTAAGAAACAGATGCAGAAAGAAAAGACAAAAGAAACAGTGAAGATTGCGGTTGAAAACGTGTCACTTAAGGCTGTGAATGGGGAAATTTATGGCCTTCTGGGCCCGAATGGAGCCGGAAAGACTACAACATTGCGCTGTCTGGCGACTCTTCTTAATCCTACGGAAGGACGTATAAGTGTCGATGGATTTGACACAGTGAAAGATCCCGGTGAGGTACGTAAGAGAATAGGTTTTCTTACAAATGAAATCAAGCTGGATGCCCAGTTTACCGTAAGATATATGTTTGATTTCTTCGGCAAACTGCATAATGTACCTGAAAACGAACTGGATGCAAGACGCAGTGAACTTTTCTCATATTTCGGAATTGAAGGTTTCGCCGACAAGAAAATAGAAGAGCTGTCGACAGGTATGAAGCAGAAGGCTGCGATTGCCGTAAGCCTTGTACATAATCCGCCGATTGTAATATTTGATGAACCGACGTCAGGCCTTGATATTGTAACTGCAAGGCTGGTTACGGATTATCTGAAGAAACTTCGTGATGAAGGTAAACTCATTATCATATCGACTCATATTATGAGTGAGGCAGAGAAACTTTGTGACAGGATCGGTGTCATAATTGACGGCCATAAGGTATGTGATGCAGCACTTCCTGAGATATATGCCATGTATAATACTGATAATCTTGAAGATGCATTTTTTGAGATGTATAAGGCTAATCACAAGGAGGTATTGTAATGAACGGATTCAGGACAATTATGGGCAAGGAGTTTGCCCGTGTATTTAAGGATAAGAAACTCATTTTTTCAATGTTTATACTTCCAGTGATAATTATGGCCGGCATTTTTCTGTTAATGTTTGGATTGATATCCAACATGAAAGCTGATATTGATAAACACATATCGGAGGTATATGTGCAGGATGCACCGCAGGATTTTGCGGATACTGTTAAACAGGCCGGTGATATTAATGTTACATTTATCGGTAAAGATGCTGACATAAATGCAATTAAAGATAAAATACTCAGCGCAGATGCGGATCTACTGGTCGTATTCCCGGATAATTTTACCGATGATGTGCAGAATTATGAAAATGCATCAGTACCGCAGATCAAGACTTTTTATAATCCGAGTGAAGATTACTCTTCTGAGGCAAGGACAAGATTTGTGGGTACTTACATTGAAAGCTACAGACAGGCGCTTCTTACGGAAAGATATGGAAGCATAGACAAGACGCTTGCCTTTACCGTGGATTCGGATAATCCGGAATCGGAAATTGTGGACAGCAATAAAGCTACAGGTAAAATGCTGGGTACTTTTGTGCCTTATTTCATAACTATGATGATATTTGCCGGAGCGATGAGTTTTGGCGTAGACTCAATTGCCGGCGAGAAAGAGAGAGGAACACTTGCCAGTCTTCTTCTTACACCGGTAAAGCGTGTACATATTGTTATGGGTAAACTTGTGGCACTGGGTGTACTTTCCGTAATGTCGGCAGTTGTGTATCTTGTCGGAATGCTGGTTGCATTGCCTATAGGAATGAAACAGTTAGGAACATCCGATGTCTTAAGCGGATTATCCATTTCATTCACGGGAACTCAGGTTGTGGAATTTATAATTATAATAATTGGAATTGTTCTTATGTATGTATCAATAATCGGGATAGTTTCTGTGCTTTCCAAAAACATCAAAGAAGCGCAGACATATATTATGCCGGTATATATGATAGTTATTGTAGTTGGAATGATTACAATGTACACATCCGATACAGACAGCATGACAAGCTATCTTATACCTGTGTTTAACTCATCAGCGGCATTTCGCGGAATACTCACAGGAGAAATAACAACGGCAGAGTTTGCTATGGCTGCGATAGTTACATATGCATTTGCCGGAATACTTATTGCTCTTACCGCCAAGGCATTTAAGAGTGAAAAAATAATGTTTAACGCATAAGGATTTGTATATACCATGAAGAATAAAGCAGATATATCTGACGGAAGTTTTAATGAAGATTTTTCAAAAATCGAGGAAAATTACATAGAATGTTATGAGAAAAACCAGGGCAGACCATTAAAAGTGGTGCTTGGATTATACAAAGGAAGCTATCACAAATTCGGTCTTGCCGCAATATTTTTTGTACTTAAGCACAGCTGTGTATGGGTGCTTCCGATTGTTACGGCCAATGTAATAAATATTGCATCGGGACAGCAGAACGGAACGGTAAAAACCATATTAATAAACATTCTCGTAATTATGGCATTGATAGCAATCAATTATCCGATGAATTACCTGTTTACCAAATGCAGAAGTCAGGCTACCAGGTCTGCTGAGGCCGGATTACGAGGCGCGCTGGTACGAAAATTACAACAGCTTTCGATATCATATCATACACAAATGCAGTCCGGAAGACTTCAGTCCAAAGTAATGAGAGATGTTGAGGCGATAGAAACATTATCGCAGCAGCTTTTTGTGAATATGATGACCATTGCATTGAATGTTATTGTTGCAGTCACCGTAACCGGAACCAAAAGCGCACTTGTGCTTGTGTTTTTTATACTATGTGCGCCTGCGGCTGCACTTACAATGGTTACATTCAGAAAACGAATAAGGACAAGCAATGCCGACTTCAGACGTGAGATGGAGGAAACATCCGCCAAAGTAATGGAGATGGTTGAGATGATTCCCGTCACCAGAGCTCATGCACTGGAAAATGAAGAAATCGGACGTATGGAGGGACAGCTTCTGCATGTTGCCAAAAGCGGGTACAAGTTGGATATCATACAGGCTAATTTTGGCGCTGTGGGATGGTGTGTTTTTCAGGCATTTCAGGTACTGTGCCTCGGATTTACAGGTTATCTGGCATATCGTGGGACGATTAAGGTCGGTGACATAACCCTTTATCAGACATATTTCGGTAATATAATAGGCCAGATAACGCAGTTTCTTAATCTGCTTCCGATTATTTCCAAAGGTTTCGAGTCCGTTACTTCTGTTGGCGAAGTGCTTATGACCAACGACATAGAGGATAATTCCTCAAAACCGAAGCTTAAGGATATAGCAGGTGAATTTGATTTTAAAAATGTGAAATTTGCATACAAGGACGACGGCAAAATAGTCCTCAACGGATTTAGTCTTCATGTAAATCCGGGAGAGACAGTAGCATTTGTCGGCGAATCAGGTGCAGGCAAGACCACTATACTGAACCTGATTATCGGATTTATGCAGCCGGATTCCGGAGAGATAGACATAGACGGACATAATCTTAATGATATTAATTTAAGAAGTTACCGTAAACATATTGCGGTTGTTCCGCAAAACAGCATTCTTTTCTCGGGAACCATAAAGGAAAATATAACCTACGGAATAAAGAATGTTGATGAAAATAAACTCAGAGAGGTTATAAAGGCTGCGAACCTGACTGAATTTATTGACGGTCTTCCAAAGGGCGTTGATAGTGAAGTTGGCGAACACGGAGGCGGTTTAAGCGGTGGGCAGAGACAGCGTATCTCTATTGCAAGAGCGCTTATGCGTGATCCTAAGGTAATAGTTCTGGATGAGGCAACGTCTGCACTTGACAGTATTTCCGAACGGGAGATACAGAAAGCACTTGATAATCTCAAGTCAGAACGGACGACATTCATAGTTGCACACAGATTGTCAACTATACGTAACGCAGATAAGATTGCCGTTATTTCCGAAGGAAAAGTAACGGAATACGGTACATATGATGAACTGATGGAAGCAAAAGGTGAATTTTACGAACTTAGAAAGCTTCAGGTTGAATAAGCGAGGAAATTATAATGGTAAATGTTGTTTTTGATATGGATGGCGTATTGTTTGATACGCAGAGGATATACTATAAGACGTGGTTTGTTGTAGCTGACAGACTGGGACTGCCCGATATTACGGAACCGGCAGATAAGTGCATCGGAACTAACCGCAAATACCAGTATAGTGTATTATATGATTTTTATGGGCCGGAATTTCCATGTGAAGAATTCTATGCCCTTAAGGATAAGCTATTTGCCGAATATGTTGAACAGAACGGTGTTCCTCTTAAGAAAGGAACCAGAGAGCTCCTTGAGTATCTTAAAAACAGCGGCAAAAAAGTGGCAATAGCATCCTCATCAAGACGCCATATAGTAGAAAATCATCTGAAGCAGCATGATATGGTGAAATATTTTGACGTTATTGTAGGCGGTGATATGATTGAAAAAAGCAAGCCGGCTCCGGATATATATCTTAAAGCGTGTGAACTGCTTGGAGTTGCGCCATGTGAGTGTTATGCTGTTGAGGATTCATATAATGGGCTGATATCGGCATCTGATGCCGGCCTCAAACCGGTTATGGTTCCGGATATGCTTCCGTACAATGACGAAATTGCCCCGAAAGTATATCTTAAATTTGATTCACTCCTTGATTTCAGGGATTATCTTAAGAAAGAGCAGGGATTATGAAAGAAAAACTTATAAAAAATCTTATGGAGAAACTATGGGAACGATATGAATACGCATCCATTCTGGCAAGCGATGTCAGAGGCAAGCGTTATTCGGTTTCAAAGCGTGGTGTTGCATGTGCGATGTCAGGCCTTTTAAGCGGATGCGGATACGTTATTAAGGTTCACAACGGTCATGCATTTGCTGAATACTCGTTCGGTGAACTGACAGAGAATAATATAGAAGAGATAATTACCGAAGTAGACAGGGTATATGAGATGGAGGAACTTCTAAGCGGAGAGGGAATAGAACTTGTTCCATATGATGTTCCAGAAGAAATACCGGTAAAGAGTTTCAGTGAAAACGAGATACATGGTAACCCTGACGAATGTGATGACAATGTCATTGTTGATAAGCTGCGTGAAGTAAGGAAACACGCGCTTGCGATGGATGACAGGATTCTTGACTGTCAGGCAGGAGCACAATATCAGATATATACGAAGTATTTTCTTTCAAAGTCAAAGGAGCTTAAGGAGAAAGTCCTCTGGATGACAGGAAATTATTTTATAATGGCAAAGAACGGAGAGGCTGTAAGGTCTTATTATAAAGCATACAGTAACCGTGACGGAATAGGTGTTCTGGACAAAATGGAAGACGGACTGGCCGGTGCTGTTAAAGGAGCTATAGAACTTCTTGATACAAAGACGATAAAACCGGGCGAATATGACTGCATATGCACACCGGAGGTTACCGGAATGATAGCGCATGAAGCTTTCGGACACGGCGTGGAGATGGATATGTTCTATAAAGACAGAGCACTTGCCGTGAATTATATAGGTAAACAGGTTGCTTCAGAACTTGTGACCATGCATGATGGAGCAAAATCAGCAATTGAAGCAGCAAGTTATGATTTCGATGACGAGGGTACGATTGGTCAGGACACGGTTGTAATAGATCACGGTATCCTTAAAAAAGGCATATGTGATGCCCAGTCAGCAATGGCTCTGAAAACGGCACCGACGGGAAATGGAAGGCGCGAAAGTTATGAACGTAAGGCTTATACGAGAATGACAAACACTTTTTTTGAAGGTGGAAAAGACAGTCTCGATGATATGATAGCATCGATAAAGTATGGATTTTTGCTGGAAAATGCCACATGTGGAATGGAAGACCCTAAGAATTGGGGAATACAGTGCATGGTTAATATGGCAAGGGAGATAGTGGATGGAAAGCTTACGGGTGTCATATATTCACCTATTGTTCTGAGTGGGTATGTTCCGGATCTGCTTAAGTCAATAACCATGATGTCGCCGGTAACAGAACTTTGCGGAAGCGGTTTCTGTGGCAAAGGATATAAAGAATGGGTTAAGGTGTCGGACGGAGGCCCTTATATCAAAGCAAGAATCAAACTCGGATAGGAGGATAATTATGACAGACAGAATAATTAAGATTCTCCAATCGGAGAAGATAGATAAATATTGTATTTATGAAGAACGTCGTGAGAGTGCAGAACTTTTTCTGGTAAAGAAAAAAGCAGATCTGATGCGCGGCAAGGATACGAGAGATGTAAAGCTTACGCTGTACCGCGAGTTTAATAAGGAAGGAAAGCACTGCCTTGGTTCGGTTGATGTGTTTCTGTACAGCGAAATGGATGATGTGACTATGCAGTCTCTGATACGAAAGGCATATAAATCAACACTTTACGCTGATAATCCGTATTATGAACTTCCATCAGGCAGCGGAGCATGTGAAGATTATCCTGATGAGATAAGAAGTCTTAACATAACGGCGGTAAAAATGGCAAAAGCACTTTATTTGGCAGATATTGATGAGAATGCGTGGATTAACTCAGCTGAAATATTTGCACTCAGAAATACAGTCCATATTACCAACAGTAATGGCGTTGATGTAAAATATGTCAAAGAGAGCGTTAAGGGAGAGTTTGTCGTTCAAAGCAGATTGAATGGCAATGATGTTGAACTTATCAGGCAGTTTGAATATGACAGCCCGGATGAACAGGCACTGAGGCGTAAATGCGAGGATGCGATACAGTCTGTAAAAGACAGGGCAATAGCTGTGAAAGCACCGGAGGACTTAAGTGCATATCCGCTGATTCTTTGTGATGATACGGTGGGTGAATTCCTTACTTTTTACACAGAGAGATGTAACGCTTCTTATATTTATCCGGGATATTCCGATTACGAATGCGGAAAAGATGTATGTCCTGATGCTGCCGGTGACAAGATCAGCATAGATATTATGGCCGATGTTCCGTACAGCTGTGAAGGTGTTGAGAAGAATGATCATACTCTTATCGAAAACGGAATTATAAAGACGCTTCACGGTAATCATGCGTACTCATCATATCTTGGCATTGAATCCATCGGTGAATATAATCGTATCAGATGTAATAACCGTGGCACGGATGAAGAAGTATTAAAAGAACCCTATATCATGGTGAAAAGCTTCTCTGATTTTCAGATGGATGCAATGGACGGAAGTTTCGGCGGAGAGTTCAGACTGGCATATTTGTGTGAGAACGGCAGGATAACCCCGGTTACCGGACAAAGTGTGAGCAAAAATATGTTTGAAGCCCATAAAAATATGATTTTTTCTGCGGCCATGTACAACGAAGCGTCATATTCCGGACCGGCTATGGTAAGGATAAAGTAATAAAAATAATGGTTGACATTGTTAAATTCCCGTGATATATTATCGTTGTCAAGTGTACTAGTTAACATAGTACAGTTGATGCTTTTGAATATAGGAATTGGGAGTAGACGGATGTATCAGATAGATGTAATGTCGAGAATACCGGTATATGAACAGATTGTTGAACAGACGGAAAAGTTTATCCTTGCAGGCATTTTGTGTGCAGGTGATAAGATTCCGTCTGTTCGCAGTATGTCCGTCGAATTGTCTGTAAATCCGAATACAATTCAGAAGGCAGTCGCAGAACTCGACAGAAGAGGACTGATATTCTCTGTTCCGGGTAAAGGTTCTTTTGTATCGGAAAAAGCCAAGGATGCGTTGACTATGGCCAAGCGGAGCAGCCTCGGAAAGATACGTGATGAACTTCGTGAGATGAAGATGGCCGGGATAAGCCGGTCTGAAATAATAGATGTAGTTGAAGAAGTGTATAGGGAGGAGGCCGGTTGTAATGATTAATATAGAAGGTCTTACCAAGACATTTGATGGGTACAATGCTGTTGATGGTGTAACATGCAGCATACAGGATGGATGTATATATGGAATGGTCGGCTCCAACGGTTCCGGAAAATCCACTTTTTTAAGACTTATTGCCGGAATATATAAGCCGGATAAAGGAAATGTGTATATCGACGGTATTCCGGTATATGAACATCCTGAGGTCAAGAATAAGCTTGCATTCGTGCCGGATGATTTATATTTTGTTAATAATTCATCAATGAAGAGAATGGCCGGATTTTATAATTGTGTATACAGTAATTTTGATATGGACAGGTTCTGTTCATTAAGTGAGATGTTCAAGCTCGATATTAATAAGTCCGTGAGTACTTTTTCAAAAGGAATGAAAAGACAGGCTGCAATAATACTGGCAGTAAGTTCACATCCGCAGTATCTTTTACTGGATGAGACATTTGACGGCCTGGATCCGGTTATGAGAAATCTTGTTAAGAATATGGTTTGCCAGGATGTCGAAGATAATAATATGACTGTTATAATGACATCACATTCACTCAGGGAACTTGAAGATACCTGTGACCAGCTTGCGCTGCTTCATAAAGGTGGTCTTGTACTTGAGAGCGACATACTTGATCTTAAAACATCACTTTTTAAGATTCAGATTGCGTTTGTGGAAAAATATGACAGAAGTATGTTTGATGGGTTTGATATATTGCATTTTTCCAAACATGGTTCGGTTTCTAATATTATAATGAGAGGTGACAAGGAAGCGGTTGCAGAACATCTAAAAGCTATGAAACCGGCAATTCTTGATATCCTGCCTCTTACACTTGAGGAAGTTTTTACATATGAGATGGAGACACTCGGATATGTATTTAATCCCGAAATATTTGAAAAGGAGGACCGTGCATAATGAATTTCAGACCGGCAATGGGCCTTTTTAAAGAATCATTCAGACAGCTTAAGATAGTCGGAATACTTGGGTGTATAATATATGCTTTGATTGGCATAATGGTTCCGATTGGGGCAAATATAAGTGTGCGCAGTGTAACCAATAATTATACTGTTGCAGCCACGCAGGCGGTATATGTTTTTGATGAAAAATACATGATGATTGTATCAGCGGCTATTGCAGTTATTATAGTACCGATAATGATGCTGGTGGCCTTTAATTTCCTTAATAAGAGAAACAGCTGTGATTTCTATCATGCTATACCTGTTAAGCGTCTTCCTGCATTTGTCGGAATAATAATGGCAGTAGTGCTGTGGACCATTATAATGATTTTTGTTGAGACATTTACAATAAGTGTCATGTGCGGCAGCCTTCCAAGGGTCAAGGTGGAAAGCAGAAGCCTGATGATTACTGCGGTGAAGACTTTTGCGTTGGCATTCTTTTTTATCGGAGTGTTATCGGCAGGTATTTCATTGTCGGGTACATTGTTCAGTAATATTGTAGTGTCCGGTGTTATAATGCTGGCTCCGCGTTTTATGATAATTGCAGTTATCGATATAATTGGTTCGGTGGCAGAATGCTATCCGGTCAGTGACATTATGTCAAAATTTCTTGATAGCGGCAATGTTCTTACACAGATAATGCGGAAAATGACCGGTAACGGGACGGATATCGGGAGTTTTGATGCGGTCTTCCCTACCGTTGTTGAGGGAATGGTGTATTTTATTCTGGGAGCATTCGTCTATGTGCACCGTAAGAGCGAAACAGCTCAGAAACCAAGCCTTACATACGGAGTACAGTCGGTGTTGAGAATGGTTTCGGCATATCTTTGCAGCCTTGTCGGAGTCGGCTTTCTTATGTCTTATTTTACCAATTACGGCTCAATGGCACATTTGTTTTACGCAGCGGTAATGTTTGTGTTGACTGTTCTTGTATATATAATGTATGAATTGCTTACATCACACAAATGGAGTATGGTTGGAAGAAGCCTGAAACAACTTCCAATCCTTATAATACTGGTAGCGGTTACTTTCGCCGCTATGAAAATAGTTGTATATGGAATTAACAGTTACAGGATAGTACCTGAGCGTACACAATACATTGAAATTGAAGATGTGGCAACGTATCAGCTTGATAATTATGATATAAACTGGGACAAGCTTGACAGAAAGATATATGATGCCGACTGCATAAGCGCAATTGCGGATGAATATAATGTTGGTACAGAAGACTATTATGATATGTTGACAAGATGCGTTGTGACAGTACATCAGGATGGACACAGATATAAACGTAATGTAAATCTTAAACCAAAGACACTGTCAAAGGTCGCTTACAGTATAACAAAGCGCAATGATTCATTAAGCGGAAATTATCTCAGGAAATATACAAATAATTCATATGTTGACATTGAATTTATAAGCCTTGATAACAGCCAGGTTCATGCAATTTATGATTGTATCAAAGAAGAGATAGAGCAGAATAATAATCTTTTGGATGTGATTATGACAGATTATTCAAGTACAATAGGGACATTGTATATAGGTTATGTGTATCAGCCGGATATACTATCACAGGAATATCAGCAGCAACGGCTGCCTATTTCATATAAGACACCTAAAACACTTGAATTACTTGTGAATTATGCTAAATCAACAGTCTCATATGAAGAATTTCTTGATATAGTCCATGACAAAAGATTTGAGTCGGCAACTATGAGTGTGGGTGCACTGCCGGCTGACAAAGCTTTTATTTCACAGTATTGGTTCGATTATGTAAGCCATAATACTGACCTGTATTATAATTTGTTGCAAATCATTGGTAAATACGGAAAAAAAGGTTGCGTAACAGATGATAATGCTGTTATTATAGGTGCATGTGCATATTATAACAGTACGAATTCCGATGAAAAGTATGCGACGTTATATGGCATATATTCGCTTTCTGATGAAGGAATGGAACTTTTCATGAAGGCATGTGAAGAAATTAACAAGAGTAATACGTATGTGGATTAAGACGGAGGTGCGGGGTGTCAGCTTTTACGGAGAAAGCAATAGTTGATGCGTTTGTCAGTTTGCTTAATGAGCATCCGCTGGATAAGATAACAGTTAAGAATATTATTGATAAATGTGGTGTCAATCGTTCAACATTTTATTATTATTTTGAGGACATATATGATCTTATCAATAAGATTTTTGAATATGAGACAGGTAAAATAGTAAATAAGCATTCTGAGTATGAATCATGGGCGGACGGAATTAAAGAAGCCATGTCTTTTGCTATAGATAATAAGAAAGCAATTTATCATGTATATAAATCAGTCAGCCGTGAGCGCCTCAACAAATATCTGAATGAGGTATGTGACAGTATTTTTATGGAGGTTGTGTCGTCACAGGCACAAGGCTCCAATGCCGGTCCTGAAGATATAAGGCTTGTTACTGATATATATAAGTATACGCTTATAGGCCTGGTATTCAAATGGCTTGAAGAAGGTATGATAACGGAGCCTGGTGAGATCATTGATAAACTCGCTTATCTCTTTGATGGCAATATACATGAAATGCTTGTGCGCGCAGGAGAATATGATAAACGACAGAATTAAATATCTGTCTATAATTCCAACAAATAATATGCAGTGTCGGAAAATCCGACATTGCTTTTTTTTTGCGTGTTTTTTTTGTGAACATTTATGTATAAAATAACCAAGGATTCAGATGAAAGAAGGAGATGAGAACATGATTAAATTCGGTAAATGGGTAGTTAAGCACAGGGTTCTGATTATTATCATTGCAGTGCTTTTGCTCATACCGTCCGTAATAGGAATGGTAAAAACACGTATTAATTATGATATGCTCACGTATCTGCCGGAGGATATGGATACCGTAAAGGGCCAGAATATTCTTCTCGATGATTTCGGCAAGGGAGCATTTTCATTAATTGTCGTGGAAGGGATGGATGAGAAAGACATCGCAGACCTTACAAAGAAGCTTGAGGATGTAAATCATGTAGATACTGTTATGTGGTACAGCTCACTGGCAGATATATCCATACCTATGGAAATGCTTCCGGAGAAATACTACAATGCATTTAATAACGGTGATACTACAATGATGGCGGTGTTCTTCGATACATCGACATCAAGTGATGACACGATTCAGGCAATTAAAGATGTCAGAAGTGTATGCGGTAAGGATTGCTTCGTAACGGGTATGTCAGCTCTGGTAACGGACCTGAAGGATTTGTGTGAGAAAGAAGAGGCAATATATGTAGGAATCGCGGTTGCCTGCTGCCTTGTTGTAATGATGATTCTTCTTGATTCATTCGTTGCACCGATTCTGTTCCTTGTAAGTATAGGAATGGCAATCCTTTATAACCTTGGCAGCAACATATTCCTTGGGGAAATATCATATATAACAAAAGCCCTGGCTGCGGTGTTACAGTTGGCAGTTACAATGGATTATTCGATATTCCTCTGGCATAGTTACAACGAACAAAAGGAACGTTATGACGGAGATAAGGAACGTGCCATGGCGCATGCCGTAAAAGCAACGTTCACATCCGTAATCGGCAGCTCGATTACAACGGTGGCAGGATTCCTTGCAATGTGTTTCATGAGTTTTACACTCGGTGTTGACCTGGGTATAGTAATGGCAAAGGGTGTTATATTCGGCGTAATCGGATGTGTAACGATACTTCCTTCGTTATTGCTTATATTTGATAAAGTTCTTGAGAAAACAAAACATCGTTCGATTATCCCTAAAATGGATAAATTTGCTTCGGGAATTGTAAAGATTCCGGCAGTATTCATTGTTCTTTTTGTAATAATAATTGTACCGGCAATTTACTGTTACAACAAGACGGAAGTATACTACGACATGGCATCCACATTGCCGGATGATATAGATTATGTAATCGCTACATCCAAACTCGATGAGAAGTTCGATATGAGTAATGTACATATGGTACTCGCGGACACCAATATGGAAGCCAAAGATGCCAATGCCATGATGAAAGAGATGGAAGATGTTGACGGTGTCAACTTTGCAATGGGATTTAACAGCCTTGTCGGAACAGCCATTCCGGAGGAAATTATCCCTGACAATCTGAAGAGTATTTTAAAGGGTGATAAATATCAGCTTATCCTTGTAAGTTCGGCGTATAAGACAGCAACGGACGAGGTTAATGACCAGATTGATGAGCTGAATGATATTATTAAGAAATACGACGAAAACGGTATGCTTATAGGTGAGGCTCCTTGTACCAAGGATCTTATCACGGTTACAGACCATGACTTTCAGGTGGTAAACATTATATCAATAGCAGCCATTTTCATAATCATACTCATAGTATTAAAGAGTATATCACTTCCTGTAATACTCGTTGCGGTAATACAGTTTGCAATATTTATTAACCTCGGTATTCCGTATATCACCGGAACAAGACTTCCGTTTATCGCTCCGATATGTATAAGCACGATACAGCTTGGTTCTACTGTCGATTATGCGATACTTATGACAACAAGATATAAGAGGGAACGTTCACGCGGGGCCGACAGAAAAGCATCTGTCACGACTGCACTCGCCACATCGATTCCATCAATTCTTGTAAGTGCACTCGGATTCTTTGCAGCAACTTTTGGTGTGGCGGTTTATTCGGAAATAGATATTATTTCTTCACTTTGTGTATTGATGGCAAGGGGCGCACTTATCAGTATGGCATCGGTAATTCTTATTTTACCTTCATTCCTGCTGGTATTTGATGGCCTGATAACACACACAAGTATGGGATTTAATGTCAGAAAGAAAAAAGCATAAGAAAGGAAGGCGTATATTATGAGAAAAAATATAGGAAAAGCAATCGGATTAACAATGTCCGCACTTATGATTTTCGGATGCGGAATGGCTGTTTCGGCCGGAAGCAATGGCAGTACAGATGTAAAGAGCGTTACACAGAAGGAAGAGAGCTCTACAGATAAAGTAAAATCAGATATAGCAAGTATTATAAATGATGCTGATGTCGACAAGGAGGAAACCGTTTATGTTATCGCCAATGCAGACGGAAGCGTGAAGAAAGTTATCGTAAGCGAACTCCTTAAGAATCCGGACGGACTTGATAAGCTCACAGACGCTACAGGACTTACAGATATAGTAAATGTAAAGAGCGATGCCGGATATACCATGAGTGATTCAAGCTGCGTATGGGATGCAGGCGGTGAAAATATTTATTACAGAGGTACAACAACCAATGAAGTTCCTGTGACATTCAAGATTTCTTTCAAACTTGACGGACAGAGTGTATCGGCGGATGAAATAGCCGGCAAGAGCGGAGCTCTTGAGATGACATTCGATTACATCAATAACTGTAAAAAAACAGTTGAGATAGATGGTAAGAACGAGGAAATGTATGTTCCGTTTCTTATGATAAGCGGAATGATTCTTGACAATGACAATTTCAAGAATATAACAGTTGATAACGGTAAAGTCATAGATGACGGTGATAAGACGGTTGTAGCAGGTTTTGCACTTCCGGGTCTCTCGGATAACCTGGCACTTAGTGATGATACAGATATCGATATCCCATCTTCGGTAACAATTAAAGCCGATGTAACGGATTTTTCACTTGCAACGACACTTACGGTTGCTACCAACGATGTATTCAATAAAGTGAGCATTGATGATGATGACACCGTGGAAGAAATAGAGGACAAACTTGATACCCTTGATTCTTCTATGAAACAGATTGTGGACGGTGCATCAGAACTTCATGGTTATCTTACACAGTTACTTGATAAATCCGGTGAACTCATTGAAGGCATTGCCGAACTTGATACATATGCTAACCAGATTTCACAGAGCGTGGATAAGCTTTACAAAGATGGTGTCGTATATATAGACGGTAAACTTGCGGAGCTTTCAAGCGGACTTTCAACACTTTCAGGAAACAGCGCACAGTTGAACGCGGGAGCCAAACAGGTATATGATACACTTTTAAGCACTGTTGAGACACAGCTTAAGGCAGCAGGTCTTGATGCACTCGGAATTAAGGTTCCGGCACTTACCGTAGACAATTATGCGGCTGAGCTTAATAAACTTGTTAACACACTCGATGAAACAAGTGTGAGAGCATATGCAACCCAGATTGCAAAGAAAACCGTAACAGATAAAGTGAATGCAAGCGAAGCACAGATTACTGCAGCCGTAACCGAAGCAGTTAAGACTGAGGTTACGAACACAATTAAGACAACAGTTGTTCTTCCAAAGGTGCTTGCTTCACAGAACCTCACAATGGAACAGTATAATGCGCTTCCGGCAGCGGTTAAGAGTCAGATAGATGCAGCGGTTGATGCGCAGATGCAGTCAGAAACAGTCCAGGAAGCAATCACTGCCCAGATGGCAACGGATAAGGTTAAAAAGACCATTTCTGATAATGTAGCAGCCCAGAAGACAAAACTCATATCAGAAAATATGGCAGGAACTGAGGTACAGAAACAGATTAATGCTGCTGTAACCAAGGCAAAAGATGGCCAAACCCAGATTAAATCAGCCAAGGAATCGCTTGATTCATATGCAACATTTTATCAGGGCGTCCTCGCTTATACGGCAGGAACGGATACGGCAGCAGCCGGCAGTGCACAGCTGTCACAGGGATACACAGAGAATATCACCGCTAATGTAAAAACTCTTTCGGATAAACTCAAAGAGTATGTTGCAGGTATTGATAAACTTAACACAAGTGCTCCTGCATTTAAGGACGCTGTTTCACAGATTACAGACGGAGCAGGGACTCTTGCAGACGGAACATCCAAGTTCTATGATGAAGGAATCAAGGCGATTATAGATAAGATTGATGACATAACACCTGTAATCACAAGACTTAAGGCCACACTTGATATATCCAGGGACTATCAGTCATTCGGCGGCAAGTCAGATGATATGACAGGAAGCACAAAGTTCATATACAGAACTGAGTCAATCGAAAAATAAATAAGCTTATTAGTCTAAATTATGTTCTCTTTCTAAAGTACCGCGGCTTTCGGGCCGCGGTACTTATTTTTGCCGCTGCCTTCCGCCTTTAAATATTGTTACAGCTGACAGGGATGTGTTATACTATAGTTGCAAAAAGGAGGCACTTATGAATATAGGAATTATCGGAGCCGGACATATCGCCGGTAAAATGGCATTGACAATACAGGCGTGCACAAATGCCAATGCTTATGCAATAGCATCGCGCTCATATGAAAAGGCATGTGAATTTGCGGCAGAATACGGTTTTGTACATGCTTATGGTTCGTATGACGAACTTGCAGGGGATCCTGAGGTCGAACTGGTATATGTGGCGACACCACATTCATTTCATTATGAACATATCAGGATGTGCCTTGAACACGGCAAGAATGTATTATGTGAGAAGTCTTTTACGCTTGACGCATCACAGGCTTCTGAATTGATTTCCATGGCAGAGAACAGGGGACTTTTTCTTGGCGAGGCAATCTGGACAAGATATCTTCCAATGAGATTTACGCTTGATAATCTTATCAAAAGCAAAATCATAGGAGAAGTTATGTCCGTATCGGCTTCTTTGTCATATCCGATTGCCCATAAGGAAAGAATTATCCGCAAGGATCTTGGCGGAGGTGCGCTTTTAGATATCGGAGTCTATTGTGTCAATTTTGCATCAATGGTATTGGGCAATGACATCCGCGCAATAACGGCATCTGCTGTCTTAAACGCCAACGGCATGGATATGGCCGACGGAATTACGATGCTGTATGAGAATGGAAAAATGGCGGTCCTTCATTGTGACGCCAGAACCGCAGGAAGCCGCGACGGGATAGTATACGGGACAGATGGATATATTGTTTTTCACAATATAAATAACTGTGAAGGCATTGATGTTTATAATACGTCCCACGAAATTATCAGCCATATTGATACGCCTGCACAGATAACCGGATTCGAATATGAGCTTGATGCCGCAATCGAGGCCATACAGAACGGCCGGACCGAGTGCACTCTGATGCCTCATGCCGAAATAATTGCGGTTATGGAAATAATGGACAGAATAAGGGAGAAAACAGGGGTGGAGTATTAGAAATGTAAAGATAACACAGTCTCAATTTGTTGATGAGAATTATTATATCCGAAGAATAAATTTATGTTTGAGGCGAGGAGACATAATTTTGATTGACAGTTGGTGTTTACCAAAATACAATGAATTCAACCGCTCTATAATTATGTGGTAGTCAATATAAATTTCTACTGTAGTAGATAGAAGATATTTGTAAAAAATGTAACGCTTTTTGGCGTTGTATTTTTTTGATAATTAAAATTATAATTACATATCTTCTAAAAAATATTTGACAATGATATTTTAAATAAATTTATATTATAATTATAAAACATTTCGGAGGTATCAAATGAATAATAATGGTGAAACAAAATGTTATGGTAATAATCTTGACCGATTTATAGGGCTTCGTGAGGTAAACAAGACCCTTAGAAATGAATTAATTCCTACAGACAGTACAAGGGAAAATATTGAAAAGAACGGGATTATTTCAGAAGATGAATTAAGAACTGAAATGGGTCATGAGCTTAAAGCAATTATGGACGATTACTATAGAAATATGATCGAAGAAACACTCTCAAGGAAATGCAATATAAATTGGTCGACATTATTTGCAGCTATGGACTCAGTAGCTCGGAGTGCTAATAAAAAAGATGCAGATAAGATATTGGAAAAGGTGCAGAAAGAAAAAAGGGAGGAAATACATAAGTTATTTAAAGAACAGGGGAATTTTGAAAAATTATTCAAAGCAGAATTAGTATCAGATGTTCTACCTGATTTTATTGGTAAATATGAAGGGTATTCAGATGAAGAAAGAATTAGCAAATTAGGGACAATAAAGTTGTTCAAAGAATTTATGACGTCATTTAAAGCATATTTTGATAATCGTAAAAATGTTTTTTCAAAAGAAAATATTTCTACTTCTATATGTCACAGAGTAGTTAATGACAATGCATTTATTTTCTGGGATAATTTAAATGCATTTAAGAAAATTGATAAATATGCACATGATGCTGTAGAGACAATTGAGGGTGAAATTTCCGGAAAATTGGGAGAGTGGAAGATATCACAGATATATTCTGTGGATTTTTTCGGTATGGTTATACCACAGTCAGGGATAACTTTTTATAACGAAGTTTCCGGTGAAATTAACAAATACATGAATATTTATTGCCAAAAAGAAAAGCAAAACAGCAGGCAGTTTAAATTGAAGCGTCTCCATAAGCAGATATTATGCATTGGTGAAACATCATTTGAAATTCCTGAGAAATATGAATCGGATGAAGAGGTTTATCAATCGGTTAATGACTTTATAGGAATGATTAAAAATAATGATATCATATCAAGGCTGGAACACTTGGCCGAGAATGTAAATAAATATGATGCAGACAAGATTTATATTAACAGTAAATCATATGAAAACGTATCGAAATGTATAGGCGGAACATGGAATACAATTAAAGACTGTCTTAGGTTATGGTATAATGAAAATATAAGAGGTAGTGGAAAGAATAAGGAAAAGAAGGTTGGTAAGGCGGTAGAAGAAGATAAATACAAAAGCATTGCTATGTTAAACCAGCTTTTAGAAAATTATAGTGATGGTGACGGCAGAATATATAATGTACAATTATATGTTGAACATATAACGAAAATAATAGGAGATTACAAACCTGAGGAATTGGTATATGATGCCAATATCAGGGTCATAGAGCAGGATGAGAAAGCAGAAGAAATTAAATCTGTGTTGGATATTTATATTGCCATTCTGCATTGGATAAAGGCATTTATTATTGAAGATGCTGTCGAAAAAGATACTGATTTTTATTATGAAATAGAAGAAATATTCGATAAGGTGCAAAGTATAATTCCGCTTTATAATATGGTAAGAAATTATACTACACAGAAACCATATAAACAGGAAAAAATAAAATTGAAATTTAATACTCCTACATTAGCAGAAGGTTGGCATAAGTCAAAAGAATATAGTAACAATGCTATAATTTTGCAAAGGGACGGCAAGTATTATCTTGGAATATTTAATGCGAAAAATAAACCTGACAAAAAAATTATTGAAGGATGCAGTCAGAAAAAAAATAAAGCAGATTATGCTAAGATGGTGTACTATTTATTACCAAAACCACACATGAATTTGCCGCATGTTTTCATAAAATCAAAAGAGGCGGTAAAAAATTATGGGCTGTCTAATTATATTGTTGAAGGATATGATAAAGATAAGCATATAAAATCTTCTAATGGGTTCGATATTAAATATTGCAGGGATTTAATCGATTACTTTAAAGACTGTATCAGTAAACATCCGGAATGGAAAAATTTCAATTTTAGTTTTACAGATACTGCATTGTATAATGACATTGGTGAGTTTTATAATGAGATTAAAAGACAAGGTTATAAGATTGAATGGACATATATCAGTGAAGAAGAGATCAATCGGCTGGATGAAAACGGACAGATATATTTATTTCAAATATATAATAAAGACTTTGCGGAAGGAAGTAAGGGGACACCTAATCTGCATACTTTGTATTTAAAAAATTTATTCAGTGAGGATAATCTTAAAGATCCGGTGTTTATGTTAAATGGAAATACAGAAGTATTCTTCCGTAAATCAAGTATAAAGAAACCGGTCGTTCATAAAAAAGGTTCTGTTCTTGTAAACAGAAATTATATTGACCTCAACGGAAACAGAATAACAATACCTGAGAAAGAATATAAAGAAATTTATGAGTATTGCAATGGTATCGGAAACGTAAATTTATCTGAAAGTGCAATGAAATATTATGATATGGCAAAGCATTATACGGCAACTATGGATATAGTAAAAGATTATCGATATACCGTAGATAAATTTTTTATACATATGCCAATGACAATTAATTTTAATGCGGAGTCTAACAATAACATAAATGAATTGGCATTGAATTTTGTCGCCAAAAATGACAATATTCATATCATAGGAGTTGACAGGGGTGAGAGAAATCTCATCTACATATCGGTTATTGACTCAAAAGGAAATATTATTAAGCAAAAATCATATAATGTTGTCAATGATTATGATTACAAGTCAAAACTTAAAGAGCGTGAATATGATAGGGGAGATGCCAGAAAAAATTGGAAAAGAATTAATAATATTAAGGAGCTTAAGGAAGGCTATTTATCGCAGGTAGTGCATGAAATCGCTCAACTGGTGATACAGTATAATGCAATTATCGCAATGGAGGATTTGAACTATGGATTCAAGAGAGGAAGATTTAAAGTAGAAAGACAGGTATATCAGAAGTTTGAAAACATGCTTATAAATAAATTGAACTATTTAGTGGATAAGCGTAAAAATGCAGATGAGGCCGGCGGTGTACTTAAAGGTTATCAATTAACGTATATTCCTGAAAGGTTGAAAAATATAGGAAGACAATGCGGCATTATATTCTATGTACCGGCTGCATATACTTCCAAAATAGATCCGACCACCGGATTTGTTAATTTATTTAATTTTAATGCAATTACGAGTCAGGAAGGTCGCAGAAAATTTATTAACAAATTTAAACATATCAGATACAATTTGAATATGAATCTCTTTGAATTTGAGTTTGATTATAACGATTTCATAACACATAACACACAAATTGCCAAAACAGAGTGGAGTGTATACACTAACGGACCGAGAATAAAAAAAGAACGTGTGAATGGAAAATGGAATGATGGATATGAAGCTGATATTACGGAAGTTATGAAACAGAAGTTGTCCGATAATGGAATTGATTATGCAGATGGCGGTGATATCTTGACAAGAATAGCGGAAGCTGATTACAAATTGGTTTCAGGGATATTTGAAATATTCAGATTGACCGTTCAGTTGAGAAACAGTAAATCAGAAAGTTGTGGGGAAGATTACGATAGAATAATATCACCCGTGCTTAATGAAAGTAATAGATTCTATGACTCAGACGAATATAGTGGAGAAAATGAGATCCTTCCGGTTGATGCTGATGCAAATGGCGCATATTGTATTGCATTGAAAGGTCTGTATGAAGTAAAACAGATAAGAGAAAATTGGGTAGAAGGTGATAAACTTTCAGGTGATTTACTTAAAATTAGCAATGCAGATTGGTTTGATTTTATTCAGAACAAAAGGTATGAGTAAATGGATGACTTAATTATCATATCAAATCTGAACGATTTTATATTTTGTCCGGCTTCTATATATTTTCATAAACTGTATGGAAATGAAGAAAGGCTGATGTTTGGGAGAAAAATAGAGCAGAATAAAATTATAAATCAAACGGAAGTGCTTAAACAAATCAGAAACAAAAGTGAATATTTAAAAGAAGGCATAAACTTGCTTGAAAATTTGTCAAGCACATTGGAATCGGAAACAGACTATCTGACAATAATGGGAATTGAAGGAAATGCTGCCAAAATATATTTCTCAAGAATGTTTGAAAATGTGAAATGGAATGGCAGAAAACCTCGTATTAAAAATGACTATATAAATGTAACACTTGATATAGGGTATACAATGCTATTCAATATAGTTGATGCGATATTGCAGTTTTATGGGTTTGATACATATTACGGAGTATTTCACAAGTGTTTTTATATGAGAAAGTCATTGGTATGCGATATCATGGAACCGATGAGACCAATTATAGATTACTCTGTGCGAAAGGCAATAAATCTGGGACAATGTAAAGAGGAACATTTTGAGGAATATAACAGACGTTGGTGTTTGAAATACAAAAATAATCCGGCTTACATACAATTTCTCATGACATCAATACTGGAATTTAAAAATGATATTTTTATGTATACTCAAAAGTATTACAGATATATAATGAAGATGAAAAGTGTGGAAGATATTCCGGTATTTAAGATAAGGTAGGATAAAGCATGATAATAGTCAGCTATGATATTTCTGATGATAAACTGAGAACAAAATTTGCTAAATATTTATTAAAGTTCGGCCACCGTTTGCAATATTCCGTTTTTGAGATTGACAATAGCCGGCGCATATTGGATAATATAATAAGTGATTTGAAAAATGAGTTTGAAAAAAGGTTTACACAGTCAGACAGTGTTATAATCTTTAAACTGTCCTCAAGTTGCGAAGTGTTAAGATTTGGTTATGCAAGGAATGATGAAAGTGATTTTATGATAATCACCTAATGCAAACCCTGGTCTTAATAAAAAAATTAAAAGGGTTATTCGACTAAAATGGATAAAATGAACAAAAAAATTGATTTAAAGTATAATTATTCACTCTATGATTTGGGTAAATAGACGAATTTGGGGTTGAATGACCTTAAATAATTTCTACTGTTGTAGATATCAGCCATATACACAATCTGCCTGCGTTGAATAACCTTAAATAATTTCTACTGTTGTAGATACAATTAACGAACTTAACCCAATATTGTTGAATAACCTTAAATAATTTCTACTGTTGTAGATGACCTTGCGGGCATAACGGCGATGCTCAGTTGAATAACCTTAAATAATTTCTGTTGTTGTAGATCAGAGATGTTTATAGACCTCTCTGCTTGTTGAATAACCTTAAATAATTTCTACTGTTGTAAATTAATTAGCGGTATTAAGTAAATAACTCGCGTCTTGAGCAAACATCTCCCGGTTGAGATAATTGAAAAAATTACTACTTTTTACACTTTTTAAACTGAGGAGGATATTCAATATGGATATATGTATGGCAAAACGAAATTGCAGTATTCAGCAATGGGAAGCTATCATTCAAGACCGAAACAATACGAACCTAACAATGGGCGGTTACTGCAAACAGAATGGTCTCAGCCGCAATTCTTATTTTTATTGTATTCTTCGAATTATCCGTGAGTTATTTGTATGATACGACGCAAAGAGGCGACGCAAAGAAGGTTCATATAACAGAAAATAATTAGTTGACCTGTCCGCGATATCATGCTATCATAAAC
>OLGD01000527.1_pt1 | contig 75685 bp, 73 predicted proteins | sample 1605311 | NCBI WGS metagenome assembly OLGD01 (sample SAMEA3888917, study PRJEB22519) | human gut metagenome | biome: human gut; feature: human-associated habitat; material: faeces | place: Denmark | collected 2010
CTTTTCCAAACAACGCTGCTCTGGTGCCCGGTCTCAGCGGAAGTATGTCACCATCATTTTTAAGCAGCACCATCCCCTCTCCTGCCGCCTGCCGGGATAGTTCAATATGTTCCTTACTTCCTGTCACCCTTTCTTTACAGGGGTACAGAGGAAGATTGGGCTGGTACTTAATTCTCTGCCATCTTTGCATACTTTTCTTCCTTTCCTGTTGATATTTTTCCCAATAGCCTAAAGAAAGACACGTTCGGTTACACTTTATCTGAAAGGCAGGGTTATATGCTATCACAGAAAAAAAGACAAAAAAATAGCCATGTTTTTGATTCCCCTACACTTTTTTAGATGAAACCTTAACTGGCTACCCTTTATCAATATCCTACCTCTTTGTTATGATAAAACCTCTTATTTTTCTCTTATTAGTTCTATAATTCTTTTAAGATTTACTGCAAATATAACCATGGTACCCTGCATTTTCTGCAAGTTCTCCGAATGCCTTTCCAAAGCTGTATTAGAACTTCTTTCCATAGCTTCTCCTTAATTGTATCTTTCTCAAAGGCCCCCTAAACACTATCGGCAGCAGAATCGTATTTCCCACTTACAATTCTGCCGCCATTTTTTCACTTGGTTATATACATGAACTCTAATTTTTGTCTGCTGCTAATTTATTTTACTCGTTTGATCTGCTCTTAACCCCAGCAGATGCATCCCCACAGAATACATACCCAACCGGCTCTTAATGTTTCTTTTTCTTTTAATGTCATTTTTCTCATAAATTTTTCCTCTTTTCCAGACTTTAGCCCCAGCAGATGCATCCCCGCAGAATGCATACCCGGTCGGCTCTTAATGTCTCTTTCTCTTTTGTTGTCATTCTTCTCATAAAGTGTCTACTCTTTTCCAGACTTTAGTTCCAACAGATGTATCCCCACAGAATGCATTTCCAGCCGGCTCTTAATTCTTCTTTTTCTCTGGCTGTCATCTTTCTCATCTCCCTCACCCCCTTTCTTCTCAGACATCCTATACCATTTGACCTAAAATCCAGCTTTCTACATCCTCTATGCTGATTCCTTCTTCCGGTGTCCATTCCACTTTAGCGATTAATTCTCCTTTTCTGAACTTTGCTATCGTAGGTGTATAGGAAACCCGATATTTCTGCTTGAATAATTCCCACGTTTTCTCGTTCTGCCGGATACTGTGTGTGTTCAGGTAAATCATCTGTTCACATTCCGGATACTTCTGGATCAACCCGATCAGTTCCGGCTCAAAATTCTGACAGTCTCCGCACGATGGTCTTCCTATATACACATAGATATCCCTGTCTTCCTGAACCAACGCATCAAAATTTTCACAGGTCACGGAATCTAAGACATCATATATTTCAGGATATGATTTCTCCAGTTCTACTATTTTTTTATCTTTTTCCAGATTTTCCCTTTCTGCCGCAAACGCTTTATCCCATCCCAGAAATGTAAGCGCTAAAACCGCAACCAGTAATATGCTTTCTATCAATGCTTTCAAGGATTTTCCTCCTGATTTTATCTTCATACTGTATGCTCCTTTTCTGTTGATTCCGACAACACCTCAACCGTCTCTTCCAGTCCTAATACCCCTTCATATCTCAGAACATTTCCTTTCTGGATAATTACTAATGTCGGCGTTCCCTGGATATTGTAATCCTTGCTAAAACTCTTTGTTTCCAGATTATCCCCGTCCAGAAAATATACTTTCTGCTCTGCAAGTTTGGCAGCTTCTTCCAGTGTAGGCGTAAACACCCGGCAGGCACTGCAGCTTTCCTGTCCATAATAAACAATTAAATTCTCTTTATTTTGAATCGCTGAATAAACCTTACTTACATCAATCTCCTCAAAACTATGTATTCCCGAATGAAGATTCAGCTTTTTGAAACAAAACAAACCTGAAATCACCATCAATAGAAGTAACCCGGTTCCAAATACACATTTCTTCTTCATAACTTCTTCCTCTAATACACCGTGCTCTCTTACCCCAAACGATATAATTTTGTACATTGCTTCAGTATTTCTGTATCATGACTTACAAGAATCACAATCTTGTTATTTGCAGCCAATTCCCTTATTATCTCTCCGAATGCCTGTACGGAATTCAGATCCAGATTACTGGTAGGTTCATCAAAGATATAAATACTTTTATCCTGATTCAGACATCTAAGCAAAAGGAGTTTCTGTATTTGTCCTTGCGACAGATTACTTCCTCTGGAAAATACAACATGATAGTTTGAAAATGGCAGGAAAAATGCCTCTTTTACTTTTTCCAAATCTATGGTGTTCTCAACCTCTTCGTCCTCTATCCGGAATAAAATATTATTCTCCACCGTGTTTTGAAACAAACTCATTTCGGGACTGTATACACTTATGTAATTTTCCATTCCCTTATCCGAAAGCGTATGACAGGACTGATGATTTACCAGAATCTCTCCTTCATCCGGTTCCAATAAGCCGGACATTATTTTTAACAATGTACTTTTTCCAGATCCATTCGCTCCGGTAATTCCCACGATATCACCCCTGCAGAACTCACCGTTAAATCTGTCCAATACCGTTTGACTGTTTTCATATGCAAAAGAAACATTTTTAAAACAAATCTCCTGAGGTTCTTCTTCCAACTGCTCACAGATTTTTTTGTCTTCTCCCTCTGCCGTCTTTTCTTTCCCACAATTCTGGATATACTCTACTGCAATCGCACTTTTCTGATACTTCACCCAGGTCTGGGCAACGGGCTTTAACCGTGCCAGAATTACAGAAATAAGAAAGATACTCAAAAAGAGCATCGTCATAGATTCACTTTTTTCAAACACATACGAACAGACAAACATTCCAAACGTAGTCAGTAAAATGCATGCACTGATGAATTCAAATACGGAATCAATAAATGCAGTCATGTCATTCGCCTTTAATTTTGCATCAAAATACTCGTCCATCCTTTTCAACAGCTGGTGCTCTGCATGTTCCTCCTTGGAAAATGATTTTATATCATACGATAAACGCACCTGTTCCTCAATTGCAGAAGACAGACCATTTGAAGTATGTACTAAATTTCGTTCGTAATTTCTGATTTTCCCAACCCGAAGCTGAATGATCACTGCAAATAGAACAGCCCACAGGAGCACTCCAAATGCCAAAATAAAATTCACGCTCATAAGCAGCGCACATAGAAGCCCAACAAACAAAATGTCGATTTTCAAGTAGAATTTATGCAGTACGCCTGTGACCGATAACAGAAGATTCCAGAAATATCCCATGATATGGTCGATATTCTTCTTTTCCACAAAATCAGACATTTTCACTTTATAATAATCATATAAAGCCACCTTTTGAAACCGGTTTTCGATCTCTGTTCTGATTCTGATATCCGCCTTATTTACAGAAAAGTAACCTGTCATCATAGAGAGAAAAAAGATACATACCATAACATAATAAGAGAGTTCCATATTCTCCATCTGGTAGATCATAATATACTGTATAAAAAATACCAGGCTTAAGGGACTGAGATATTTCAGAATCGCTACACCAATGATCATCATTCTCTTCTTCCAATCCAATTCACGGATAATATCCGTATACAATTTCCTGATGGAAAGAGATTTGGGCTTTACGTGCTCAATATGATCAATGCAAATCGCATATCCCATAAAATCTTTTTCGATTTCCACTCTCGTTTTTTCTTCGATCTGCGGTTTTGCGGGATCGGATACAATATAGGTTTCTCCATCCGTTTTATGCAGTACAACATAATGAGGCATTCCACTGTTTTTGCACATAAGAATCATCGGAAACTCCTGTTCCGCTAATTTTTCAATATCCGATACTTCGTACGCCTCACTGTAAACCCCATATTCCTCCAGAATATCCTGCATATTGCTGATTGATAAACCCTGCTCTGTGGATTTACCCATAATTTTTTCCGGATGAATTCCATTGAATTTTATCTTTAACTGTTTAAAAATCGTTTGTATTGATGCAATACCGCAATCGTTAGACATTGATTGCATTGAGTGTGCATACATCGCAACTGCCTCCTATTCCTTTTGTACTGTAATGTCACCGGAGCCAAGCTCAATTGACACTTCTCTCTTAGTATCTGTCTGCTCTTTGGGAGCCTTTATTTCACCATAACTTGTTGATAATTCATACTTTGCCTGAAATTCTTCCGGCACTGTAAGATTCACATCCCCCTTATTCGAGCGCACGGTTAATTGCTTCAATAATTCTTGATCTTCCAGACAGATCGTTATATTTAAGATATCTTTTGTGTTTTTCGCAATACTGACCCCCCATGAAGTCATCATATCAATCACAAAACTATCCTTTTGCGGTTCCAATGACTCTATTTTATCAGCAAAAGATTCCGGCATATTTCCCTTAATGCTCACCCGGTTTCCCCGCCCATCTGACTTTTTCACACATAGATCCAACCTCTGGCTTAGGCCTTTAACTTCTATCTTGGAAACCTCTCTGTCTGAGAGTACCCATTCTTTCTGCACCTCTCTTGCGTTTTCATTCATATAACAAAAGATATAAACTACAACTGCCAGAATGCATCCAACCAGAACCACTATTATTTTTTTTCTTTTTACCGTCGACACCTCTACTTATATTCCCTTCCTGTCAATATGGAAATACTGATTATAACAGAAGCAAACCACAAAATAATTCCTCCCACTATCATCGAGTCTATCTCACTTTTTCCTAAATCTGAAACATACACTGCTTTTGATAAATTCTGCATAATCATATAAGAACTGATTTTTTCTATACTGATATGCATCTGTTTCATCACAGTATCAATCAGATTTTCAAATAGAATTATAAATAACAGATATACCGCCGTTGATAATGCTACAGAATCCACCGCAATATAAAGCATAAGTCCAACAGTTATTACAACCAAATACAAGAGCAACTGCGCTGCTATAACAGGCAGAAATTCATGAATGGGAAATGCCCCGCCCAAACAATAAGACCATCCGAATACCCCCAGACTGTACACAAGCGTTAAAACACTGCCCAACAGATACATAATCATCAGCTTTCCAAAATAATAAAAAATACGAGATATTCCTGACACCAATATATTATTGATAAATCTACTGCCGAAATCTATCTGCCAGACCTGCAGATAAACAGGAATAAAAATCACCGGAATCACCACGGTTCCATAGGTTAATGATTCTCTGATCAAGGTTTCCGGTTCCCTTCCTTCTGCAGTTTTGCAATAAAACAGCGCGAAGCATACCAAAACGAAAAAAGCAAAATAGAAGACTTTTTTCCTGCTGATACGAAACACTTCTGCCTTTATAAAGTTCATCTTATTCGCCTCCCACCAGTTGTAAAAAATATTCTTCCAGATCTGTCTTTCTGATCTGGAACTGATAAACAGCAATCCGTTCCTGCAATAATTTTCTGCCAATCCACTTACATGCCTCTTCTGTAGCTTTAAAAACAAGACCTTTCCCTTCCACTGCGATATCTCCGGGACTCTTTTCCCGGATGATCCGCTGTGCTTTTTCATTATCTGATGTCTGCAGCAACGCAAAACTTCCTGTTTCCTTCGCCAGCTCCTCTTTTGTAAACTCCCGGACCATAGTACCTTGATGAATGATTCCATATCTTGTGGAAACCATTTCCAACTCAGAAAGTATGTGACTGGATACCAGAAGTGTCGTTCCAAGTTCCTGATTAATTCTTTTCATAATATTTCTTATCTCTGCAATTCCTACCGGATCCAATCCATTAATTGGCTCATCCAGAATCAGGAAATCAGGCTGTGTAACAATCGCCATTCCAATACCCAGGCGCTGCCGCATCCCCAGGGAAAAATCCCGCACTAATTTTTTTCCGGTATCTTGAAGCCCGACAAACTCCAGTGCTTCCTCTGCCCTTTTCTTATTGTAACAACCTTTCAGTTTACACATATACGTCAGGTTTTGCATTGCTGTCATATCTGTATAGAGTGCAGGCTGTTCGATCACAGCACTGATTTTTATATTCGGTTTGGAATACACAAACTCTCCGGAAGATTTGGAAATCAATTTCGTGATCGTACGTATAAACGTAGTTTTTCCGGCTCCATTTTTACCTATAAATCCATAAATATCCCCTTTGTAAATCGTCATATCAATCTGATTTAATACCTGATTTTCTCCATATCGCTTCGAAAGTTGCTTTGTATAAAGAAGCTTCTCACTCATAAAACTTCCTCTCTCTCCTTGCTGATGACGCTATTATACAGGCGAAAGGTCCTGATAACGCAAAAATATCCCAAATAGACATTTCCATTTCCCGTTTGACCTTTTTTATCAAAAAAAAGAGCCTGTATCAGGTAATTCCTGATGCAAACTCTTTTATCAAATATCTATTCTTTTAAACAGTGGATTTGTTCGTCTATCCGCTTTTTTCCGCTTCTGGACATGTCACATCTCTTCCCGTTCTTCATCAATACATAAGATTCTTTCCCATTTATAGTATCAATATGATTCCGGTTAATTAAATATGACCGATGACAACGTATAAACTGCCCTCCTGTCTTTTCTTCGATTGATTTCAAATCTCCAAAAAACTCAATATACTCTTTTTCTGTTACCAGATTTACTTTATGCTTTTGTGCCGATGTTTCAAAATAGATAATATCCATTAGATGAATATACCGTACCTCATCCATCTGGCGAAGCACAAAATAATCTGAATCCTTTGTATGATCAGATTCCATCCTCTGGCAAATATTCAAAAAACAGGATTGCAGCCGTTCTGTTATTTTGTCTGGCTCGTCTTTTAAAATATAATCCATGGCCTCAATCTGATATCGGAAAGTCTCCAGAGCAAGTTCACCATGCGTTGTAACAAATACCACAAAACCACGGGCATCTCTCTGCCGGATTACCTTTGCCAGATCAAACCCGCTCATTTCATGCGACAAGTCGATATCCAACAGATAAATTCCTCTCTCCTTTGCTGTCGATACTTCTTCCAAAATCTCCTCCGGATTGGCTGTTGACAGCTTTATATGCATATCCAGATTTTCAATGATAATAATATTTTTCACCTGCTGCTCAAGATTCTTTCTGGCAGCTTCATGATCCTCGCAAATATAAACTGGTATCATTTGAAACCTCCCTTTTCACAGGCGTGAGTCTTTAATATCTGTACAAAATAAGAATCCTCTACTCTTGTTTCTCTGATTACACAGTCATATTTATTGAGTATTTCATTATAATTGCTTAATCCGATTCCTCTTTGTTCTCCTTTCGTCGAATACCCTTCCTTCCATATATCATGAATTTTGATTGTTTCCCCATAAGTATTTTTCACAAGCAAAACATGCTTTTTCCGTTCCTGAATCATGATGACATAAACTTCCTTTTTTTCACACTTCCCTGCCGCCTCCATCCCATTATCAATCAATATACCAAGGCAGCGGTTAAAATCAACAACATCCATGAAAACATCCTCTACATCCTTGATTACTTCCAGAGAAAAAGCAACACCTTTCTCTTTTGCCTGTAACATCTTTGCCAAAATCAATCCTTTTACTTCTTCTAATTTGATATGGCTTAAACTTGCAGTTTCCTGAAGGCTGCAGGACAGATTTTCTTCAAAGCACAAGATATTCTTCTCCAAATACTGTAAGGTATCACTCTTTTTATCAGACACATACAGTCCGGCTACAATATTTTTATAATCATGCTGAAACTTTTTTATTTCCCTTTGCAGGTTTTCCAACGTTTGAATATACATCTTCTGCTGCATGAGCATGGATTCCTGCATTTTTATCTTTTCATTTTTTCTTTCATTCCGATAGTATATGGTTAATAGAAACAGTAATAAAATCATACCGCCGATAAACGTTACCAACATGAAAAAGTATACTTTTTCATATCCTTGAGAAGTCTGGATACCTTTTACCGAAATCATTTCACTTACGATTAACCATACTGTGATATAGAAGCAAATGATAATCGTAGCAAACCTGTTTTTATTTCTATAAAGTTTTGAAAAACATGTGGAAATGCCTTTCTTGCAAATCAGGAAAACAAACAACAGCAATGCCCCGTCTTCAATCAGTGAATATACAAAATTTTGCCAATCAAAGGACGCTTCAATGCTCAATTGCTGAAACAACGTCTGACTGCTTGTGATAAAAAAGCTTTTTATAAACATATAGACAAATATAAAAGCTGCTCCGGAAATTCCGATACATTTCGAAAGCGTTTTTTTATGATAATGATTCATAAATCCGGCTAAGCCCGCTATCTGCAAAATATATGCAATAAAATCTGCCCCCTCTATGCCTATCATGTATGGCAGACAAAACAGTGTGTAAAGAATACCGAAACCCGTTATAAATTCTTTACGGCTCCATTTATTCCCCCATGCTTTTCCACACAAGTAAATATGACATCCTATAGAAACGCCATAGTTCATCAATACCACTATGAATATCTTTATATAATCCATCATTCTCTCTGCTTTTGATGCTTTCTTAATATTTTCTCAAACAACTCTGAATATAAAATCTGAAAACGGAACTTTAAATATCTTTCTGTATTTTACCCTTTTCCACATTGGGGGCTATAAAATGATTGCGTGAATAATCCCAAAGTATCCCGGAACCCTCCGCTGTATGCTTATTTCTCTCTAAGATCTGACTGAGACGAATTTTTCTTTCCTCCCATGCTTTTCCGCCTGTTGCCGCATTCAGCATCGCCGGCTGAACGTTATCCATTGTATGTGCAAATTTCGCTTCGGCAGTCTCACCCTCTTCGAATTCATCCCAAAGTTCTCTGAATTTTTTCTGCTGATCTTCCGGAAGTAAGGCAAAGATCCGGTCTGCTGCTGCAAGTTCCCGCTGCCTCTGTGTCTTTTTCCCTTCCTCATCATATGCATAAGTATCTCCTGCATCAATTTCTACCAGATCGTGTATCAAAAGCATACTGACGGTTTTTAATACGTCAATTTCTTCATTCGCATACTCACTCAGTAAAAGTGTCATAATCGCCATATGCCAGGCATGTTCTGCATCATTTTCTTTCTGCTGCCCATCGGAAAGATACGTCTGTCTTTTAATAAATTTCTCTTTATCGATTTCCCTGCAAAAATCAAACTGTTTTTCCAAGCGTTCCTTGTCCATGTTTTGATTCATCCTCTCCCTATTCAATATCAACAAAAATTCATAACTGTTCTGTATTCTCACAGTTACCACTTCTCAAACACACAAACTGCATTAGAATTCTTTCTTGATTACATTTTACCACTCCCACTTGAATATTACAATTCAATACGGCAGAAAGCTGATGCAAACAAGGCAGGAGAGCCAAAACTCAACCTGCCTTCCAACTTTACATAAATTTCGGTAAAACTACAGCGCACCGAATAGTTTTCATCTGTTTTTTTTCTTTTTACTTCGGATACTACATATTACTATACTTGCCATCAACGCCCCGATACCTGCTAATTCCAAAGTAATAATCGGCGTATTATCTCCGGTCTTTACCGCTTTAATAAATTTTGTTCCTGCTTCAGGGGCATCGCCCTTGTCATCCTCTCTCGGTGTATCATCCTTCTTCGGCTGCCTTGTATTCGTACAGGTCAAATTTGTTCCTATCTTCTCAATGTTGCTACTCATTCCTGACGCCAAGAATATATTCTCTTTACTCCATACTGCCTGAAATCCCTCTACATCCAGCTCCCGTACACTGAAGAACTGGCATTCCTCAGCGGTAAGAAAATAGATATCTTCTCCGTGCTTTAAGTTTATCCGAACCTTTCCTTCCTTATTTTCTAATTTTTTACTGCTCGCAGACATAAAATCCATCTGATATACGTCTCCCGTATAAGGCAGCTTTCCTTCCGGGTCTTGATAGAGGCTAATCTCAAAATCAAAAACCATGTCCCTATCTGCCTCAAGTTCGCTCTCCACTTTTTTCGTAACACTGGAGAACAATGGGAGATTAAAAGAAATATCCATATTTGAAAGAGTTCCGCCCCTTTCTAAATAAAAGAAATCAAAGGTATGGTTTGTACCTACAAACCATTCAGAGCTATTCATTGCGTTTTTTAATCCACCTTCCGGGAATCCTGGAAGAATCTCTGAAAGATTCTGTGGATGTCCATTGATGCTGTAGGTACCATCTGTAAAATTAATTTCTCCTTCAATCGCCTCATGGATGCCGCCAATATCCAACACCAGCTTGCCGTCTACAAACATCCAGATATCATCATCACCGCTGATTCTGAATATCATATCATTACCATTAATTTTTCCACTTACCGGAACGGCAAAAGTCCGACTTAGCTTCATGCCCAAGTGGTAATTCAGTTCCTTCTCATCCATAAGCCATGTATTGTAATCATTGGTTTGCGCTATTCCAAACTCTCCGTTTTCAAAGGTATTAAAAGGAAAAAATCCTGCCGCTTGACTGCCCCAACCCCTGATTCCAAGTCCCTTATCATACTGGCGGATCAAGTTATCTTCCAACTGTGCATGATGCAAATGGCTATTGTAGGAGTAAGTTCCGCTTACCTCATCATACTGAAATTCAAACCGGGCCGGATAGACTGCCTTCGTTCCCCCATTCGTCACTTCTGTAACTGCATTTTCATCAAACAGATTAAAAGGCAGAGAATAATTAAACACTGGTGTTCCATCCTCTCCCAAATCTGTCTGTACAATACCGGCAAAAGGCAATATCTTATTGTTTCCAATATGATTCCATGTATAGTCATAGTTGTTCAATGGATCATACAGAAACTTATATTGTGCACTCTGACCACTGTAATCCTTGGCAGTCAGTCCTGGAAACTCATAATCAAACAGGGTAACATCCAGATACTTCATGTTCTGGGTATTTGCCAGATAAGATGCTTTCTTTTCATTATCCAATGACTGTATCGGTATGGTAGTAAGTATCACCTGCTGCCTTGTCTGTCCGTAGTTGGAAATCGTTCCACTCGTGTAATAGTTTTCTCTCTTCTCACAGAATTCCCCCTCTGAGACTTCAAAGGACTCTACCACATACTGATCTCCATTTTTTATCTTTACCTGATAGGTAAAGCTGTAGATGTTGGTAGACGGCAAAATTACAATCGCCTGTCCGTCTGCCAAAGGTGTATGGAAGGTGCTTGTGGAACCGGGATGGACGCCCCAAGTTTCATTTGCCGGACCGCTTCCGTTTCCATTTTGTGTCACCGGCTTATCTGCAATAGCGTTTCCATCCTTTCCAAAGTTATAATAATCATAGTATTCCTCTGTATATTCATCATTCTTTGTCTTCTCGACCGGAACGTACGTGCCATCGCTGTAATTGTAAAGATATGCACGATAGGGGAGCTGCTTAGTGGCATTTCCTGATTCTGAATCCCATTCTACAGCCGTATTCAGGTTTTCGAGAGGTGTACTGATAGTTACCTCCACATCCGGCAGCTCTCCGGCATCTAATAGATCCCTGTCCGCATAATTTGCCTGATACCCTTTCGCCTGATTCCGAATCACGACCCCTTGGTAACTATCGTCTTCTTCAAAAGCAGATTCTTGTACATCTTCTTGCTTAGCTGCTTCCTCCCTTGTATCCACACAGATCTTCAGATTGTGCACCAAAGTATCATCACTGGCAAGTTCTTTTACAGGATAAACATCTTGATATGGACCAGTTGCCCCATAAACTACAGTCCATCCATCTTCCTTCGACAATGGATCAATCAACCCCGACTGCTCTTTTATATCAACAATCCTGCAATCCTCTGTCCTTGTCCCGGATATCTGATAGGTAAAATCAAATTGCTTTGCTGCTGTGGCCCGCATCCCCGGAATTCCCGGAATCACCGGTAAAATTGCATATACCACATCCTCTTTCTCCCATCCATTTACTATTATTTTCACCGTATCACTTTCCGGATAGATTGCAACATGACTTTTATTATCCCTTCCTTCCGTACAGGAATTACCGGAACTTCCCTGATCTATCCATATCCCATCCGCACCTTTCGTATAACGTCGGACTTCAAAATAGACTCTGCTGCTTTCAATGACATCTTCCCCATTTTTTTTCTCTCTGGACGGAGTGATTTTTACATCAAAGGTGAAAGTCTCCTTTTGATTCAAATCTATATTCTTTCTTCCATCGACAGAAAACAACAAACCATAATTAGGAAGCCCCTTGCCCGCATCCTCCGTACGGCTCAGTGTCAAATTATTGTTTATCCCACCTCTTTTTTTTAAAAAAAGGCTCACCTCTGCCAGACGCTTACCAGTATTACAGATATTTTCTCCATCCCGGTAAATCCCATTTTCATCTTTTATAAATTGCTTTTCAATGCCATTAATATTTGATGTGATGTTTTCAATGTCATAATTTGTAAGGTTGTTTTGAGGAGCCAGCCCATACGAAAAGCTATAGCTGTGAGCCCACAAACTCTGAGCATCAAATTTTCTGGGAGTCACCACTATGACTGCATCCTTATGTGACTTCAGCTCATTAACCGCATTTAATGTTACATTTGTGCCTATTCTTCTGAACTTTCCATATTCCAGCGAATTGTCCCTGCCATAATAATCGCACCTCCATGAATAATGACCCTCCAGATCCGGTACATAAACCGCTGCCCGCACGGGAAGGACTCTTCCACTCATTCCTTCATTATTTCCTTTTTCACTTAACCGAACATATATACCCAATTCATTAAAATCATTCTGCGAAAAATCATCCGGTAAATCTTTCAGATGGATAATCACCCCACCGTCCGGCAATCCATCTGAGGTTTCCTGAATCTGCTCCACCTTGTTGCCTTGCAGCGCAACCGTATGCACTGTTCCGTTGGTGACTGTATCTACCGATGAAAGAATTCCCTCCGACATTTTTACGCAGCCGCTTGAATTTCCACAGATTCCCTCATCTAAAACAAAATCTGAAAATTCATCTGTTCCAATCTCATAATGGAAGGCCCAATCTGTTGTATCCGCTATATTGATTTCGTTGAATGCTTCGCTCTCCGTCTTGCGTCCCGGATCCCAAGTCTGAGGCTTCGGAAACCATTGCCAATTGCTTTTATCAGCATCCCACTCTATTGGATATATTGCCAGAATCTCATCTTTTCCGACGTTACAATGGAGATATCGGTTATCTTGCCAGTCATAGTTATGTCTATAATCTCCAGTCTGTTTTGTGGATGTTGGATCTAACTGCACAAAATCCCAATTTGATCTATAGCTTGCATATGTAATCTCTTTAGGAGAATACGTACCGTCTTGATTCTTTATATAAACGCGTGCCAGAAACCGAAGCGCAGTCTGCCCGTTATAATCATGCCCACGAACCGGTATTGCCATAATATACAATCCAACATTTGCCTTCTCAGAAAGATTTGCTCCATCAATCAGCAACCCTGAAGTTGGAAGCCGCTCCTGTGTATTATCCGCTCCATCTTTGTACCCTTCTTCTGTGTTTTTTGTTTCCGCTGCAAATTCTGCTTCTATTTCTGGTTGAGCTGCAAATTTGGTTTCCGGCTCACTTTCCGCCTCTTTCCCAGATAAAACAGTTGTTTCCTTATTTATTTCCGTATCCTTCTCCAGCTCAAATGCTACATTTGCTGATGCTGCCACAAGTACACTCAATTGATTATTTAACATAAGAACCAGACTTAAAATAAATGCTACCATCTTTTTGGTTTTTTTCATATTATGCCTCTCTTTCTGCTCTATAATTTACAAGTTCTCAATTGTATTTATTATTATAACTCTCGCTCATTTAAACGTCAATATCAGTGCATTTATGAAAACAATTCCGGGAACAATCCCGGAAACAATCCCAAGGTTAATATCTCATATTACTTGTCTGACAGATTGTTATCCAACACAATATTCCCAGAAAACATTTATAATATTTCTGATGGTATTTATATGTATAAGGTTGGACAAATAGACTAAACAGATTTCAGTATTGTTTATTTCCCAAAACCTTGTCACCAAGATTTTTTAATAAAGTTAAAAATCACGGCCACCCGTCAAACGTAACATCATGAACCCTGTCACACTCAACTGGCTAAAGCCATAAAAAAACGCTATGGAATCAACCATAGCGTCAATAGAAACCATCACTTTCTTAAAATTACTAATTAGCTGCAGTATAGTGCCAGTCTCATCTGACCGTCAAGATAAGGTTCCTGCTTTGCATCACAGATTTTATCCCCTTCACGTATTCCCCCGATTAAAAATGGGGATTCCGGATCATGAAGCCGTCTATTCTGCCGCACAATCTCCTGATCCTCATTTGCATAACAATAGATGCATCCATGTCCGCAGGTATTATATGCACCAATATCGTTCCCAAGCAGACAATTACATGCTTCTCTTGGGAATTTTTTCTTTTTGGGTACACGCAGCGACATTCCGACAGCACGCTCAACGATTGCCTGGGACATACAGCCCGATACGTCCACGCCATATGTTTCCAGTTCTGTACCTTCGCAGCAGGTTCGTATCGCCATTCCATACTTTTTACCAATACGAACAAATTCTTTTCCAATTATGATCCGTTCCTCTCTTGTCACTTCCCTGGCATAGGGAAAATTCTTTTTGGTCTTGGTATATAAATCAATAAAACTGATAACACAATGATCTACATAACCATGTAGATTTTCCGCCATTTTCTCAAAACTCCGGATATGAAAATCCAAAGAATACTTCTCCGTAATAAAAATAGGATCATAGCGCCACCCAACAGCATGAATACCTGTCTTTTTCGATAATCGTTTAAAAGACCCCATAACCCTTTCTTTCTCTGGCACTTGTGGTTCTATTTCTCTCCCATAGGGTGTAATGGTTACAAACCACAATTGTCTGTACTGCCTGATTTCATCCAGTCGTTCTAACATTGGTTCCGGATTTTTGGTACAGAAATTAATGCAGTCCACCACATCCGGATTCAATTGGTATCGTAAAACCTGTTCCGGATAATATGGATTTCTTGTTAAAACAAATCCTTCTTTTATTCGATTATAAAACCATTCGCTGAAATACGCCGGAATATCTGTTCTCATACCTGTACTGATAATCATTTGGTACTCCTTCTTTCTATTTCTGCTCACACTCCAAAGCATTTTTTCTGATTTCTTTTTACAGAATATCAAAAATCTATACTTTTTACCAGCAACACTTTTTTGTAATTAAAAGTAGATTTTTTGTGCAATAAAACAATTTCTGTCTTAATACATATAATATTATAAGTTGCCCGTCAAATTGGGCAACTCATAATATAGCAGCATAACTGCATCGCAACCCGGTGCCGGAACTAATAGCAATGAGGTGATTATAATTGAATGTTTATCATACAAACGGGAGGCTGCGCTCCCAAAACTCATCTAGTATTAACAGAAATTTCTCCACGGATCAATACAATAACAGTGCCGACTTTCATCAACAACAGGGAATCCCATATGCACCAGGACCAATGGGGCCCAAAGGGGAACCGGGGCCGCAGGGATGCGCCGGAACCCGTCTGATGTTGGTATATTCAATTACATCAAGCGGAATAACATTAGTTAATACAGTAGTTGGATATGCAAGTGCCGGATTAGCAATTACCTGATAAATAACCTGATATAATGGGCAGGGATACTGTTCTAAAAAACGGCTTCCCTGCCCATATATGCTTCTTTTTGTACAACACCGATTACGTCAGCCATCTTCCGGTTAACCAACACTGCTTTCAAGCCAAAAGCCGGAAAGCTGTCCGCAATGAAATTATTTTTCATTGCATTTTCTATCATAATCATATAGAATAAGTTTGAAAGACAAAGATTTCCTGTGGACATATCCACTTATCTCATTTCATTAAAATTTCATCAAAGAAGGATCAATATGGATACAAATAATTTCGATTTTAATAAGCTGGGAGACCGGATCAGCAATCTGGTTGACGATGCCATTAATTCCCAGAATTTTAAGGAGCTAAACCAAACAATCAACACCACGATCAATCAGGCGCTGAATGGAGTTAATAAGACTCTGGGGAATATCAACCGTACTTATCAGTTCCGTTCCGGACCAGGCGGACATCCTTATCAACCGAACCGCCCAAATACTCCTTTGAGAACGCGGCCGCTTCAAAGACAGACACCCTCTGTGATCTATGATAGAAATCCGAGAGGACAAATTTCCGGAAGCATCAAAGCACTGATTGGATTTACCTTGGCGGGTATGGACGGAATCGCTGCAATTGTATTGATTATACTGGCACTCTTCGGAATCCTGAATGTCGGGACTACGATTGCTCTGGTACTCGTATTACTTTTTTTTGCAGGCGGTTTACTTCTCGGCCTTTCCGGGAAAAAATCTCTGTCACGAGTCAAACGTTTCCGCCAATACTGCAATGCAATCGGCGGCCAGACTTACATTGAACTGGAAGATCTGGAAAAAAGAACCGGGCGCACCAGGAAATTCCTGATTCAGGATCTGGAAGAGATGATCCAAAGCCGTATGTTTCGTCAGGCGCATCTGGATCATCAAAAAAGCTTCCTGATGCTGACAGATGACGTCTATAAACAATACCTCGCAACCATGCAGGCACTGGAAAACCGTAAAAAAGAGGAACAGGCTCTTGCGGATGCCGGATTCAACTCCGAATTCAGAGAAGTAATCAAAGAAAGCGAATCCTATATTGCCAAAATACATCAGGCAAATGAGGAACTGCCCGGAGAAGTCATTTCCGGAAAACTTGCCAGACTGGAAGTGGTAATTACCAGAATTTTGGAGGAAGTGAAAAAGCAGCCGAAGAAAGCTTCTGATCTGCAGAAATTTATGAATTATTACCTTCCTACCACCTGGAAATTAATCAGTGCCTATCTGAATTTCGAGAAGCAGCCAGTGCAGACGGATAACATTATCTCCACCCGTACTGAAATTGAAAATACACTGGATACGATCAATGATGCATTTGAACAGCTTTTAGATGATTTGTTCCAGACCCAGGCATGGGATATCTCTTCCGATATCTCTGTCCTCCAGACAATGTTTGCACAAGAAGGTCTGACCAAAACAAATTTGAAATAACACAAAAAGGAGAATATAATTATGAGTGAAGAATTCAAGGAGTTTACTTCCGCACCTACATTAAGCTTCGGCGAGCCGCTCACTGCAGCCCCAAAACCGGAGATGCCAACGGTTACAGCGGAGTCCAAACCTGCTCCGTCCATGGATGATTCCATGCTATCCCCAGAGGAAAAGCAAGTTGTAGAGTCTTTCGTAGACAAAATTGATCTGCACAATGCAAAGGGAATTCTGGAATACGGTGCCGGCACACAGAAAAAAATGGCTGACTTTTCGGAAGCCACCTTAAATAATGTACGTTCCAAAGATTTGGGGGAAATCGGAGAGCTTCTCTCTTCCGTGGTTACCGAGGTAAAAAGCTTTGATTCTGATGAAGAAGAAAAAGGGTTCTTCGGATTCTTTAAAAAAACCTCTAATAAGATGACCGCTATGAAAGCAAAATATGACAAAGCCGAAGTAAATATCAATAAAATCTGTGGTGCACTGGAAAGTCACCAGATTACGTTGTTGAAAGATGTTGCACTTCTGGATAAAATGTATGAATTGAATCTTTCCTACTTTAAAGAACTGACGATGTACATATTAGCCGGTAAGAAAAAGCTGGAAAAGGTCCGTACCACAGAATTACCTGCACTTACTGCAAAAGCTCAGACCAGCGGACTGGCTGAAGATGCACAGGCTGCCAGAGATCTGGATGAACTGTGCAATCGTTTTGAGAAAAAACTTCACGACCTGGATCTTACCCGTACCATTGCCATGCAGACTGCTCCGCAGATCCGTATGATTCAGAATAACGATACGCAAATGGCGGAAAAGATCCAGTCCACGATCGTCAATACCATTCCTCTGTGGAAGAACCAGATGGTGATTGCACTGGGAATCCAGCACTCCGCGCAGGCGGCAGAGGCACAGCGTGAAGTCACAGATGCCACCAATGAACTTTTAAGACGAAATGCTGCCGCACTAAAGACAGCTACCATCGAAACAGCCAAAGCCACAGAACGGGGAATCGTAGATATGGAAACACTGAAGCATACCAATGAAAGCCTGATCTCTACGTTGGACGAGGTCATGAAAATCCAGCAGGAGGGACGCCAGAAACGCGCCGCCGCTGAGACAGAACTTCGTAATATGGAAAATGAATTGAAAAGCAAACTACTTGAACTACGTTAACATCTGAATAAACATTACTTGTTATAAACAGAAGGGATACGGCCATCAGGTCGTATCCCTTCCGTTTATAACAGTGAATCCACCGCCTTCAGTAATTCTTCCAATCCAAAACCCCGATGCTCCGCCAATATTGCTTCCATCCAATTCAGATTCCGATCCGAATGTTCCAATTCTCTGGAATACCAGTAGCAAATCATAATCTGATCCCTTAACTCAAAACTCTGATTCTTTCTTACAAATCTTCCCACATCCAACTCATGAATCAACAACGTACTTACAACTGCCAGTTTCACTTTTGCAAAAATCTCTCTGTCATAAACCGCCCCGCAGAAATAGGTAAAAATCCAATAAACCAGCAACTGTTCAATCTCTGTTTCCCAACCCTCATAAATATTCCGAAAATCCGCCTGCTTCTTCTGATAAGATTTCTTCCCATCTTCATAAAGAAGTGACAGATGCTCTTTTAAAAAAATCGGCCACTCTTCGCGCAGAACTTCCATCCCCGGCACAATCGTTTTCCACATTTGCTGCAGTAATTCACAGGCACAATCCACATCCTTGATCCGATTTTCCACTTTTCCCTGAAATGCGCTCTGAAAACCGGATTTTTCGTGACGCCTTCGAATCTCTTCCGCCTGATACAACACACCGCGCTCATAACAAATCTGCAGATCATGTGCATAAGCCAGGATTTTCTGGACTCTCAACTTCATCGGCACTTCCCGGTTCTGAATCACCTGTATCAAATAGTCTCTGGCATCCATCAACGCAGAAAAGAGGAGATAATCAAAGGTCTCATAGTTCTCTTCAGCTCCCCTTTTCTCACCATGAAGAAATTTCACTTTTTCTTTCTTCTCAAGCAAAATTCTGGCGGTCTCCGGGCAGGACAGAGAAAGGGATACTTCCCTCAACCCCTCAAATTCCTCCACATGTCTTGGATATTTTCTGCAGGTATCACAAAGCATACGCCTGCCGACCTCCCGATAGATATCACAAAGATTCTCTTCATTTAAAAACTCACATCTTTTTTCATGCTGGCAAAATGCTCCTTGCCGCCAGTCAATTCCATTTAGAAGACGGTTTCGGAAGTTCCCTTTCACCCGACGGTATTTTTTCAGACTTTTCCCGTCTATCATAATCTGCCAGCCGGCACAGCAGGTATCCGGACATTCCCCGGCAATACAGGTAAACTCACGATAATAATCCGGTATGGTAAATCTCATTCTTTCCTCTCCTCATAACAAAACCACACGCTCTTCCCTCTGCCGGAATTACGTGTGGCTCCTCAACTATGCCATCATGATCTGAGAAATTGCATCCAAAATCTTATCATGACATCCTCCACATCCTGTGGAACAATGTGTAATCTTCTGAACCTCATCAAAACTTTTCAGTACATCATCAAAATTCCCCATCTGATGCAGTGCATGTTCAACATCTCCGTAAGAAACCTGTTTACATTTACAAATCATCTCATTTGCATTCATCTTTCCAATCCTCCTGTCACATTCTTCAGCAACAATCTCTCTCCTGCTGCTTCCTTTCCTATCATATCACAGTTCTTTCCATACTTCCAGAGTTAAGAGCAGGAATTCCTTACTTTTCAACTACTCCATTATAATCCATTCCTCTTTCGGAAAAGCTGGTATAATGTATCAATGAGTTCCTCATCTTCAATCCCTTCATACTGCTCTTCGCCATCATCCATATTTTCTGATGTGACACGCAGAATATGCACCAACTCCTCATCCCCTGCGTCCGCAGGATACAATACCACATACTCTTCTCCTTCATACTCCAGAATATCCAGTATCTCAAATGGAACCTCCATTCCTTTTTCATCCGTTAATATCAAAAGATCTTCGTTCATACTTCCTCCCATTTATTTTGCAGCTTTCCTTTTTTATCTTTACAGCCATTCATTTTTACTATTTTATGATGAAAGCGTCAAAAGACATTTTAACGCTTATGATACACGGATTTCTCCGCATTTCATGCTCCCGCAATCCTAAAACACCTCAAATCCGCTCACTTTTCTACGAAAAATGGCTACTTTTCGGTATTTTTCCCATCCCAAAGTCATGCTTTTTCATGCAAGCATGAAACGCATGATCTTTTGACGCTTGTATCATTTTATTTCATTTCATGCAATTTTACAAGCCCTGATGCAGTACATAACTATCAAACTTCGCAAAAAATACATTTTCCCTCTTCCTTTTCTCCGTATTTTCGATATAATGGAGAATAGGGAGAAAATGTCATAATGATTCGACTTCGTTTGATCTTATGCCCACCACAATACAAGGAGGATTTATGTATGTCACAAAGAACTGACATTCACAAAGTATTGATTATCGGTTCCGGTCCAATCATCATCGGACAAGCCTGTGAATTTGATTATTCCGGAACTCAAGCCTGCAAAGCACTTCGCAAGCTTGGCTATGAAATCGTATTAGTAAACTCAAACCCCGCCACGATCATGACGGATCCTGAGACCGCGGATGTTACTTATATCGAGCCATTAAATGTAGAACGTCTGGAACAGATTATTGCCAAGGAACGTCCTGACGCACTTCTGCCGAATCTGGGCGGCCAGTCTGGTCTGAATCTCTGTTCTGAACTTGCCAAAGCCGGCATTCTGGATAAGTATAACGTTCAGGTCATCGGTGTACAGGTAGATGCTATTGAACGCGGGGAGGACCGCATTGAATTCAAGAAAGCCATGGATAAACTGGGAATCGAGATGGCACGCAGTGAAGTTGCGTATAGTGTGGAAGAAGCACTGGATATTGCAGACAAACTGGGCTATCCCGTTGTTCTGCGTCCGGCTTACACCATGGGTGGTGCCGGCGGCGGACTGGTCTATAACAAAGAGGAATTGAAAACCGTCTGTGCCAGAGGCCTGCAGGCCAGTCTGGTCGGACAGGTTCTGGTAGAAGAATCCATTCTGGGATGGGAAGAACTGGAACTGGAAATCGTCCGTGATTCAGAAAATAACATGATTACCGTATGTTTTATCGAAAATATTGACCCACTTGGCGTTCACACCGGAGATTCTTTCTGTTCTGCTCCGATGCTCACAATTTCTGAGGAATGCCAGAAACGTCTTCAGGAACAGGCTTACAAGATTGTGGAATCCGTCCAGGTTATCGGCGGTACAAATGTACAGTTTGCCCATGATCCGGTCAGTGACCGTATTGTAGTCATTGAGATTAACCCGAGAACTTCCCGTTCTTCCGCTCTGGCTTCCAAGGCAACCGGCTTCCCGATTGCTTTAGTATCCTCTATGCTGGCTACCGGCCTGACACTGAAGGATATCCCCTGCGGCAAATACGGTACGCTGGACAAATACGTTCCGGACGGCGATTACGTGGTAATCAAATTCGCACGCTGGGCATTTGAAAAGTTCAAAGGTGTGGAAGATAAGCTGGGAACACAGATGCGTGCAGTCGGTGAGGTCATGAGCATCGGCAAAACCTATAAAGAAGCATTCCAGAAAGCAATCCGGAGTCTGGAGACCGGACGTTACGGTCTTGGAAATGCAAAAGATTACCGCCAGAAGACAAAAGAGCAGCTTCTCCAGATGCTGATCACACCTTCCAGTGACCGTCATTTTATCATGTACGAAGCGCTGCGCAAGGGCGCATCTGTGGAAGAACTCTATGAAATCACAAAAGTAAAACATTATTTCATTGAGCAGATGAAAGAACTGGTGGAGGAAGAGGAACTTCTGGCTGCCGGTAAGGGAAGTCTTCCGTCTGATGAACTGCTGACCGCAGCCAAAAAAGACGGCTTCTCCGATAAGTATCTGAGCCAGATTCTGGAGATTCCGGAGGATGAGATCCGCAGCCGCCGTATCGCAATCGGCGTTGAGGAGGCTTGGGAAGGCGTTCATGTCAGTGGTACACCGGACAGTGCTTACTACTACTCTACTTACAACGCAGAAGATAAAAACCCGGTGAATACCGATAAACCGAAGATTATGATTCTGGGCGGTGGTCCAAATCGTATTGGTCAGGGTATCGAGTTTGACTACTGCTGTGTTCACGCTTCTCTGGCGCTGAAAAAGCTGGGCTTTGAAACCATCATCGTAAACTGTAACCCGGAAACCGTTTCCACAGATTACGATACCTCTGATAAATTGTATTTTGAGCCATTGACACTGGAAGATGTTTTAAGCATCTACAAAAAAGAGCAGCCGGTTGGCGTAATCGCACAGTTCGGCGGTCAGACACCTCTGAACCTGGCAGCAGAATTGGAGAAAAACGGCGTAAAGATTCTCGGAACCTCACCTTCTGTCATTGACCTGGCAGAAGATCGTGATCTGTTCCGCGACATGATGGAGAAACTGGATATTCCGATGCCGGAATCCGGAATGGCTACCACCGTAGAAGAAGCACTGGCGATTGCAAACAAAATCGGTTATCCGGTTATGGTTCGTCCTTCTTACGTCCTGGGCGGCCGGGGTATGGAAGTTGTCTATGATGATGAGAGCATGGAAGGATACATGAAGGCTGCCGTCGGTGTAACACCAGACCGCCCGATTCTGATCGACCGCTTCCTGAACCATGCAACAGAATGTGAAGCCGATGCTATCAGCGACGGAACTCATGCATTTGTTCCGGCTGTTATGGAGCATATCGAGTTGGCCGGCGTACATTCCGGTGATTCCGCTTGTATCATTCCATCCAGACACATTTCGGAAGAAAATGTGAAAGTGATCAAAGAATACACCAGAAAAATTGCAGAGGAAATGCATGTAAAAGGTCTGATGAATATGCAGTATGCCATCGAAAATGACAAGGTATACGTATTGGAAGCCAACCCACGTGCATCCCGTACCGTACCATTGGTATCCAAAGTCTGCAACATCCGTATGGTGCCGCTGGCGACCGACATTATCACTTCCGAACTTACGGGACGCCCGTCACCGATTGCAGAATTGAAAGATCAGGTCATTCCATATTATGGCGTAAAAGAAGCAGTATTCCCATTCAATATGTTCCAGGAGGTCGATCCGATCCTGGGACCGGAGATGCGTTCCACCGGAGAAGTATTGGGACTTTCCGCTTCCTGGGGTGAGGCATTCTATAAATCGCAGGAAGCCACACAATCCTCCCTGCCGCTTAAAGGCACTGTACTGATCTCTGTAAACCGTAAGGATAAAGCCGAAGTTGTGGATGTAGCCCGCAGCCTTTCCGAAGACGGATTCCAGATCGTTGCAACCGGAAACACTTACGAGCTGATCCGTGAAGCTGGAATTGAAGCAGAGAAGGTGAATAAACTGTATGAGGGACGTCCAAATATCCTCGATATGATTACCAACGGTAAGATTGATCTGATTATTAACTCTCCGGTTGGTAAAGACAGCGTGCACGATGACAGCTATCTCCGTAAAGCAGCCATCAAAGCGAAAATTCCATATATGACTACCATTGCAGCTGCAAAAGCTACTGCAAGCGGTATCAAATATGTAAAAGCGCATGGAAATGGAGAAGTAAAATCTCTGCAGGAACTTCACAGCCAGATTCATGATAAAGAAAACTAAAAAACTCCCATAATAAACGTACATGTCTGCTGACGCAGACATCACCATATATGAAAGTCAGATGCTCCGTGCTGTGCACTCCCCCATCTGCCGCTGGTATGAGTAATCCGGGCTATCACCCTGCTTACTCATATCGGCTTGCCCGTCCAATATCCATGACCCTGCGCGTACAAGCACGCTCTGGTTCATGGCTGCTGTCCGGGACTTTCATTATAAAAACAGCCAGGATGATATGTATCTCACGTTCATCCTGGCTGTTTCTTAATAAACGGACATGTCTGCTGACGCAGACATCGCTATTCATGAAAATCGATTGCTCCACACTGCGTGTGCAAGCGCACTCTGGTTCATGGCTGCTGTCCGGGGCTTTCATTGTGTAAATAGCTGTGTCCAATATCCGGTTCCATTACTGTTCACATAATATCCCACACCAATGGTTGTAAAGTTCTCATTCAAAATATTTGCCCGATGTCCCGGACTGTTCATCCAGGCGTTCATCACTTCTTCTGGTGAACGCTGTCCCCAGGCTATATTTTCCCCTGCTCCCCGGAAAGAAACCCCCTGTTCTGTCAGAGCTGTACTGAAGGAACTTCCATTGGGACGGGTATGCGAAAAGGAAATTTCTGTCTCCTTTGCACGCACTAATGCCGCATTCGCCACCTTTTCATCAAGAACCAATGCAGATAAGCCAAGCTTCTCACGTTCCTCATTTACCAGACGGATAACCTGACTTTCAAAAGAGGAGTCCTGATCCTCCTCATGGTCCGGCTGTTCTACATCCGGCACTTCCGGTTTCGGCTGTTCCACGTCTGGTTCCTCCGGTATTTCTGGCTGTTCCGGCACTTCTGGCTGTTCCGGTGCTTCCGGCTGCTCCGGCACTTCTGGCTGTTCCACTTCTGGTCCCTCCGGTATTTCAGGGTTCTCTGGAGCCGGCAGCTCAAAATCCGGAATGTTACAATCCGGGAATAACTGTCCAGGTATATTCAGAAGCGGGCAGTCAACTCCCAATTCTTCCAATTTCTGCTTTATCTCGTTCCATTCCTCTACATTCGTTACAACATAGATTCCGTTTTTATTCAGCTTTTCACACACAATCTGATTTCCAGCAGCCTGAACAGGCGCAGCTGCCATCGCCAGGGAAAGTCCGGTTACCATTACTGCCACTGCAAATTTACGTCTCATCGTATCTCTCCTTTATCTCTTTTTTATTGTGCAAATGTTACATTTTTGTTACATTTAAGATTCTAACACAATATAATCTAAGATGATACAAGTAAATATTGGAATCCCTTCCTTTCCGGAATCTTTTCTGTCCTCCGTTGCATTAGAGCGTGTTTTAAATAATTACCCTATGCCTGTTTTTTCATAAGTTTCACCAATCGGCTGGTTCCCAATCTGGAAGCTCCAAGTTGAATGAATTGCTCTGCATCATCAAAGGAAGAGATCCCCCCTGCTGCTTTCACCTTAACGTTTTGACCCACATGAGTTTTCATCAGCTCCACATCCTCAAAAGTTGCCCCTGCAGTGGAAAATCCCGTGGACGTCTTGATATACTCGGCTCCTGCCTCTGTAACGATTTCACACATTTTTATCTTTTCTTCCTGTGTCAAAAGACAGGTTTCAATAATTACTTTTAAAATTTTCCCCTCACATGCTTCATGGATCCCGCGGATTTCTCCTTCCAGTTCTGCGTACTTCCCATCTTTCAAAAGCCCAAGATTGATCACCATATCAATCTCCGATGCACCGTTTTGAATGGCATCTTTTGTCTCAAAAACTTTCACTGCCGTTGTGCTGTAGCCATTCGGAAAACCAATCACTGTACAGATCGGTAATTTTCCTTCTACATACTCTGCTGCCTGCTTTACATAGGAGGCTGGAATACATGCAGAAGCCGTGCGGTAATTCATGGCATCATCCAAAATCACCTTTATCTCTTCCCAGGTTGCTGTCTGTGACAGCAGCGTATGATCTACCTTGCTTAAAATCTGATCTCTTTCCATTACAATCCTCTTCCTCTATACGAACTTCTTCAGAATTGAAGTGCCAATAGTTCCCTCCGGCATCTTCAATCCAAAATTATCTGCAATTGTAGCGCCGATCACTGCAAAACTTTCACCTTCTTCCAGTCTTCCACATCCAGTCATAGACGGCGAATATGCCAGAAGGGGGACTTTCTCACGGGTATGATCTGTCCCGGTATGAGTTGGATCATTTCCATGGTCTGCAGTAATCATCAGGAGATCATCTTCCCTCAAAAGCGACAGCAATTCACCTAATTTTACATCAAACTTTTCCAGTTCTCTGGCATACCCGTTCACATCACGGCGGTGTCCCCATAAGGCATCGAAATCCACCAGATTCACATAACAAAGCCCTTTAAACGCTCTCTTTGCAATCTCTATGGTCTGTTCCATCCCATGCACGGAGCTTTTGGACTTGTTAGACTCTGTCAGTCCCTCTCCGTCAAATATATCATAGATCTTCCCCACCGAAATCACATCCAAACCAGCTTCTTTCAATACGTTCAGCACCGTTTTTCCATAGGGTTTCAGCGCATAGTCATGGCGGTTGCTGGTCCGTCTGAATTCTCCCCTCTTCTTTCCCACATACGGCCTTGCAATAACCCGCCCTACTTTCCACTCATCTTTCATGGTGAGCTCTCTGGCAATTTCGCAGCAGCGATACAACTCTTCCAGACCGAATGTCTCTTCATTTCCACAAATCTGCAATACCGAATCGGCAGATGTATATACAATCATATGACCGGTTTCAATTTCTTCTTCCCCAAGTTCCTCAAGAATCTCTGTCCCGCTTGCACTCTTGTTGCCGATGATCGTACGTCCCGTCCTTTTGGAAAGCTCATCCATCAGTTCTTGGGGAAATCCATTTTCGGTAAATGTCCGAAAAGGTTTCGTAATATGAAGTCCCATCATCTCCCAATGCCCTGTCATTGTATCCTTTCCGGTACTTGCTTCCTTCAATGCCATCTGATATCCCAACGGTCTTTCTACTGTCCTGACTTGCTTTAACCGATGAAGGTTTGCGATGCCAAGTTTCTGGAGGTTTGGAATCTCAAAGCAATCCGTATGTTCTGAGATATGTCCCAGTGTGTCGGTACCAGTATCTCCATACGCCGCAGCATCTTCCATCGCCCCAATTCCCAGGGAGTCTATCACTATGGTAAATATACGTTTATATTTTTTCATACCGCACCCTTTCTCGTCTCTTTACTGGTCAATCTTTCCTTCCACAGTATAACACAAATCCACGGAATGCAACCATTGAAATCTGAGCGTATTTAAGAATATTTCATCCTTTTTCTGAATATGTCTGTAAAAAACGCTTAATTCCTTCATACGTTTCCTCACTGATGGCATGTTCCACCTTACACGCATCCATTCTGGCTGTCTCTCCCTCAATCTGGATACATTCTCTTAAAAATCTATGCAGGACGTCTTGTCTCTCACAAATCGTCTGTGCAATCTGCCACCCGATATCACTCAATATCAGCGCACGCCCATGATCACAGCACACATATCCTTCCTCCCTCAAAACCGACATTGCCCGGCTTACGCTTGCCCTTGAAATCCCCAATCGATTGGCAATGTCAACCGCCCTAACGGGTTTTGGATATTTTTCTCTGGTCAGTATAAATAATGTTTTCAGATAATTTTCCCTTGATTCATTCATGCAAACTCTCCTGTTTTTTGCAGCCCTTACTAAATACTCCCGCAATCCGGTTTTTCAAACATGCCCCCAAAATTTTCTAATCTTTCATCCGGATTTTACGTATCGCCTGTCCCTGCGTATATCCACAGATACTTAAACCCTTTTGTACAATCTGCTTCCATTTTCCTGCAGATAACCGGATAACTGTGTCATCCTCCAATTCGATCGTGCAGCCTTGTTCTGTCTCATAAGCAGTACCATACGCAACCTTATACATGTTTTTTCTGCTGATCGCACCAATTTCTTCCAGCATATTAATCATACGATAGACAGTGGCAGCACCAATCTTTCCGTCCTTTCTGACTGCACGGTAATAGATTTCCTTGCAGCAGGAACATTCCTCCTCCAGAATAATATCCAACAACATACGCCTTTGCTTTGTAATTCTGCAGCCACGCTCTTTCAGTTCCTGAATGATATGTTCCTTTTCCATCTGAGTTCTTCGATAACTTCTGTCATACCTATTCTGTTCTTCATGTTTGCAATCCTGAGCCACTCCTGCTTATCCTTTCGATTAGTTTTGACTAATTTATCTTCAAAAAATCAGTCTCCGGTTATACAATCTGCGGAGTAAATCCCACGCAAAGTGAAATATACAGATTCTAAAAATGAATTTGCAAACCGGAAACTTATTGATAAGAATTTTCATTAGTTAGTATAAACTAATTTTGATAAAACGTCAAGAGCCCTATACCCCAAAAGAAGCGCCTATATCACACCGTTCTTTCCACAAATATCGCTTAGACAACATTTGTCACAATGTGGTTTTGTTCTTGCCGTACATACATCTCTCCCATGATATACCAGACGATGGCAGAAATCACTCCCCTCTTCAGGCGGGATAATTTTCCATAAAGCCATTTCTACTTTTTTCGGCTCCTTGATGCCGTCCACCAGACCAATCCGATTCGTCAGTCGGATGCAATGCGTGTCCGTCACAATTGCCGGTTTTCCGAAAACATCCCCCATAATAAGATTTGCACTTTTTCTCCCGACACCGGGAAGTTTTAAGAGCGCATCGAAATCTTTCGGTATCTTTCCGCCGTATTCCTCTTTCAGAAGCTTCATGCAGGCACTGATATCCCTTGCCTTACTTTTTCCCAGACCGCACGGTCTGACAATCCGCTCAATCTCTTCCACCTCTGCTCCTGCCAATGCATCTACATCCGGATACTTTGCATATAAGTCTTCAACTACCACATTCACCCGTGCATCTGTACACTGCGCTGCCAACCGTACACTTACCAGCAGCTTCCATGCCTCATCATAATCAAGGGTACAGCCTGCATCCGGATATTCCTTTTTCAAACGCTCTATCACCTCTAACGCCAATTCTTCTTTTGTCATACTGTCTCCTCACTTTCCTCTGCTCCCGCGGATATCGACATTTCTATTATCATTATTTCCTGTTATAATTTCTTATTTGCATGGAAAAGAGAGGATACCCCTGTCAACTGGTATCCTCTCTTTTCCATGCAAATGCTTTTCGCCAGATTACCCGGTCAGTCTCTCACTCTATTCTCTCTCCCAGACCATTCTCCACTACCTTCACTACAGCTGCCAGTGCTTCTTCTTCATCTTCTCCTGTACAGCAGATTTCTATTTCCTGCCCCTGATGTACTCCGGCAGCTAAAATACTAAGAAGGCTCTTAAGATTCGCAATACCATGCTTTCCATTAGCCTCATATTCAAACTGTACAGATGCCTTAAAATTCAGAATACTATTGGATAAGACATTGGCAGTCCTCAGATGAAGCCCTGACGGATTTATAATTTTTACCTTTTTGCTTACCATCGAATACTCACCCCTTTTTCTCTTCCGTTCCCCGATACAAGTAAGTGCCTGAACTCCCTCCCCCTCTTGTCAGGAATTCCATCACACTTTGAAATCGTAATTCATTATAGCACTGCTATGCTTTATTGTCAATTTTATCTAGCTATTTTCTTATTTATTCACACATATATGTGCATATTTACAGAATTTTTGCATTTTAATAATATTTTGTTCATAAATGTTTTGCCCTTTTCCTGATCTTTCGAAAGATAAACTGCTTCCTGTATCGGAATTACCCCGGTCTTTAAAGTCAGTTCTCTCATCGTACGTTTTTAAAATAAGTTTCCAGAATCTGCTTCATATAATAATATCGCCTCGCATAAGAGTTCTCCACACGGATTAATTCAAATCCATGCTCCCGGCAGATTTCCTGCTTTTCCCGATCCCTCCGTTTCACGGCTTCATCTGTCATATGTTCCTTTCCATCCAGTTCGATTGCCAGTATCGGCATTTCCCTTCCGCCATATGCTTTTTCATAGATCACAAAATCAAATCTTCCGCTGTAAAACAACCGGATACCAGAAGTATTTTCCTGAAAAACCTGGGAGATTGCCACCTCTTTCTTTACAGAACATTTCCTGTTGTTATTCAGAACATTTTCCAACGCATGATTGAGAGTAAGCAGAAAAGAGGCTTCCGTCTTTGTACTGTAAGGCTTGATTCCCAACGCCCTGGAAGCCACGGTCTGGGGCGTTACTTCACACGTTCCGTTGGAACGGACATATTCCACCAGTTCATAGACATCATCTCTCTCATGTTCTCTATGAAGGCGTTCCAGATTCCGGTTGCTGCCAATGACTACCAACTGCTCCCTTGCCCTTGAAGTTGCCACATTGATTAATTCCTGATTGTTTTTCAACCAGCCATACGTCTTATCCGAGGTCTGGTCGGTCAGGGCCAGAGAAAATAAGATAATATCCTTCTCATCTCCCTGGAATGCATGAACGGTTCCACATGTGACATGCTCCATACCATTTTCCTTCAGACGCTCGCTGATACACGCTTTCTGATTGGCAAACGGTGTGATAATACCAATTTCTTTGTCTCTATGATTCCGGATATATTCCACAATCTCGTCCGCCTCCCGGGGGGAAGTGTTCTTGTAATCTGTACGATTATCCCCTACATCTAACATGAGCAGCGGATGCTCCGAGTGTACCTTGCTTTCAATATTCAGCTTATTGTTGTAATACTTTTTATTATTAAAGTTTATGATCTGTTCGCAACAGCGATAATGATGCCGAAGCAAAATCTCTTCACTGACCGCATCATTGGCAAGATATGCCTTATAAATGGAGTTTTTCCGATAGTCATACTCCTGTGCAACACGGTATCGCTTCTTCAGGATTTCATTGTCCTTCTCGTCCAGAAGAATAACCGGATTCAACTGCTGGGGATCACCCACCAACATCAGATTCCTGCCGCGAATGACTGGGATCAGAGAAAGTGCCAGATTACACTGACTGGCTTCATCCATAACCACCATATCAAAATAAGCTTCCGGACTGCCGATTTTATACGAGGAAATACAGGTCGTTGCCACAATCGGAAAGATATGAAGGAAACTCTTTACATTCTCAGGTCTGCTCAGATAGGTATGAAACGCCTCCACCTTTTCCTTCTCTTTTTCCATCTCCAGAATTTTCCGTAATTCCTCATACTTTGGCTCACCAAGCCGTTTCAGATACTTTATGGATGTAAAATTCAGATACTTTTTAAATTCCTGCTCGTCATCCTCCAGCAAAGACAACGCTTCTTCGTCCGTAATCTCTCCGATCTGTTCCAATCTTCTTTCCACTGCTGCCAATTGGCGCCCCTGCAGATCTGTCTGAAAGGTTAAATGCTGATTTACTTTCATCAGACTTTGAATTGCTTCCTTCTGCTCCCGAAGATTCAGGATTTCCTCGTGTTTTTTTAACAAATCTGTCAACTGCTGTGTCCTGTGTATCTTATCTTCTTTGTTTCGGAGCAGAGTACTTTCATACACCTTCCATCCCCTGACGCGCTCATACAGCTCTTTGATCTCATTGAGGGACTTCGCCACCAGCTCATCATTTCCAAGTCTTACGACTGGAAATGGAATTATCTGCCCGGATTTATAAGAGATTGTCTTTAAACTTTGTACTACAGTATCAACCGGATGATTATTATAAGATGCCAGCAAAACTGTCTTTTCATTGAAAAAAGCAGTAATGATTGTATTGATGATGGTATAAGATTTCCCCGTTCCGGGAGGACCCTGTATGTAGGTAACCGGATATTTTACGGCATTATGTATCGCAAGCAGTTGATCCAGATTCGCCTGACGTTTCAGCAGCGTGATTGGATAATCCTTTCTTCGGACCGGACGGCTTGTCATCTTTCCAAAGAACGCTTTAACCGGATTTGTAACACTGCCCTCCTCAAACATTTTCACAATTGCTCCATATTCCGTATCCAAATCCACCTTAATATCAGAGGCCAATGCAATCAGATACGGGCGGTCATCTACCCCTTCCAGGTGTCGGTTATTTTCTGTAATCCTGTCCTTTATGATCTCCCGGTTTCTCTCAAAATCTTTCAGCAAATCAAAATCACAAGGTTCCAGAAACTTCCGGATACTCTGCCGTTCTCCGTCTACCGTGAACTCTCTGCAAATTGTAATATCATCCGAAGGCTTTAAAGCATGCTGTTTCACATCCAGAAAAAGCCTCCGATAAGCAAGTACATATAACGGCTCCTTTCCCGACTTTTTCCCCTTTCCATAGACCGGTACGCTTAAAACATTCATACAAAGCTGCTTTAATTTGTAATTCTTCTGAAGATTCCCCCTCGTTGCTTCTTCCTGAAAACAATTCACGATTTCCCCAAACTGCCGATCATCTAAGAGATACCTGTCTCCTGAAAAGCAATCACAATCCAGACGATGAATCAGAGAATAATCATATTGATAAGGCTGCGTATCCAGACGATTGCACTCAATCAGATAATTCAGGATTTTCAGATTGGCAGTATGTCCGAACATTGGCTCATACTTCTCAGGATTCTCATCAATATCTTTCAGAAGATAAGCATTCACCTGATAATAGGAGCCTTCGACCACAGAAGAGGACAAAATCGAGTCCAGATAGACACACTTTAAATTCAACACGGTAAAATCTGCCAGATGAAATCCCTCAACACTTAAGGATCTGTGGCGTACGTCTATATTTTGTACCGCAATCCAATATCTGGTTATTTTCTGCTCTTTATTCCTGTATTCAATACTCAGCCATTTCCCTTCATGAATGGCTTTAAAAATGTTCTGTGTATTCCGATCCCGACCCATGAATCTCCATCCTTCTAATCCTATCACTCTTTTGTAACAATTCCGTAAATGCCAAAACTTACCCCAATGCCACATCCAACATCATCATAACCACAAATCCTGCCAGCACGCCCGCTGACGCCAATTGTTTATTATCCCGAAACGATTCCGGAATCAGTTCCGAACATACCACTGAAATCATAGCTCCCGCTGAAAAGGACAAAACGATCGGCAAAGCGGACTGCACGGTAATTGCAAATAAGGCCCCAAAAATCCCTGCTACAGGTTCCACAATTCCTGAAAATTGCCCCACCAGAAAACTTTTCCATCTGCCGGCGCCTTCCCTTCGAAGGGGCATGGCTACGCAGGTCCCCTCCGGGAAATTCTGGATTCCAATTCCGACTGCCAACATCACCGCTCCAATTAAGGATGTTCCTCCATCCATTGCCGCACTGCCGAATGCGACACCTACCGCCAATCCTTCCGGAATATTGTGCAGCGTCACAGCCGTAGTCAACAGTACGCAGCGCCTCCATCCATTGCCCCGCGCCTGGGAACACTGCTTCTTTGCCAGGACGATATCAGATACCATAATAAACATTCCGCCCAACAAAAATCCTGCCGCTGCAGTCAGGGCTGCATTTCCCCCCTGCTCCTCAGCCTGTGCAATCGCCGGTTCCAGAAGCGACCAGTAAGATGCAGCGATCATCACACCGGCTGCAAAACCCATCATCACATCCATCACCCTCTGGTTCATCCGCTTAATAAAAAACACAAGCGAAGCCCCAAGCACCGTCACTGCGTATGTAAACATCGTTGCAAGAAATCCCTGCATTACCGGATGCAGACCTGAAAACCATCCCATATCAACCCTCTGAATCTTATCCAGTTATTTTATAATATGCAGATGCCAATAGAGGGTTCCTGAAAATACTATATGGTGATGTCTGCTTAATATTATACCGCAGTTCCTGTGAATACTCTACTCCAAAAAAGTCTTATTGACATTTTCCCAAATTTTCACTATACTGGATACTGTAAATGAAGCAGGTCTTAACTTGCACAAACTATAAACAGGAAAACTACTGAGAGTGAACGAGAGTTCATGAAGGGGTACACCACCGCGGGTGTATTTCTTTGTGAACTCTTTTTTATTTTGGGAAAGGAGGGTTTATGATTACTGTAAATGGAAAAAAGGTGCAAATCAGCCGTTCTCTTACTGTAACTGAATATCTGGAAGAAAATCATTACCAGCAGAATCGAATTGCGGTGGAGATAAATGGTAAGATTCTTCCAAAATCTGCTTACGCTTCTGTCACACTGAAGGAGGGCGATGTACTGGAAATCGTAAGTTTTGTAGGAGGTGGCTGATTCATGACAATATTTACGAAAGAACAAATCACACAGGCGCTGAATGAACGTCATTCTCCTGAGACACAGAAAGGATTATCTCAGGGGAAAGTTGCCATCGCCGGGCTTGGCGGCCTTGGTTCCAATGTTGCCTTCTCCCTGGCGCGTATCGGTGTGGGACATCTGCACCTGATTGATTTCGATGTTGTTGACCTTACAAATCTGAACCGTCAACAGTATTCTCTGGAACATGTGGGTATGTATAAGACGGATGCACTGAAAGCTCAGCTTCTTCATATCAATCCCTACCTGAGTATCCGCACCGACTGTGTCCGGGTAAACGAGCAAAACTTAAGAGAACTTTTTCTGCCAGATGATATCATCTGCGAAGCATTTGATCAGCCGGAGGCAAAAGCAACACTTGTCAGCGGTATTCTGGAACATTTTCCGGAAAAGAGACTGGTAGCTGCCTCAGGACTTGCCGGCTATGAAAGCAGCAACCTCATTCATACCCGCAGGATCTCCCGCAACTTTTACTTATGCGGTGATGAGATTACGGAAGCGGTCTATGGAAAAGGGCTGATGGCCCCAAGAGCCGCCCTTTGTGCCGCTCACGAAGCCAATATGATTACACGCTTGCTCTTAGGCGAAGAAGACGCATAACAAACTCTTTATAATAAACAGACCTCATCATACATGAAAGAAGGAACGAATATGAATCAAAAAGAAGACAAACTCATTCTGGGAGGACATGAATTCACGTCCCGCTTTATCCTTGGTTCCGGAAAATTTTCTCTGGATCTGGTAAAGGCTTGTATTGAAAAAGCAGGCGCCCAGATCATCACCCTTGCCCTGCGCCGTGCCAATGAGGGCGGCCTGGCTAATATTCTGGATTACATTCCGGACAATATTACACTTCTGCCCAACACTTCCGGTGCAAGAAATGCCGAAGAGGCGGTCCGGATTGCCCGTCTCTCCCGTGAAATAGGATGCGGAGACTTTGTAAAGCTTGAAGTCATTCATGATTCCAAATACCTGCTGCCTGACAACTACGAGACAATCAAGGCTACGGAAATCCTTGCAAAAGAAGGTTTCATTGTCATGCCTTATATGTACCCGGACTTAAATGCTGCCAGGGACTTAGTAAATGCGGGAGCCTCCTGCATCATGCCTCTTGGCGCTCCCATCGGCTCCAACAAAGGGCTTTGTACAAAAGATTTTATCCGGATTCTGATTGACGAAATTGATCTTCCAATTATTGTGGATGCAGGAATCGGACGCCCCTCCCAGGCCTGTGAAGCCATGGAAATGGGTGCCTCAGCAGTCATGGCGAACACTGCCATCGCTACTGCCGGAGATATTCCCGCAATGGCTGAAGCATTTAAATGGGCGATCAATGCCGGTAGAAGCGCCTACCTGTCCGGACTTGGAAGAACACTCGAGCAAGGTGCCAGCGCCTCTTCTCCGCTGACCGGATTTTTACAGGATCAGGAGGCATAATTTATGGAAAAGGAACACTTGAATGAGAGCATTTTAAGCAAGGAAATTCTGGAGGATCAGAAGAAAAACCGGATTGACCACATGAGGTATCTGCCCGGCATGGAGATATTGGAATCGGATGTGATGGATCAGGTAATCACAGCTATGAACGGTTACGATTATCATCGTTATACCAAAGCGGATGTGCGCCGTGCCATCACCCGCGAAAACCGTACACCGGAGGACTTTGCCGCACTTCTCTCACCGGCAGCACTTCCCCTTCTGGAAGAAATTGCACAGGCAGCCCGTCTGGAAACCCGAAAACATTTCGGCAACAGCATCTACATGTTTACACCGATTTATATCGCAAACTACTGTGAAAACTATTGCATCTACTGTGGTTTCAACTGCCACAATAAGATTAAACGTGCACAATTAAACCCGGAAGAAATCGAGAAAGAAATGGCTGCCATTGCCCGGACAGGTCTGCAGGAAATTCTGATTCTTACCGGCGAAAGCCGTACAAAATCAGACGTTGCCTACATTGGTGAAGCCTGCAAAATCGCACGGAAATACTTTAAGGTCATTGGTCTGGAAGTCTACCCGATGAACGCTGATGAGTATGCCTATCTTCACGCATGCGGCGCCGATTATGTCACCGTCTTCCAGGAAACCTATAACTCTGATAAATACGAAACGCTGCATCTGGCGGGTCACAAACGCATCTTTCCCTATCGCCTGAATGCCCAGGAACGGGCTCTGAAAGGAGGCATGCGCGGCGTGGGATTCGCCGCACTTCTGGGATTGGATGACTTCCGCAAGGATGCCTTCGCAACCGGATATCATGCTTACCTCCTGCAGCGTAAATACCCTCATGCAGAAATCGCCTTCTCCTGTCCAAGGCTCCGTCCCATCATCAATAACGACCGAATCAATCCCATGGATGTCCACGAAGCCCAGCTTCTGCAGGTAATCTGTGCTTATCGGCTCTTCCTGCCATTTGCTGCTATCACCGTATCCACAAGGGAATGCGCCCGCGTGCGTGACAATCTGGTAAAGATTGCAGCCACCAAAATCTCTGCCGGAGTCAGCACCGGAATCGGAGGTCATGTGGATGATATCGAAGACAAAGGCGATGACCAGTTTGAGATCTCCGATGGAAGGTCTGTAGACGAAGTCTATCACATGCTTCTGGAGCAGCATCTTCAGCCTGTCATGAACGATTCTTTATACGTTTGACTTTTTGCTCCTTTCTTCAGGTACGCTCCAGTTTTTTGAACATCCGGCGCAATACCAAAACTGCCGCCGCCGCCAATACTACCTCTGCTGCAAACTGCGCATACGCCAGCCCATACAGGGGAAAAAGTGCATTTAAAATATATAATGCCGGAATCTCCAGAATGATTTTACGCATAATCGCAAATAGCAAAGCTTCTTTTCCCATTCCTGCTGCCTGGAACACACCTACCGCCAGAAAATCCATACATAAAAACGGCAGTCCCAGGCAGAAGCCCCGCAGAAATCTGGTTCCGTATGCCACAATCGCTTCATTTTTCATAAACAAGGAGATCAATGGTTCAGCGCCAACATAATAACCGATTGCGACCATCGTCAAAAAACCTAAGCTGGCTTTCGCAGAAAAGAAGAGCGTGTTTTTCATTCGCTTATGATTGCCGCTGGCATAATTGTAACTGATCAGCGGCATAATTCCCTGTGACAGACCCAGGGCAATATACATGGGAATCATATTGATCTTCTGCGTAATTCCCATAGCTGCCACCGCATCAGCACCAGCTGCTGCGGTAAAGTTATTTAAAATCGTCATACCGGTTACATTTAACAGATTCTGAATGGAAGCCGGAATCCCCACACCACATACACCCAATACAATTGATTTTTTCAAACTGAATTTTCCAGGATGGATACAGACATAAGTGGTTCTCCGCCTTACGAACAGAAGAACAAAAAAATACATACATGCCACACAGTTTGACAAGAATGTAGCCATTCCTGCACCTGCCGCTCCCATATTCAGACCCCATGGAAGAATAAAGACAGGATCCAGCACAATATTCAGCAGACATCCGCTCATCGTTCCGATACTTGCATGAAGCGAGGCCCCCTCTGACCGTACCAGATAAGCCAGTACCACATTCAAAATCGCCGGAACCGCACCGTAATTGACAGTCCACTTCAGATATGCACCAGTAGCCGCCGCAGTTTCCGCATCCGCACCCAGCAGATTTAATAACGGCTGTTTTCCTACGATGCAAAACAGTGAAAATATCACACCGCCAAGCAAAGAACAATAGAATCCGAATGCCGAGCTCCGATATACGGTATCATAATCCTTTTTCCCAAGCGCACGGCTCATCATACTGGAACTTCCAACGCCAAACAGGTTATTCACCGCATTGAACGCCAGCAATACCGGAGCCGCCAGTGTTACGGCTGCATTCTGTATGGGATCATTGACCATTCCCACAAAATACGTATCCGCCAGATTATAGAGTACCATCACCAGTGAACTTAAGATTGTCGGCACTGCCAATTGTGCCACTGCCTTTGGCACAGGTACTTTTTCAAATAGCTCCACTTTATTATTATCCTGCATCGCTTTACCTCCACTGCATTATCCATCCTTTTAAAATGAATCAACAAGTACAGTATATCACAAAAATACCGTAAGTTTCAGCCTGTCTTGAATTTCCCCCTATTTTTCTTATTCGTATGCAGCATGGCAATCCGCATATAAGCAAAAGAGAGTTCTGCCGGAGTTCAGTCTTCCTCCATTACCTGTATATCTGCCATACAGACAGGATCAGATATCCGGAAAGAACCTGCATCCGCAAACCCTCTTTTCTTTCATAATATGATGATACCAGGGTCAAAAGGTTATGCGTTTCATGCTTGCATGAAAAAGCATGACTTTGGGACCCGTAAAACATGAGAAAGTAGCCCGAACAGGGCAGATTTCGAATGTTTTTAGGATTGCTCCGTTTTTTATGCCATAACCGTCACAAGGATATTCAGTACCCAAAGAATAATTGCAAGAACTGCACCTGTGATACAGAGAATCTTACCGACACCCGCCTGCTTTGCCAAGCTGGAACCGGAACCCATTCTTGCTCTGGAAAAACCGAGACAAGCCAGAAGAATACTGACTAACGGTAACCAACAAAGTACCAGACTCAATGTTCCAAATACCAGTGCCATATTGGCAGCGCCTCTGTTATCTACTGTCCGTACCGGTATCATCTGCGGCTCACCCGTCATACTCTTTGAACCGTGCTCCATAGGTATTTCCTGCTGCAGCGCATCAAACAACTGCTCCAGACTTTCCCTATATGGCTTCTTATTCGCACACCCTACAAAACCATCCAGATTCCATTCTCCCCCGAATGTTCCCTTCATCCACGCTTCCAGATGAAATACACCATTCGTATAAGACCACTTCAGGTATTTGTACCCTTCCATCATCGCATCTCCAGTCCGATATGCCGGCTCACCTTTCCAATCAGCCATTATAAACTGGTTCTTTTTCAAAAAATCATTCATTAAAAAATGAACAAAATCATCCGGCTTATTCAAAACAAGATCTTTTGTATATCTGGCCATCTTCTGCACCTCGCTCCTCATGATTTGTACTTATTTCTTCACACTCTGAACAGACTATCATGAATTTCAGAAGAAATCAACTCCACTTTTTATATCTTTATATCAATTTCTTCATTCTCCTTCGCATCCACGCAAAGCAAATGGCAAAAAACAAAATACCATATACAGTCGTAACAGGAGTTGCCAGGCCCACCAGCATCAATGAGGCATTCGGTAATCTCGACATAAAAACAGATACCGGGATACGAATACAAAATGCTGAAGTAATTCCCTGTACCATAACCGGAATACTTTTTCCGCATCCATTAAAGTATCCAATACTACTGAACAAGATACAGGTCAGAATACACTCCACTGAAAAACCTCTCAGATAATCTGCACTTTGGGCAATTACTTCCGCATCTTTGGTAAACACCGAGGACAATTGCGCTCCTCCAAAGAATCCGGCAAGAAAAATCACAATCCCCACAGAGCATCCGGTAACCATAGCCGTAAAGAATCCTTTCCAGGCTCTGTCTTTCTTTCCTGCGCCGATATTCTGTGCCACAAAAGCAGAGACACTCTGCATCACCGAAGATGGTACAAGCATAATAAAAGATATTATTTTCTGTGCCACGCCATACCCCGCTGATGGCATCAGTCCCATTTCATTAATGATCGAATTAATGACTAAAAATGAAATCTGCACCATCGTTTCCTGGAGGGCAATGGGTACACCCACATTTAAAATCTTCTTCAATTCCACAGCATAAATCCGACACTGCGAAAGAGAAAAGGCAACCGGAAGACTTTGTCGTCTTAATACCAGGATGGACGCAGCCACCGAAACCAACTGTGCCAGAACCGTAGCCAACGCTGCACCTGCAACATCCATCTGGAAAACACCTACCAAAAGCAAATCTCCCACGATATTGACTACACAGGCGATACCGACAAATAGGAAAGGTAAATTTGCATTTCCGACTCCGCGGAGAACACCGCTTATGACATTATAGGCGATGATAATCAGAATACCGCCCGAACAAATTCGGATATAGGTTACCGCCTGATCAAAGGATGCTTCCGGAACCTGCAAAATTCTCACAATATTTCCGGCGAAAAGTTCAAGCAATACCGTCAGCACAATTCCAAGCAATGCAAAGAGTAGGACCGTAGTTCCCACTGCATTTCCTGCTTCCTTTGGCTTTTTCTCTCCAATGTGCTGACCGATAATGACTGTTGATCCCATCGCAAGACTGGTGATGATAAATGTCACCATCTGCATAAATGCACTGCCTGTACCAACAGCAGAAATACTGGAAGCATCTCCGAACTGTCCCACCACCAGAAGATCTACTGCTCCATATGCCGCCTGCAGGATCAATGCACCAAGCACCGGAAGGGCAAACCGTATCAACGCTCCAAATACCGAACCTTCCAGAAATGCATTTTCTTTCTGCTTTGCCGCTATCTTCTCTTTTTTATTGCTCATCGTTCTTTCCTCCTCTCCGGCCCGGCATGGACTGCTGCAGCCGTTTTATGATTTCAATAGTCTCTTTTACCTGTTCATCCGTTATATCACTTAATGCAGCTGCCCATGCATCATGAAATTCCAGTACATGCCGCTTTACACATGCCCTGCCCTTACTCGTCAGGCATAGCAAAGTCACTCTTTTGTCTGTTGAATCGGCAGTCTTTTCCAACATACCGAGAGATTCCAATTCCTGTACCAACTTGGTGATACTTGGCATCGTAATGTTAAGCTTTGTGCTCACGTCACTGACACGGCACATCCCCTGCTGCTTCTGGATGTCCTGGATAGCATCCAGAACATGAATATGGCGGGGTTTTATACCTTTGGGCAACTCCGGTAATGTTTCTACAATACGCTTGGCTGTGAAACAGGTGTCTAATAACTGTTTTAAACTTGTCGTATTCATGCATTTCCTCTTTTACTTACTTTAAATAATTACCTTTAGTAACTATATGGCAAATCTTATTACTTGTCAACAGGGAACTATTATATTTTAATAAATCACACTCCCGCAAGGGGAGTGACTAAGCGTGCTCACCGAACATTACGGACATACAGATTTCAATCCACACTCTTACTTTACAACAGAATCTGTATAATATTTCCATATTTTTTTCTTGCGCATGTTAATTATGATTATACGCAAATTCACCCTAGAAATAATTTCTCATTTCCAGAGTGAATTCTCTTCAAACTATTCTTTATTTACCTCTTCAATCACACACTGGTGCATCTTTGTCTTCTTATCATAATTAATTCCTACCAGTAAAATACAAGAGACATTTTCTTCAAAAACTGCCGTATATCCCTTCGCGTTTATTTGCTGAATCGCTTCCTGTGCGCTGCGATTATACTTTAACTCCATGACAATCCCCGGAAGTCCTTTTTTCTTTGGCAAAAAAACACAATCTGCATATCCCTTTCCAGCCATCACTTCAAAATTCAGTTTATAATTATCAGCCGCCGCGTAAAATGCCAGATGAATCACACACTTTAATGTGTGTTCATTGTTATATTCTTTAAACTCCTGCATCCCATCGTGAACACACTCCAGTCCGTATGCCACTTCTTCCGCCTTCTTATCCAAGACAGCCTGCAATAAATTTTTCGATTGGTTCAAAAGTTTTGAAACAACTCCCCAGGATAGCTTTTTGATTGTATTCGCAAATTCTTCACTAATTTCTTTATTCGGTATATACACGCAGCCATTTTCATAACTCAGATATCCCAGATGAATCAAAGCCGTAAGCACTTCATCTCTATCCCGAAAACTATCCAAATCATTGGAGAAACCCACTACATTTACAGGAATTTTCTCACCGGCAACAAGTTGCGTTACACATTCTCCTAAACCATCAAAATTCATTGTAATATATTCTTCAAGTTCGGAAAAGCCACCCGTCTTATTCCAATAATCTCTGCAGCAATTTTCCTCTAGTGCCTCCACAACAGAACGCGGGTTATAAACGGCCTCATATCCAGGCATCGTATAACCATCATACCATGCCCCCAATTCCTCTAAGCTGATATTTGTATCACTGGTAACAAGCAACTGTGTTATTTCAGACTTACTAAATCCAAAATATGGTGCAAACCGTTTTGGCTCCAACATTGTATATTCCCGAAACATATTCAATGCTGACCCTGTGCTATATTTCTTAATTGGCAATATCCCGGTCATATAAACTAATTCCACATAAGGCTTGTCTTTAAATAATACTTTCAGAAAACTCAAAAACTCCGTTTGTTCCTTAACCTTCTCCCTTCGGAACCGGAAAACACAATCCCATTCATCAATTAGAAATATAAATCTTTCACCGCATATCTGTTGAATCATGTCCAAACATAATACAAGGTCCTTTTCCTCATCTATGAGTTCCGGATATGCCTGCCTTAAATCTTTGATTAATCGTTCTGATATCGCAGCGATTCCCTCTGACACAGAAACATTCTCGAAAAAATCATTAAAATTAATATATATTACGTTATGTGAATTCAAATGCTGGTAGTAACTGAAACTGGAATTCTTTTTTATATCAAGGGCATCAAATAGTGCATCTGTAGTAATTCCTTTTGTATAATAAGCTGCCAGCATTTCCAACGCCATTGTTTTTCCAAAACGCCTTGGCCGACTCACACAAATCCACTTTTCTTTTGTTCCAATTTTTTGATTCATCAATTCTATCAGCATCGACTTGTCAACAAAAAACTTACTATGAACTGACTCCTTAAAGCCTTCGCCGATATTCCTTCTATTAAGAAAATAAAAATACTTTTTCATGGAATCTTTTCTTACCCTTCCTTTTTCTACACTCCGAACATTATTTCTCTCTTACTTAATGTCAATTATAGCATTCTTATTCAGATATTTCAAATCATGAAATATTGTAATATACCTGTGTCAGGATAATATAATCCTGTGGGTTGAAATATGATATGGTCCATATATGGATCAAAAGAGAGTGTTGTAAATAAATTACTTCCAAACCTTATAATTATTTTTCTATAGATAAATGTAATTCTTTTAAGATAACCTATTTTTACAATATTCTCTTTTATTTTAATATCAATTTGTTTTTTCTTTTTATATCACCTTCTGCATATTGTTCCTGTCCTGCATTATGAAAATGTGCATAGCAGGCTATTCCGTCATGGGAAATTTCATAAAATATCCAGTTATAAACATTCCCATAAATCTACGACTGCGGAATCTCATTCATTTCTGTTATTTATATTGACATATAGGTAACTTGTTACTATAAGCAAAAGAAACGTAACAAGTTGCCAATTCGGAGGATTAAATGAAATTAGATGATTTGATTATAAGATTTTCAAGTACCACAGAAAACTAATCAGCCCCTTGTCAAGTAGACAGGTGAAATATCTAAAATTTAGTGCAGATGATGCCTGCATTTCAACTTGAAGTGTAGGCATTTTTCTATGCGCGCCATTTCTCTTTATATTTTTTATTCGTTTGTTTTCCGGGATAGGGTATTCTATAGGTGTACCAGAAGCCAGCGCTTCCTGACGCACTTCTAATGGCGTTTTGCAGTGATATCTGTCCTGTGCACGCTCTTCACTATAAAAACGCAGGTAATCTTTGATCGCATATCTTAATGAGGCCTCGTCCGTGATCTCGTACATCTGGTACATTTCTGATTTTATGATTCCCCAAAATCCTTCTGTTGGCCCATTATCAATACAGTGCACAACCTCGGACATGGATTGCTTCATTTCCTGTGTTTCAAGTTTTTTCTTAAATACTTTGCTGGTGTACTGGAATCCCCTGTCAGTACGTATCGGAAGCATTCAGAAATGCCACTGCTGGAATATCCATAGCTATTCAAAGAAAGCCTATCCCTGGGATAATGCCTGCATAGAATCCTTTCATGCCCTCCTAAAACGGGAATGGATCAATCGTTTTAAAATATGTAATTATAGGCATGCATATCAATTGATCTTTGAATACATAGAAACTTTTTACAATACCGTGCGCATTCACAGCCATTGCGGATATCTGTCTCCGGACCAGTACAAGAAACAATATCTGCAAGGTATAGAAGAGAATGCATCAAAGATAGCAAGCTAAATCTTGCTGTCGAATGTGAAAATTGGTTACATTTAATTTGTACTTTTTCTTGACATAGGACCATGCCTTAAATGCGGCTACAGATTCTTTCTGTTTTTCATTCGGTTTATTATCCGATGAATAATGCGCTTCAAATGTAACTTTTGAATCCGCGTCTCTATAAAGAACACATTCCGTATAAAATGCTTCGCTATATTTATTAACAGACTTTACCTTGATGTCCAAAATCAGGCAGCATTCATCAATATGCAACCGGCCATGTTCTGTCATTCTAAGCGGACCGGGCGTATCATAGTCTATATATTTCTCATTGTTAAAGCACACATAATTTTCAATAAGTACATAATCTCCTTCGGAAAACTTTTCTCCAAACTCCGGATTGGTTACTTTCTCGATTGCAACATCTACAGCACTAACTGTATATGTCTGCTTTAATGTAATGCTATCCTTTTTTAAATAGTGAGGCCTTACATAATGACCATCAATAAAAGTCAATACGCCTATTGCTTCATAATAACCGGCTTCTGCCATCCTGATTTTTGCGGCACAGTTTGACACTCCATAAAACACTGCAAGATCCCGTATTACCAGCTCAATAACCTCTACCAGTTCGTAGGTTTCCAATTGATCCCGGTAATACTTGATAAGCGCACCTGCTTTCTTCTTGAATGAATCCATCGGCATCATAATCTTTGGTGCCAGAACATTTGCCTGTTGTTCCATCCAATCCGTAGCACATCTGACACCGGTATTTCTAATCCCGCCAACCACTTCGCATTTTATCTGTTTAGCTTTATCATTAAATAACTGCTCTAACTTGAAAGCCTTACGATGCCTGTCCCAATGAACACACTTATGCACAATCGTCAAATTATATGATCCAAGATTTCGTAAAAAGTATGCTTTCGGATCAACAACTATCGTTTTCTCATCAACGTGTTCAGAAACCGTTTGCTTGCTCTTGGGGTCGTAAAATTCTGTATCACATTCTGCAAAGAAAATTTCTCCAAAAATAGAATACTCATTACTGATCCTTCTTTGTAGAACAGTTAACCCCATCCGTTTTGCAAGTTGCAACGGGTCAATAGCCTGCGGCTCTAAAAGCATTTCTGAATAATGATTTCTTTTGAGAAATCCTCTGACCTCATCCTCATATTTTCCCTTGCTCATATATGGAACAAGTGAATCATCTAAAGGTCTTGGTAATTCCTTGGATTTTTCTGCTAATCTAACACCGGTAATAACAAAATTGTTCAAATCCTTATCAAGGTCACCATTTCCTTTAAGTTGAATCCACGGATAACAGACATCAAAATCATCCCAATGGCTCTTGGATACAGCTATATTAACCTGCGCCTCTAATGTTATAACAAACTCTACCTCCATATCTGGTAAATCATTTACCGATACAGATAGAACTGCACGTTATCCACCTCTGTACTTGTTGGATATCTTATTCTTCTTGTAACAAATTCTGTATTAAGGCGATCTGATAAAATAAATTTCTCAGTTGCTGCAAATAATTCATCTTCAAAACGTTTTGAAACGTATTCTTTAAATGATCTACCAGCCATCAAATCTCCCTATCTGTATCTAGGCTGTTCCATATAAAATTTAGCATCTCGCTCTTCTTGAGTAGTATGATACTCTTCAAATACCTCAAATGCTATCTTCTCAGCCTCTTCAAACGAACGTATTTTTCGGTCTTCATAATTCCATATCTTTTGACCTGCAAAAAATATGCCCCAACCACCATATCTTCCTTCCATAATAGTGATATATTCACCCTTATACTTTTTACTGTATGTGTTTTTGACAGAATTGAACCTCCACCTTACCCGATTAAAATTACGTCTTCGCATTGCCTTATTCTTAAGGGCAGTCTCACACCGGCGTGGATTTACATAATCTCCGGACATTTTTTCAGCACAAACACACCCCACATGCAATTCCTCCGGAAAATCCTGATGCTTCATAACATGTACATACCTTATTTTTTCGTTTCCACACATTTCGCACTGTTCGTACAGTATTTCTTCTCCCGCTTCAATTTCATCTGCCAGATCAAATACATCAATACATTTCCACCCTTTATGCGGAATACCTTCCCTGTTCCATTCACCCACAATACAACCTCCACAAATGAAACCCCTAAAACAGCGGTATGGGAACAATTCTCATACCGCTGTTTATTAAACGACTGATTCTCCAAGATCAGACTTAGTGCTTCTTATGCCCCTTCATTGTAAGCTGCCTTGTTATAATTTCTTACCTGGAGTCGCTATGTAATCCAACGGTATCAATTCACAACTTTCATCAATTGCACCATTCAACCGGTAATAATTGACGGAGTCACTATTACTTTTCAGATTATATATTCGGTAAATATAATACAACTCTCTATACTTTCTGGAAACATCCAGTTCATTTTGAGAAACATAAAACGGCATATCTTTATTATCTGCTGTCGTTTTTACCTCAATATAAATTTCCTTTTCATTACCTGCTTCATCAACATCCACCGAAATAATATCATATCCCAGCCCGTCCTTGACTTTTGCCACATGTGCAATCTTTGGTATAAGATCCTCCCGACTCAATGATTTAAGCCTGCGTCTTTCAATTTCAATTACAAGTTCTTCCCCCATATTGCCCTTTGCTTTTCTGTTATGTGCCTTTACAGCTGCTTCATCCGCAGACATACTTTTTCTTGTTTTATTAAGGCTGGTTCGAATAACCGTACCGGCATCCGGCGGAACATCTTCAATAATTTTCATTTCCGGTACGGTGACCGTATAAGAAAGTTTAATATTATTCCCTTCATCAGGCTCCGTCATTTCATCTACTTCGTCATTATCAAACAGATTACACCACTTCGTACCGGACAATATACCAATTACCGGCATATCGTCATGTCTTTTAAAATAAATATACCAGTAGTCACCCTCATGGAATAAAGACATATACTCCCGTTTAAAATAGATGGTCATTTCTTCCTTGTCCGGCTTGGAAAACTTACACGGAATTTTCAATGTGTCAGAATTATATATTTTACTCTTTTCGCATACTTTGAATTCAATGCACTGCTCATTGCCGGAACCCGCTCTCGGAATATTGTCATGCCCTAAATGATTCACCAGAAGCTTTCTGATTACTGATTTGACATTGAAAGTTCCTTTTTGAATCTCAACGTCTGTGAATGCAGTATATGCCCCCTCCTCAGCTTCAAAATATTCCAGCATTTCTTCTGTAAAACTACCTGTTATCACTTTGACACCCCCTGCCTTTGCAATTCTGCTTCTACAGCTTCCATTGTCTGTGAAAAGTTCTTTTCCAGTTCACATTCCCATATTACAATTACTTTCCATCCCATCTGTTCCAACTGCTCCTGTTTTATCTTATCATTTCTGACATTCTTCTCAAATTTGTCATTCCAGAACTCAGTCCTGGTTTTTGGAACTGTAGCATTTTTGCAACCAGGATGTCTGTGCCAGAAACATCCATGTACAAAGATAACTGTTTTGTACTTAGGCAAAACGATATCCGGTTTTCCCGGATATCGCTTGTCATTTTTCCTGAAACGATACCCCTTGCTGAACAGATATTGACGTACTATAACCTCAATTTTTGTATCTTTTCCTTTAATTCGGCTCATATTCCAGCTTCTATGTTCTGGAGTCAATTTATCACTCATCTTTTTGGCAGATTTTCTATCTCTGCAATGATATTTCCGGCTATTGCTCTGATAACCGGAACTGCAACTGAATTTCCAAACTGTTTGTATGCTCTTGTATCAGAAACAGGAATTACAAACTCTTCCGGAAATCCTTGTAAACGGGCGCATTCTCTTGGTGTCAGTTTTCTGGGCAGCTTACCTTGTCCCTGATCAATCAAGATTTCACTGCCATCTTTATAATAACGGGCACTAAGTGTATTGGTGTATTCAGATTCTGTATTAAATATTGAAAATCCGAAACCATTTCCTTTTTTCTTATGTTCTTCTTTACGTCTTTTGTGTCCCTCATACAACCGCTGACTGATCGTATATTTAGAATCAACATTATTCTCCAATATATCTCCCAGTCTGGTAGACGTTTTAGGCGGAGTCGGAAATTTAAACTTAAAATCTTCCGGAATATCAAAATATTCTCTATCGAATCCCACAATATAAATTCTTTCTCTGTTCTGAGGAACTCCAAAATCTCCGGCACGTAATATCGCTGCATTTACAGAATAATTCATTGCCTTCAAATGCTCTTCTATTACTTTATATGTTCTGCCCTTATCATGTCCTTTCAACTGCTTGACGTTTTCCAGCAGAAAAGCTTTTGGTCTTTTTTCCTTGATGATCCTTTCAATATCAAAAAACAATGTTCCACGAGTGTCAGAAAATCCCTTATGCAATCCTGCCTGTGAAAACGGCTGACATGGAAAGCCTCCCAATAGTATATCAAAATCAGGAATGTCTTTTTCATCCACCTGTGTAATATCACCGTAAATATCACCGCCAAAATTTATCCTGTATGTTTTCTGCGCAAAAGGATCCCACTCAGAAGTAAATACGCATTCTCCTCCCAGTTCCTGAAAAGGTATACGTATTCCTCCTATACCTGCAAAAAGGTCTATGTAACGAAATCTCGGCTTTATCGTTTTCTTCATATAAGGTGTCACTGTCGCAAATGACATGATTTTGTTATACTGTACATCATCCGGAACCGAAAGACCTTTTTCCCATAATCTGAATTCTTTGTCGCCTTCTTTTCCCATACCTATGGCATCAGATAATTCTTTAACAGTTAATCCAAGTTCTTCTCTTTTAATCTTTATTGCTTCCGATTTCTGCATCAATAGTCTCCTGTTCTCTATTCACTTCTTTCATAAGATGCTTTAGTTCTTCCGGATTTATAGGCGGATCCACTCTATGAAGCATCGCATGACAATTGGGACATACCGGTATCAAATCCGTTATCGGATCAAGATAATACCGTTTTTCATATGATGATACCTTTTTAATGTGATGTACGTGTATAAAGTGTTGTCCCAGTTCACCATACACTTTTTCAAAATCAAAGCCACATACTTTACACAGGTATCCGTTGGCTGCCAGACATAATTCCCTGTTTGCAGGATTTCTTTCATATCTGTTTACAAGTGCCTTCTGTACGCCCCCTTCAAGGAACCTTTTTTCTTCCTCACCAGATGACTCAATATTCAAAAGCGAAAGCATCATTCCGACTGATATTCCTGCCCATTCAACGGCTGTAGATACAATATTATCATTTTCTGGTTCACCCGCCATTATCCGAGTTGCCCGTATCCTGAATTTTTTCCAGTCTCCATCCCACGAAGACTGTTCATGCATGTCCCTGGACTGCTGATTAATATAAACCTCTACTTTTGATTTTTTCTCCAGAAACAAATCAAGGTATTTTAGAAATACTGCCCGTTTTTCCATTCCGGAATGCTGTATATCCTTAATCATACCAGCTGCATATTTTTGCGGCTGTACTTCAATTATCAGTCTGATATTCTGCCTGAAAACAAGTCTGACCTCGAACAATTCCTCCATTTCATTCTCCGGTGCAATTATATATACCGGATCATTATATTCCCTTCTGTAGTCTACAGAAAAAGGAAGATCATATTTATGTTCCAGATTTTTCTTAATAGCTACACAATCTGTATTCATACTTATTCGTCATCCTCATCTTCTTCCGGATCCGGTAAATCTGCGACTAGTGTTTTAAGGATTCTTGAAACGGCTATTCGCATTTCCTCATACTGTTCTTTAATTTGCTCATTATATGTTTTATGCTCTGCCTCCGCCAGTGCCCAAAGCAATGCATCCATTCCTGTAACCATTACATTTTGAGCAAGAATAGGTGAATAGACCTTTTGATAATATGGATGGCTCTGATTTATCTGTACCGCATGCTTCCCGTCTGCAATACACGGTTCCCATAACTGTCCATACTCCAGATCCGACTTGGTGATAACTCTGACCTGTCCAGGCTTTGGATTGGAAATAATTGTTATCTTGTGTGAGAATACCCCATTCTGATTTTCAATTTGAATCTCATCCGGTTTAGTCACTGTAATTTTGGCAGCCTCAACCGATTTTGCCTTCTCATCAATATTCCTATTGGACTCAGCATGAGCATCTCTTTTTTCAGCCTGCTTTTCAACAGTTTTAGCTGTACCATGTCTGTATCTGTCTTCTGCCGCCCGACGCGGAGCCGGAATAAACTTCGTCTTTATGTAGTCAATAATCTCCTCAGCCGGAAGAATACGTGATTTTTTTATATCAACATTAAATGCACTGTCCAACATATGATCAAAAGAGAATTCTACTCTCAGCAATGATCCATGAGGTTCATTTATAAACATTCCAAGCCAGTCTCCATAATGAATCAGCCTGTTTTCTCTATATACATAAAATCCCTGCATATCATTACTAATACGTGCCTCATTTTTCGCTTTTGTGGTTGAAAAGCTTTCTTTATTTGGAAGCATATAGGCTTTCATCGTAAAGCTTGGTGCACTGCCATCCGGCATCTCTACCTCAACCTCATCTTCCGCCAGTTTTTCAGTCAGCACTTCATTTAATGCAAACGGATCCCAGGCTTCTATATTTACTCCATTTACAGAAATTTTGACATTCTCTGCTCTATTATCGTTTTCATCAAGAAAACGCTGATAAACCATTGCGATATGAAACTGCAGGTTTTCGATTTTTCGTTTTAGAGCATTTTTTGCGTTCCCTTTATTGCTGTAATTTTTCAGCAGTCTGTCAACTTTTTCCCATACCACAAGTGTACCTGTTCCATCCTCTGCTGTAGCTTCCAGCAATTCCATCTCTTCCCTCTGCACTTCCGGCATTTTCAATTTCCATTCGTGCTTAAAAGCCACATAATCCAGATCCCACTGAGCTTTTCTGGCAATCCCGTCTTCACCTCTTGAAATCACGGATAAAGACCTGCAAAAAGCAGTAGATGCCGTTTTCAGACCCAGACCGAACTTCCCAAGACTTCCCAGATCTGCTCTCACTTTTGAACCGTAGGTCATTGCATTTTTCAGGCCTTCAGCATCCATACCGATTCCGTTATCAGCAATATATACGGTAATTTCTCCCGATGGATTCATATTGATTATAATATCAACCTGTGTTGCTTTTGCTGCTATGGAATTGTCTACAATATCTGCCATCGCTGTATTAAAATTATATCCGGTATCTCTTAAACCTTCCACAATTCGTTCCGGATCGGGCGGACAGATTACCTCTGACAGATTTTGATTTTCCACATCCTCTTTTTTTACTTTTGTTCTGATCATTACTTCTTCTCCTTTACAGGCGAAACGCTCAATGCTGCAATGATATCCTCTCTATTCTGCATATTTCCATCTGTGCCAACCACAGCGGCATCTGCCATTTCGCGTTTACGTTCAATACGCTCATTTACAATTTGTTCAACAGTATCAATATAAAACAGTCTGTAAATAAAAACCGTCTTTTGTTGTCCCCTTCTATAAGCCCTTGCTGATGCCTGGTCTTCTAGTGCCGGATTCCACTCCAGATTATAATGAATAACATGATTTGCTGATGTTATATTTAATCCTGTTCCGGCTGCTCTAGGATTCAAAACAAGCAAAGCACTATCTTCCATACTGTTAAATGTATCAACTATATCCTGTCTGTCATCCACAGGGGTTGCTCCATTGATTTTCAATACAGGTATGTTAAATCTCTCCGGTATATCTTTATCCAGAATATCAAACATCTTCTGATATGATGTAAAAAGAATGACTTTTTCCTTCAAATTACATATCTCTTCAATTATTTCACACATTCTTTGATATTTTATTGAAGTTCCGGCAAGGTCTTCCTTACCTGATTCTTCACAAATTAGCGGATGTGTGCAAAACATCCTTAGTTTTTGAAGAATTCCCAAATTGATTTTTCCCGAATTCGTTTCTCTCTGAGCATCCTCTCGGTAATTTTCATATCTTGCGGCCTCTGTTTCGGACATTTCCAGCGGCTGAGGAATTACTATTTTTTGAGGTAAATCCTGTGCCACATTTTTCACCATTCGTCTGATCATAATCGGCGACAGTAATGGCTCCACCTTGTCTGCACCTTCAACGTCGTCCGAAATATAAGTCGTATATTCAGATTGACTTCCCAGCAATCCCGGTTTTACAAAATCGACCAGTGACCATATATCAGTAACATGATTTTCAAGCGGAGTACCGGTAACCGCAATACAAGACTGACGCGGAATCTTTTTAACAAATCTGGTTCTATTGCTTTCCGGATTTTTAATATTCTGCGCTTCATCAAGCACAATCAGTGTCCAGGTTATCATACTTAAGATTGAAATATCTGAAACCGCCGTGTTATATGATATGATTACCAGATCATATTTCTCCAGTTCCTTAAAACGTCCTGTCCGCTTTGCTCCATGATGAATCAGAGTCCTAATACCTGGTGCGAACTTTTCACATTCCCGCTTCCAGTTCTGCAGCAATGATACCGGGGCAACCACCAGCATAGGGATTTTTCTATTATGCTTATAACTCAACATAAGCGTGATAACCTGTAAAGTTTTTCCAAGTCCCATTTCATCTCCAAGAATACAGCCGCCATTCTCTGACATCATATATTTCATCCAGAAATACCCTGTTTTCTGATACGTATACAGTTTCGCCTGTAATCCGTATGGAAGTTCTTCATTATTATCCACCGGCTTGTTAAGCGCGCTTATTTCAACCCGATTAACAAGTGTTCCTTTTACAAATCTATGGTCATTTCGTATTATTTCAACATACTGGGACGCTGTTATTTTGCCGTTTTCTTTTATTCCTGCTTTTTCAAAGACCTCTATAAGTTCCGTTGTACTTCCGGTAACATAAAACCATTCATTTCGGCAAAGACACTGATCAATAATCTGACCGTCAATAACATCCACTCCAATTTCCTGATCTTTTCGGATGCAGCATAATTTCAAAATAATATCCTGTGAATCATTATTTTCCAAAATACATTTAACATCCGTGCCGATTTTTGAAAAATACACATCAGAAAATGCCTGCATAACCGGAATGCACTTTATACCGGCTACAAAGCTGTTGTGAGCATTCGAAAGCACTTCATATATTTCTTCTGCATTTGGATGAAGAATTTCCTCGCCACACTGAAGAGCAATATGATTACCGGAAATCATCCAGACACCATTCATCTACGTCCTCCAATCTTATCTATGCTGCTTTTCGATATTTTAATTTTATGTTTCGACGGTTCTTTATTCAGTTCTATTACCTGTCCTCCCATTTGTTCCTCACCCAGGGACGATTTTTCTTCTTTTAAAATAAAATCATATGTAACACCATCCATATTTTTGGTGAATGATCCCAAATTTCTCGTGAGACTCTTCAAATGCGGATCCGAACCGTATGCATTTACGATATCTCCAACATATCCCTGACTGGCATTCACCAGATTTAACATATTCAAAACAACTGACAGATAAAAATCACCTCTGTCAACTGTCTTCTGTCCCGACCACCATGAATAATCCGTTACAAATCTCCATAATCTCTTTGCTGCTTTTTCAGCACCGGCACCGTCCTGATGCTCAATATAAATGATATCTTTTCCTGATTGAAGAAATGCCATTTTATCCACTGTCGAAGCATTGTCACGAAGCTGTTTTGCAAAAATATCACGCTTCTGACCTCTCGCATCAGATACACGCTCAAAATATTTTTTATATCTGTTTAACTCACTGTAAACACCGACCGCATATGAAGCTATCACAAACCACTGATTCGGAACGAAAATATTCTTTGAGGTCGGTGAAGTAATTACTGATGTTGCATTATAATATTCTATGCTCCACTTAATTTTACCCAGATACTCTTCATATGCTTCCTTAAACTCATTTGTCAGTTCTACATCCTGCCATACAAAATCCTGATTATAATGTATCGTAGACTGTCTGATCAGAACACCTAAATCCCTTAAAATATCCGCTTTTACCATACTTTTTCCATCCTTGACTATCCCAAGAAGCTTTTTTACATACAGTTCCAGTTCCTCATCCGTATATCTGGCCAACTCATCATACACTGCCTGTCTGGAGACTCTTAATTCTCTCTGATACCATCCTTTTCTTCCATTATCAAAATACGGATCAAATTCATCACGCATATTTTTTATATTGTTGGGATTCTCATTAATCAAATCTCCTATGCCGTTAAATGCTTCCGTAAAATTTCTGTATCCCAACGCTTTAACGGCTTTTTTATCACATCTGGATAAGTAATATGACGCAATCAATCCTATTCGTTTTTTACTGTCCAAACCATCCATTATGCACCCCCGTATTTACACTAATTTCCCTTCTGCTCATCCTTTTCAAAACTCATTACATCCCCGACATCACAATTGAAATATTCGCAAATACGTTCGAGAACATCCAATGAAACCTTTTCTCCCTTACCCATTTTGGCAATAGTGGTTGAACTGATGCTTATAGCCTTGATTAAATCCTTTTTCTGCATATTGTTATCTATTAATTTTTTCCATAATCCGTTATAAGACACTTTCATTCTGGTACCTCTCACTAGAATCTCTATCTCATCTTTTACATCATAGCATAAATGATTACTTTTTTCCATAGATATCTTTACAAATCTAAATTTAAAATTTCCCCGTAAAAAGAAAAGACCATGGATTTTACCTAGTCCTTTCAGCACTTTTTATACAATGCTTTTTATACAATTTTCTTATTTCCTCCCAGCCATCTGCCACTTCTCATGACCTTTAGTGCTTCTCACTGCCTGCCGCAGTGTATTGGCTCTTCCATGCCGATGATATGAGTGTTCTGCTTTATGTTTATGAAATATGATGCAGGTTCCTTCTCCTGGATACTCTGGATTATAGATGTACCATATATGCCCAGTGTTTCTGGACATAATAGTCACATCATAATCATCCACCGCTATGATGGAAAAATACTTCGGGTCCAAAGCTTTCAAATCCGCTGTACTAAACAACTCCTGCCTCCTTCCCTTCAAACCATGCAGCCAATGCCTGCGCTATAATCTCTGCAGCCGCATCTGCTTTAGAACCATTGAAATATTTCTCATATACTTCTATCGGAATTTTCACCGCTTTCACAGATGCCTTCTGCTTCTTTGCCGCACTACATATAATATCACGAACATCATCAACAGTTATTTCACCATCACGAAGCTTTACAGCCACATCTGTACTGATCGGCTTCTCCAGTTCTGAAACCGCTCTCTGAATACCCTCCGGAACATATGACAACTGAACTGCAGTAACCAGGCTGATTTTCCCTGCATCAAGCTTATCCTTCAATTCCGGAATCAATTCATTCACCCGGAGCAGTCTTGCCACAGATCTGCCGGACAGCCCATACTCTTCACCAAGCCCGTCACGATTCTTGGAAAGGTGGACATCGTGTCCACCTTTTGTGTCACCCTCCAGTTCCTTTAATTCGTTTATGATATACTCACGATTTCTCTGATAAAGAACCTTGTCATATCTCTCGGTCAGCACTGTTGCCTTTTCAGATGGCTGAAGATCCGTAAATGACCGCTGCATCAGATTTGTTTCTATCACATATACATAAGCATCTTCATCTGACAGGTTCTCCTTCACAATAGCAGGCACCTCTGTAAGCCCGGCAATCTTTGCAGCATTCAATCTGTTATGGCCGGCAAGCATTTCATATCCTCTCTCTATTTTTCTCACAATCACTGGATTAAGGATACCGTGAACCTTGATGCTCTCCACCATGTCCTGCAGACGTTCACCTTTATACAGATGAAATGGATGGTCATGAAAAGGAACTATCGCATCAATTGCTATCGAAGCCACACCTTTTACCTGCTCTATAGTATCAGTCAGCAGATCCATGGCATCTGCAAAGACTTTTCTTTTAGGAGCATTAGAGCGTGTTTGAAAAACATTTGAATTTGTTCATTTTAACCAAATTAATATTGAGGCGATACACAAAAACCCCAGATAGGTGCAGGCAAGCTTATCATACCTGGTTGCTATACGGCGATATGCCTTTAATTTTAAGAACAGCTTCTCTACGAGATGCCGTTCTTTATAAAGCCACCAATCACAATACCGTTCAAATTTTGCGCCCTTTCTCGATGGAATCGTGGGTTCTCCGCCATAGTCATAGATATAGTCTATTAGATGATTACTGTCATAACCTCTGTCCGCCAATACACGGCTTCCTTCTATATCTATATGTTCCAGCAGGGGGATTGCGTATGTGATATCATTTCGCTGTCCTTCACTGACCATCAGACGAACTGGATTACCATACGAGTCTACAACAGCGTGGATTTTTGTGCTGGCTCCACCCCGGCTGTGTCCGATTTCGTTTGGAGGCCCCCTTTTTTTGCACCGGCGCTGTGCTGATGCGCCTGGACAATGGAACCGTCTAACGAAAGTTCCTCCAGTTCAGCATCAAGGCTCAAGACGCGAAAGATATTATCAAGAATGCCATCCTCAATCCATTTGCGGAAACGACTGTAAACCGTCTCCCAAGGGCCATAACGTTCCGGCAGATCACGCCAGGGAGCGCCACTGCGTGCAATCCAAACCATTCCATTGAGGATTATGCGATTACTTTTTCGTGGGCGACCTTGTTTACCAGTATTTTCAGGAGGAAGCAAATCAACAATGCGGTTCCATTCATCATCGGTTAACTCGTATCGTCTTAACATAATGAACACCCCTTTTTCTTTATTTTAACATAAAAAAGGAGATGAAAACATATGTTTTGTGCAATTTTTAATTTTCAAACACGCTCTAGCTTTCATTAGCAATCAACTCCCTTCCAAAATCCCGATATGCCTTACAGGCTTTGGTGTTCGGAGCATATTCCAGAAGCGGCTCACTGTAATAGACGCTCTCCCCTACCTTTACGGTATTCGGAATCTTGCTCTTGAATATTCTAATCTTCCCCTCAAAGCTATCAGCCACCTGCTCTGAGATAACCTTGCAAAGGTTGGTTCTTGCCTCACACATGGTAAGCAGAATCCCTTCAACCTCAATCTTGGGATTGATACGGTTCTTAATCTTCTTGATGGTCTTCAAGAAGTCCCGCAGTCCCATCATTGCCAAGAGCTGAGGATTAACTGTAATTACCACACCATCTGCGGCAGCAAGTGCGTTGATGGTCAATGCTCCAAGTACCGGACAAGTATCAATGATCAGATAGTCATATGATTCTCTGAATGGATCCAGAATATTGGAAAGCATCTTCTCTGCTCCCCTTTCCAATCTCAGCTTTGCATTCACCGCTGAAAGAACCATTGATGAAGGAATGAAGTCCACACCATTTCTGCTCATTATGTATTCGGATTTGTCAGGTATTGCATCTTCATCCATCTGAGCCATCATCAAATGACCGATTGTTACTGGAACTGCTGCCGGATTTTCTACTCCAAAACACGTAGTCAGATTTGCCTGGCTGTCAAAATCGATTGCCAGTTATACGAACTCACAGTCTTGCCGACACCGCCCTTTGTTGCCCCTACTAAAATAATTTTCCCATATTGCCTCCTATCTGAGCAGCTGTTCTAAAAGAGAACCAGCCTGCTCTGCCATTGTCTCGTTTATTATTGCCATAATGTCACAATACATAAGCATTGCGGCCACATCCAGCAGAACCAGCGCTGCAAAACCAATCAACTCGAATGTCTTTCTTTTCATCCGCAGTACCCGCTCTTTCTCTCAGCCACGAATCTGGCATGCAGTTCGCTCTTCTCCTTAAGAAACTTTTTATGCAGCTTCTTTGTTCCCTCTTCCATAAATGCCTTCTCAGCTTCCATCAGTTCCACTCTGGCAATATCCGGAGTGATGATAAGTTTTCCGTCCTCACACTTCACCAGTACAGGATCCCCTACATTGAAACCCAGCTCCTGCAGCCATAATCCCTGGATTCTCAGCATCGGAGCAGTTCTTCTTCCATAATTGGTTGCTTCACTTACTGTGAGTTCTCTAAAATCTTTTCTTGTCACTTTTGCCATAGATTTGCACTCCTTTTCATAGACAAGCATTGCCCCATAGATTGACTCGGCAGTACACTCAACCGGCTTCTGAAAAATGCGTAAAAAAATAAGACTGTCATCACCCTCGCACATCTCATCAGCCGATTAAGTCCTACCTTAATACCATATTAACTTGTTCCCCAAGCATAGATTGCCCAGAGTTTTGCCCTTAAAGCTATATGACTGCTCGTGTTATATTAGTGAACAGTGCTTGTATTTTCACTTGAAAACGGCGCCGCCCCACCCTTAAATACCTCACCTGAAGGCATTTTTTTGTAGGATTAAATCAGCCAAAAACCTTTGTTTATGCGGTCTTCGCTTGACTTGTCATTATAATACCACCATCCCCGGTTGCTGATATTAATAAGGCTCTCTTCCCGCCAGCCTGTCGAATCTTTTGCAAATTCATGATAAACTCAACTTGCATCTTATTTGGACACAAACGGAACATTTCATAAGATACAGGCTTTTGCTCTTTCGCAATCGCCTTTTGCTTTTTTATAATCTCATACTTTTGTGAGTACTCACTGATAAATTCCTGATAGCACCTTGAATATTCAGAGTCCCAAAGCTGTTGGAATTCCGTTAAAATCTCATTTACATATTCCCCTTGATTCGAAGATACAATTCTCGTATTCCATTCTTTGTTTTTTGTCAACGCTCGAAGTGTCATATTGGCACTGCCTACAATAATACGATACAATTCATCCTCTTTAAAAATATATCCCTTTGTATGAAATCCCTCTTCTTTTTCACTGGAACAATACATTCTCAGCTCAATGTTCTTAAGTTCTGCCAGTTTCTTCAAGGCTTTTGGCTCGCTAAAATTCAGGTAATCCGTGGTCAGAATACGGCCTTTGACTCCTTTATTTTCCAGCTCTTTCAATGTTTGTAAAAGAGGTGTAATTCCACTCATTGTAATAAAAGCAACACTAATTGAAAATTCTTCACATGCCAAAAGCTCTTCTTCAATAGAAGATAATACTTTTCGCCCTTCTTTATAATTATTTGAAATAAACTGTGGCTTATATGCAAGGTTTGAAGGCATATTTTTATGAATGAATGCTGTTTCAAATCCTTGCCTTATTTGATTCATTATTTTTTTATTCATTCGCATTTTCCTGATTTTCTATTATTAAATATATATCTGTATACAATCTGGTCTTCAAAATCCAACAATATAAAAACTATCCGCTTATATCAAAATCATCAAAACCGCTTACCACAAAACTACTCCTTACACCTGCTATCATTATACCGAAAAACAGAAGAATACACAACAAAACAATATAATCTATCTTTTCCCACAGCAATAACCACTCAAGCACTAACCTGCATATCCCGTCCATCCTCCACTACAAGAATATCATCCACATGCACGCAGAACACTGCTGCCAGCACAACCAGATTGTCTACCGTCGGCAATGCCTTCCCATGCTGCCATTTATAAATCGCCTGGGGTGTGGCAAATCCAAAGATATCCTGTAAATCTTTTACTGAAAGATCATTCATTTCTCTCAATCTCAATATATTCCGCCCCGTCTTAACCAGATTAATGGTCGGGATGTTCCTCATTTCCTTTCCCTCCTGTTCCGGCATCAGACCGGAACATTGGAAGTTCCTTAGTCTGATGCCTTAAAATTATAAATTGGTTTTATCACATCAATGACATCCACCGATTCCTGAATCACATCAATGATATCCTTCAAAGACTTATATGCCATTGGTGCCTCATCGAGTGTCGCCTGATTGACGGACGTTGTATAAATTCCTTCCATGGCCCGTCTGTACGCTTCCAGATTCAGATTCTCTTTCGCCTTTTTTCTGGACATGATCCTTCCTGCCCCGTGGGGAGCGGAATAATTCCAGTCCGGGTTTCCTTTCCCGACTGCCAGAACACTTCCGTCTCTCATATTGATGGGAATCAGCACTTTTTCACCCTTATGGGCTGCAATTGCACCTTTCCTTAGAATCATTTCCTTTGTATCAATATAATTGTGAATGGTATGAAATGCCTCCGCACCAGTCATCCCCGTTCGATCAAGCAAAATTTCCCCAATCTTCTCACGATTTCTTTTCGCAAATCTCTGGCAGATTTCCACATCCGCCAGATAATCTTCAAAATAAGTCCCATAGAGGAAACATAAATCTTCCGGAATTGTAGCTTCTCTCTGTTCCCAGGAAAGCGCTTTCAGTGCCGTCTGAATTTCTTTCCTCCGGCCTGCAGCCTTATATTCTTTGATAATGGCATCCCTTTGTGCAAAGTACGTTTCCTTTCCCTTATTCAAATCAATTGCCAACTGCTGATAAATTTCTGCCACTTGCTTACCGAGATTTCTGCTTCCTGTATGAATGACAAGATAATTGGTACCATCTTTGGAACGATCCACTTCTATAAAATGATTCCCTCCGCCTAATGTACCAAGGCTTCTCTCCAACCGCTTCGTATCTTTCAGGCTTCTGTAACATCGCAATTCTGTCAGATCGAACCTTTCCTGCCTTCCTTCCCAGACATTCATACCAGAAGGTACAAAGTGCGCTGCCTCATCCAATTTTTTGAAATCAATATCGCCTTTTCCGATATTTACCGTGTACATGCCGCATCCGATATCCACACCCACAATATTGGGAACTGCCTTATCCACAACCGTCATGGTCGTTCCAATGGTACAACCCTTTCCGGCATGAACATCCGGCATAATTCTGACTTTACTGCCTTCGGTAAACTCATAATCACACATCCTTCGGATTTGCTCGATTGCTTCCTCTTCTATCATTTTTGCATAACAAATTGCAGTGTTTACTTTTCCTTTAATTTCTAACATCTGCGTCATCTCCTTCCCGAATCACTTCTAATACCTGAGAAAAAGCCGCTTATCTTTTTCATATAAGATAAGCGGCTTCTAAAATCCATGTAAATGATTACAATCCATCGTATCAGATTCTCACACAGTTTCGTCTTCGCACTATCTTATAAGAACGTATCAAATGAAAGCCCTGACTTTTTGTCAGTGCCTCGTAGCGCCCACTGTTAAGATGTTCTAATACGAAACCTGTATTCATTATCCGAAGTTCCTTTCTGATTATTCTACATATCTATATTTTTCACTCTGCGTAATATATCCTGATTTGATCATGATCCATATTCATAAAACCCGCAAATGTGCTTTTCCAAATTGCACACATGCTGCCATAATTTCATCACGGACCCATTCTCCACTCGTCAAATGCAGGCAAACTCCCATCTGACTCGCTTGCGTTCATTATACCACCCAAAAGTTAATTTGTCATTATACTTGTGGTATAAGCTCTCTTCTTCTGTCATAATTTGTCATATTTTCATACAGCAATTCAAATTACCTGATGACTCAGCCTTACTCCATATTGCTTAATTCCCGCTTCAATAACTGTACAAAAACAATGGCTGCAATTGCAAATACCGCACCGACTGCAAATACTGCATGCATTCCATATCCCTTTCCCACCACGATACTGGTAATCATCGGCGCTCCCAATGCAGCAAACACAATCCCCAACATCACCAGACCATAATTTTCACCGGAATGTTCCATACCAAAGACAGCGCTTGTAAAGGACGGAAAAATTCCCATAATTCCTCCATAACATCCATACATGATCACGATTGCAGCAACTGCTGCATACGAATAGGACACACTGAGCACCACCATCGCTGCAGCCGCTGCCACTAAAACTCCTCTGATACATCTGATTCTTCCGATTTTATCTGCCAGAGCAGGAAAAATCAACCTTGCCCCTGCATTTATCAATGAGCCGGCCATAACTGCACTCACAGCAATTGATGCTGGAATTCCCAGATCGATCTGGTGGCTCTGAGATACCGGTGATATGATAAAATAAGAGAGCAGCCCCAGAAACATGATTGCTAACAGAAAATAAAAACGTTTTGTCCGTATCATCCCGGAAGCTGTATATTGTCTCGTTTTCTTATCTTCATTGAAACCTTTCTGATTCATCCGTGTTTCTTCCTCCTGCCCCCATACCGGATCCGGTACGCGAAAGAAAAGACTGCTCAAAATCCAGGCAACAGCAGATGCAGTTCCGACTACTAAAAACGCAAGCTTCGGTCCGCCTTTCTCTAATAGATAACGGCTGAGCGGTGCAAGAAAGAATCCGCACAGACCATTTGCAGTCACGATTAAACCGGAAGCAAAACCAGTACGCCCGGGAAACCACTTCTGCGCAGTAGAAATAATCGCTGCATAAGTCATGCCCTGACCTGCCCCCTGCATGACCCCATAAGTAAAGTAGATCGGCAAGGGTGAGGAAACAACCAGAAATGCGGATAATAAGATACCCACTGTAGATATCCAGCCTCCTGCGAATACCACCAACCTTGGATCATACTTGTCTTGTATACGTCCGCCTATTATATTGCCAAATACAAAGATACATAATGCCAGATAAAAACACATTGATGTCTGTCCCCGGGACCATCCGGCCTGCTCCATCATATAAGGTTGATAAACGGACCATACGTGCGGGTAACCAGTAAAAAATATTGCCAAAGCGCCCGATATCATCATCCATCTTCGTTGTCTTGCCTGCAATTTTGTCAATTTTATATCATCCTCTCTTACCAACCAAACAGACCTGCGACACAGTCATTTCCAAACAGGAACGTTGATTGCTCCAGGTGTATTCTACGGATTCCCTTTTCATACCGTCTAAAACAGTTTTCTGCTATAGTATTCCCTCTTTCCGATATTTTATTAGAATTATCTCCTTCTCTTACAGCAAATAAAAAAAATAAACTACACTGGCAATAAGGAGGATTTTTCCATAGCTTACCATCACTGCAATTAATTTACAAAAAAATTAATAGGAAGAAGCATTTTCAGGAATAGTATGTTATAATAAGACCAATATTTAGTTTTGTCAGGATTACACCGGATACTAAATAAATTTATAGAAAAGGATAGATGATTACAATGGAGATTACGAGCGATATCAAGTATGTAGGCGTCAATGACCACAACGTGGATCTATTTGAAGGACAGTATGTCGTTAAGAACGGTATGTCTTACAATTCATACGTAATTATGGATGAAAAAATAGCTGTATTTGACACTGTTGACGCCCATTTTACACACGAATGGCTGGATAACATCGAAAACACTGTTGGTTCCCGCTGCCCGGATTATCTGGTGATACAACATATGGAGCCTGATCATTCAGCAAATATTGCAAACTTTATGCAGTTATACAAAGAAACCAAAATCGTTTCTTCCGCAAAAGCATTCTCAATGATGAAGCAGTTCTTTGGTACTGATTTTGCAGACAGGCAGATTGTCGTAAAAGAAGGAGATACCCTTTCCCTCGGCAAGCATCTTCTCACCTTCGTTGCTGCTCCGATGGTACATTGGCCGGAAGTTATCGTTACCTATGACAGTTATGATAAAGTACTTTTCTCTGCTGACGGATTCGGAAAATTCGGTGCACTGGATGTAGAAGAAGACTGGGCAGACGAAGCCCGCCGCTATTATATCGGAATCGTAGGAAAATACGGTGCACAGGTTCAGAATCTCCTGAAAAAGGCAGCGGGACTGGACATCCAGACCATCTGCCCTCTGCACGGTCCTGTACTAAAAGAAAATCTTGGATACTATCTGGGACTTTATGATACCTGGTCCTCCTATACCGCCGAAACAGAAGGAATCCTGATTGCCTACACCTCTGTTTACGGAAATACAAAAAAGGCAGTGGAGACTCTGGCAGATAAACTGCGTACCAAAGGATGCCCGGACGTTGTTGTAATGGACCTTGCCCGCTGTGATATGGCAAAAGCCGTAGAGAACGCATTCCGCTACAGCAAACTGGTGCTTGCCACTACGACTTATAACGCCGGTATTTTCCCATTTATGCATGAATTTATCACGAATCTGACAGAACGTAATTTCCAAAACCGGATTATCGGTCTTATCGAAAACGGCACCTGGGCGCCGCTTGCCGCAAAGACGATGAAACAGATGCTGGAAGGCTGCAAAAAGCTGACCTTCACTGATTCCACTGTTCGCATCCATTCCGCCCTTGACGAAACAAGCAGCGCCCAACTTGAAGCTATGGCCGAGGAGCTTTGCCGGGACTATCTGGCACAACAGGACGATACTGCCGACAAAAATGATTTGAGTGCACTGTTTAATATCGGGTATGGACTTTATGTAATCACTTCAAATGATGGAAAGAAGGATAACGGACTGATTGTCAACACCGTTTCACAGGTTACAAACACACCGAACAGGATTGCTGTCACCATTAATAAGGCGAATTACTCCCATCATGTCATCAAACAGACCGGCATTATGAACCTCAACTGTCTGTCTACCGATGCACCTTTTAAAGTATTTGAAACCTTTGGTTTCCAGAGCGGAAGAACTGTGGATAAGTTCGCAAACATTACTCCTCTCCGCTCCGATAACGGCCTTGCATTCCTGCCCAAATATATCAATTCTTTCATGTCCCTGAAAGTGGAACAATACATTGATCTTGATACACACGGAATGTTCATCTGCAGTATCACAGAAGCAAGAGTAATCTCAACAACAGAGACGATGACTTACACCTATTACCAGAACAATGTAAAACCGAAACCACAGACAGAAGGAAAAAAAGGGTTTGTATGTGTAGTCTGCGGTTACATTTATGAAGGAGAGGAATTACCGGAAGACTTTATCTGCCCGCTCTGTAAGCACGGCGCAGCTGATTTTGAACCAATTAGTTAAATAGCCAAAGGAAGGAAGCGGATACCGAACATTGTATCCGCTCCTTCTCTTTTCATATTGTTTAAAGTAATTTACGGCTGGCCTGCCCCGTATGCTGCAGCAAAACATAGATTACGCTTCCCAGAACGGCGACAATGCTTTCCGTCAGGGGCAGAGTAAACCACACCCCTGTGATTCCCCACAGGGACGATAATAAAAATGCCATGGGAACGATCAGGAACAATCCTCTTAGTAACGAAATCATATGTGCCGGAACCACCTTTTCCGTTGCAGTAAAAAGCACAGAAAGAATGACATTAAATCCTGCAAATGCAATGGATGTAAAGTATATTTTCAGCCCCTTAACCGCAATTTCCTGTAACTGTGGCTGATGCTCACTGTTAAATGCACCCACAATTGGATCTGCAAATACAAACATCACAAGATATATCATCCCTGAAAGAATAAGCATTGTAAACAGCGCATATCGTAATACTTTTTTGATATTCACGCTGTCATTTTCTCCATAAGCCTTACTAAATAACGGCTGTATTCCCTGCGCAATTCCAGTATAAATGGAAACAACCACAAGAGACAGGTTCGCGATTACCCCATAAGCCGCAACCCCCACATTCCCGGATAACTCCAAAATGATGATATTAAAAACAATCATCACAATTCCGGAAGAAACTTCCGAAATCAGAGAGGGAAAACCCAGTGTCAGGATTGATCTCACATTCTTTAAATATATTCCCATCTTCACGAATCGAAAACCGTTCCTCTTTCTGATCCAATGGTATGAAAGAATTGCCATACTGATAAGCGGCGCCAATCCCGTAGCCAATACTGCTCCAAGTATTCCCATGTGCAGCGGAAAAATAAAAATATAATCCAACAATACATTTGACAAACTTCCTCCGATCATTGCAGTCATAGACAATTGAGGACTCCCGTCATTTCTGACAAAGCAAATCAGAATATTGTTCATCAGAAATGCCGGCGAAAAGAAAAGTATCACTTTAATATAGGTATTTGTCATGGAAAAAACTTCCTGATCCGCACCCAAAAGAGCTGTCATTGGTTCAGAACAGAAAAGACCGCCAAGTACAAATACAATTGCTGCCATTACTGCCAGATAGACCGTATTTGTAAAAATTTCATGTGTACGCTCCAACTTTTGCTGACCTTTGAAGATAGAATACTTAATTGCTCCCCCCATCCCAAGCATCAGTCCGCAGCCATGGACAAAACTATATACAGGAATCGCAAGATTCAACGCCGTCAGACCATCCGAACCCAATCCCTGGGAGATAAAGAACGTATCCGCAAGAATATAACAGGAAATGCCCAGCATTCCAAGCACATTCAAAGACGCATATCTGACAAATTCTTTAAAATACTTTGAGTTCTCCATCATAACCTCCTTAAAACAAAAAAACGCCGGCATCCCGTATCTTCAAAGGCCTAACGATACGGCATCCAACGTTTCCCCTTACCCGGCGGCAAGTACATATATTCATAACTGTTTCATTCGCAATCTCACACTTTTATCTTTTTCAGTATAACATGGCATTTTAAATTTTTCAACTTGGACTTTCCCGGAACCTCTCTAAAATTTATTTCTACGCTTCCAAAACCCAGTGTACATCGTTCCATTTATTTTTAGAATATAGCTGCAACCACCCATTCCGCTGGCACTACATACGTATTGCACAGTACACAGAAACACCGGAGAAGCGGCTCTTTTGCCGCGGCATTTGCAGACTGGAGCAAATGTTCTTAGAGAAACCGCGCATCGTTTTTGCAGATTGGAACGGGTTTACAAAACCCATTCCAAAGGAGCAATTCGGCGCAAAATCATCAGATTTTACGCCGAATTGCTCCGCTTCTGCAAAAACGATGCGCGTTTTCTCTTAGAACATCCTCCAGTCGAAACGCCGCAGCAAAAGAGCCGCTTCCCCAGTGTTTCGTCCGTCAATCACTAATTATGCCTAATCATTATACCCATTCGGATTCTTCGACTGCCAATTCCAGGAATCCGCACACATTTCCTCAATGCCGAATTCTGCCTCCCAGCCAAGTTCTTCTTTTGCCTTATCACATTTGGAATAACACGTTGCGATATCACCCGCTCTGCGCGGTTTAATCTGATAAGGAATCTCATGTCCGCATGCCTTCTCAAATGCCTTTACTACCTCAAGCACACTGTAACCATTACCGGTTCCCAGATTATAGACACTGACACCCTCTTTATCTGCAAGCTTACAGATTGCTTTCACATGTCCTTTTGCAAGATCCACTACATGGATATAATCACGTACACCGGTTCCGTCCGGAGTATCATAATCATTGCCAAACACTCCTAAACACTCCAGTTTTCCAATCGCAACCTGTGCCACGTAAGGAAGCAGGTTGTTTGGAATCCCCTTCGGATCCTCCCCGATCATGCCGCTCTTATGCGCTCCGATTGGATTGAAATAACGAAGCAGGATCACATTCCACTCCGGATCCGCAGTATGAATATCAGTCAGAATCTGCTCTAACATCCACTTCGTCCAGCCATAGGGATTCGTCGGCATGCCCTTCGGGCACTCTTCCGTAATCGGAATCTGTGCCGGATCACCGTAAACAGTTGCAGAAGAACTGAAAATAATATTCTTCACACCATGATTTCTCATCTCATCACAGAGATTCAATGTTCCGGTAATGTTATTATGATAATATTCAATCGGTTTTGCCACAGATTCTCCAACAGCTTTCAAGCCGGCAAAGTGAATAACCGCATCAATCTTTTCCTGATCAAATATCTTTTTCATGCCTTCTTTATCCAGAAGATCGGTCTCATAAAATGTAACTGTCTTGCCTGTGATCTCCTGAATACGATCTACTGCCTTCGGACTGGAATTGTAAAGGTTATCCACAATTACAACCTCATAACCTTCATTCAGCAGTTCCACACATGTATGACTCCCAATATAACCGGCTCCGCCTGTAACTAAAATTTTCATCAAACTTCCTCCTACTTCTTCGGAATCTCAAATATAACTTGTACTTTTTATCTCATTTAGAATAACACTTCATTCTAAAAACTGCAATCATCTTTCTTATAAAATCGTCAAAGTGTCTCCAAAAACCTTGCAAACGCTTTTCTCCCCTCCGTTGTGCACTTGTACACACCGGCATCTTCCAGAACCCCTACAAATACCTTTCCGATTTCTTCTTTCAGAATATCCATCACATTCCCGGCATTCAAATCCGGATATTTCGGCAGAAATTCATCCACCCAATCCGCATGTTTCACTAAACTTTCATTGGAACGTACATCTTTTCCCTCCAGCAGATACTCGGAGAGCAATTGCATCTCATCTTTCAGACGCGCCGGCAATACGGCGAGTCCCATCACCTCAATCAAACCGATATTTTCTTTCTTAATATGATGATATTGTGCATGAGGATGATAAACGCCAAGAGGACATTCCTCAGTGGTGATATTATTCCGCAGTACAAGATCCAGTTCGAACGTATCTTCCACCTTACGGGCAATCGGTGTAATTGTGTTGTGCGGTTCTCCTTCGGTTTCCGCATAAATAAAAGCATCCTCATCCGTATAACCACGCCACTGATTCAGGATATATTCAGCCAGGTCAATCAGACGATCCGCTTCTTTGTGACGGATACGAATCACCGACAACGGCCATTTTACAATCCCGGCCTCCACATCCTCATACCCTTTTATTTCCACATACGTTTCAATCGGTGCCTTCGCCATGGCAAATGTATAATTGCCTCCCTGATAATGATCATGACTCAGGATGGAACCTCCCACAATCGGAAGGTCTGCATTGGAACCGATAAAGTAATGCGGAAACAATTTGATGAAATCAAACAGCTTGACAAATGTGGTACGCTCAATCTTCATCGGAATGTGCTCATAATTGAACAGAATACAATGTTCATTATAATAAACATACGGAGAATACTGGAAGCCCCACGGACTGTCATTGATCGTCAGCGGAATCGTCCGGTGATTCTGTCTTGCCGGATGATTGACTCTTCCTGCGTACCCCACATTTTCCTTGCAGAGCAGACACTTTGGATAACCGCTTTGTTTCGCCTGTTTTGCTGCGGCTATCGCCTTCGGATCCTTCTCCGGCTTGGAGAGATTGATAGAAATATCAATATCACCATAAACGCTTGGGGCTTTCCACCTTATATCCTTCTGAATCCGATAACGGCGGATATAATCAGTATCCTGACTTAGTTTATAAAAATAATCCGTTGCCGCCTGCGGACTTTCCCGGTACTGTTCAAAAAATCTGGCCGTAACCTCACTTGGACGCGGAACCAGACAGCCCATCAGCTTCGTATCAAACAAGTCCCGGAATCCTACGCTGTTACTCTCCAGCAATCCTTTTTCAGCTGCATAATCCAACAATTCCTTCAACGTCTCTTCCAGATTTACATTTCGGAAGTCCTCCGCAGGTTCCTCATACATATCCTCCTGTAAAACCTCCAGAATTCTGTTTACTGTATAAATACGATCCTCTTCGGTAATTAATCCCGTCTCCAGACCATACTGAACCAATTTTTTAATACTGTCAAAAATCATGATTCATCCTCCCAAACATGTACTGTCCCTGCGTACAATTTAATCCGCAATCTCTTTCATGACACCCGCACCGTCACCGATATCTACTACATAAAAGTCTGCAGCATAACCGATTTTTTCTTCATATGCCGCTCCTACTTTTTCGATAAAACTGTCGATTGCCCCATCCTTAACGATGCTGACCGTGCAGCCGCCGAATCCTGCTCCTGTCATACGGGAGCCAATCACACCCTCACATTTCCATGACTCTTCCACCAATGTGTCCAGTTCAATTCCTGTCACTTCGTAGTCATCTCTAAGAGAAATATGAGACGCATTCATCAACTGACCGAATTTTTCAATATCATTGTTCTGCAATGACTCTACCGCCTGAATAGTTCTCTGATTCTCATAGACTGCATGACGCGCCCGTTTGCAGCGGACCGGATCTTTAATTGCATCCTTTACAGCTTCAAATTCCTCTATCGTAAGCGCTCCCAGACTGGGTACATCCTTCACTTTCTGAATCTCACTCAATGCCGTCTCACATTCACTTCTGCGCTCATTATACTTAGAATCACCAAGCCCTCGTTTCTTATTCGAACATGCAATGACAATCTTCGCATTCTCCAGTCTGATCGGCGCATACTGAAACTTTAAATCACTGGTATCCAAAAAGATTGCATGATCTTTCTTCCCCATGGCGATAGCGAACTGATCCATAATCCCGCAATTGACACCATTATACTGATTCTCAGAATACTGTCCGAACAATGCCAGATCTGTGTTCGTCAGTTCTTCATATCCGAACATATCTCTCAACATAACTCCTGTAACTACTTCTACAGATGCAGAAGAAGAAAGACCGGAACCATTGGGAATATTCCCGAATAATACTACATCAAATCCATTCTTCACCTCATACCCCTTACGGATAAAGGTCCACATGACTCCTTTGGGATATGCAGTCCAATTGCTTTCACTTTCAGGTGTCAATTCTTCCAGAGAAGATTCTATCACACCGATCTCCTCAAAATTCATAGAATAAAAGCGAAGCTTCTGATCCTCTCTCTTTCTCGCAATCATATACGTTCCGATCGTGAGTGCGCAGGGAAACACATGCCCTCCATTATAATCGGTATGTTCACCGATCAGGTTCACACGTCCCGGTGCAAAATAACTACGGATATCTCCATAATTTCCAAATTTTTCCGCAAAACATTGTCTGATTTCTTTCATCTGCATAACCCAATTCCTCCCTGATACATTTTTCCAATATTCCTTTTGCTACATTATTCGCAGAATCTGCAAAGGCTATTCTGAAATACTGTGCCCGTTCCTTTTCAATAGCCACTTCTTTTCTCTTGATTTCTTTCCATAGTTTCATTATAATGAGGAAAAGATTGGTCTGCAATAAATATATTTGTCACTATTTGCACTATATTGAGATTTCGAATAATGAAGGAGATAAGATAAGAATGCAGTTAGAGATCAATGAGACACAAAGAGAATTGAAATCACATGGATGCTTTGAGTTTCCTGTCTTTATCAGCCAGGAAGTTTTGTCCCGGTATGAACGCGGCTCATTTACCTGGCACTGGCATCCGGAAATTGAATTAACTTTAATTATGGAGGGACAAATCAGTTACCAGGTCAATGACCAGATTTATCAGCTCCATGAGGGAGATGGGTTGTTCTGTAACGCTAATGCCCTGCATACCGGGCATATGATTGATAACCAGGACTGCTACTATATCTCCACAACCTTCCATCCCCGGATCATCTATGGATTTGAGGGGAGTATTCTGCAGCGGGATTATGTCAATCCACTGGTGCATGACTCTGCGCTTGGTTCTATCCCCCTTTATCCTTCCGTGGACTGGCACCGTCCTATTCTGGAAGCGCTGAAACAACTCTACACGTTGTACTTGGATCACTCCGATACCTTTGAGATGGAAATACAGCAATCACTCTCCGCTATCTGGCTGTCCCTTTACCGCCATACGGTTTTGGAAAATCAAGCTCTGGAAAAATCTGCAGCCTCTAACCGGGAGCTTGAACGTCTGCGGCATATTCTGACCTTTATTCAGGAACACTATATGGAAAAAATTACTTTGGACGATATCGCTGCACAGATTCATATCTGCAAAAGTGAATGCTGCCGTTTCTTCAAAAAGCACATGCGGGAATCCCTGTTCGATTATCTCCTGTATTACCGGGTGGAAAAAAGTCTGCCTCTGTTGGCTGAAAATCAGCTCTCCATTACTGAAATTTCCGCACAGACCGGGTTTTCCAGCCCCGGATATTTTTCAAGAATTTTCCGGGAGCAGATGCACTGTTCTCCAACACAGTACCGTGTGAGTAAAAAATAGACGAACCACCAACTTCTAAGAAGGGAAGATCCAGTTACCACGCTTTATTTTTTTCCGCCTTCTACACCGAGACGATTAATCTGCGCTGCCATATATCCTGCACCGAACCCATTGTCAATATTGACAACAGCAATTCCTTCTGCACAGGAGTTCAGCATTGTAAGCAATGCGGAAATCCCATGAAGATTGGCTCCATATCCCACAGAAGTAGGAACTGCGATCACCGGCCGCTCAACCAAACCAGCGACCACACTGCCTAAGGCTCCCTCCATTCCGGCAATAGCAATCACACAATTTGCTCTCCGTATTTCTTCTGTTTTTGCCAAAAGTCTGTGAATTCCGGCTACCCCCACATCATAGATCCGATTGACATATGCTCCGAAAAATTCTGCCGTCTGCGCCGCTTCTTCCGCCACGGAAATATCAGAGGTTCCGGCAGTACAAACCGCTATTTCTCCCACAGGCGCAGACTGATCAAACTGCAGCTTCAGTGTACGTCCCAACGGATCATATATGACATCCGGTATTACCACTTTTACAGCTTCGTACTGCTCCTTTGATGCTCTCGTACCCAAAACATTACTCTTTCGTTCGGCAAAACACTGATATATTTTAACCAGATGCTCTGTCGCTTTTCCCGGACAATATACAACCTCTCCAAATCCGGAACGTAACGCACGGTGATGATCCAACCTGCAGAACCCTAAATCCTGATACGGAAGATCTTTCAGGTATTGCTCCGCTTCGCCAATCGTTATCTCACCGTCCTTTACCCCTTCTAATAATTTGTGCACATCCATTCCATCCGCACCTCCTTAAGTTTTTTCCAGTGATACGCTTCTTTTGCAGCCGCCTCAATGTTCACTTTGAATCCGGATAACCTCTGCGCTGCTCCTAATATACATTGTGCACCCTCTCCGCAAAACACATCATATCTTTGATATTGAGCACCTCTCCATTATCCAAAATCGCTTTTCCGCTCATCTTGCCAAATACCTGATGCTGATCACTCATGAGAAATTTCACATCGATCTTGGCCGCCCGGTCGATGATCGGACGAAATTTCATCTCAAATCTTCCGTCACTACTGGTAAACATCCATGGCTTCATATAATCCCCCGCCGGGATATAAAATGTCACATCATCCAGCTTATGTCCGACTCCGTTATAAAACAGGATATTCTCACTGGCAGCGGACGTATCACCAAATCCGTAACCAATATTAAATCCAAAAGGTTTTCCATTCACAAGTCCGTTACCGGAACCCCAGTACCAGGTATTATCGTAGGTCCAGACACCTCTTCCCCAGTCCAGTGTACCAAAATCATGCTCAGGATGATAATAATAGATTTTACCATTAAACTTCACCACACCGGATGCCCGCATGCAGTTTATTTTCTGATTATAATAAAAAGCCCGGCTGTCCTTCCAGGGCGTTGCAATCACCATAGTATCCATAGGCGGCTGTTCCAGAGAAATATCACAGGAAAACGGTGTTCCGTGATAAAACTCCTTGAATCTGCACTGAATCCGACGTTTTCCGGGCACTACCGTATATTTGATATGCATCTGTTTATTGCTGAATTCACAGTCTCCTTCGGAAGAATTCTCCGGCAGTTTTAATTTTCCCATCGGAAACGGAGTCAAAACGGTCTTTGTCTGCTCCATCGGCTTTGTAAAATCCAGAAAACTGACAGACTGTAAACCGATATAGCTGTTATCAGAAATAGTAAAAGCCACGGCAAATCCATCTCCCATTACCAGATAATAATCCCATTCTTTTATTCGAAAAGCCGGAGATTTAATCTCCTTACGCCTGTACTCCCATACCTGGGAACGTGCCCATCCCGGCTCCTGCAAATGCCCGTCTTTTGTCAGAAGCGTCTGCTTTTTTGTCACCTCATGATTCCTCAATTCAATACCTCCGTCACATATTTCCTGTCTATCCGTTCTACCCCTCACATACCGTTTTATAAAATACTATTCTTCTTTTGCCCATCCATAGGCATACTTTACTGCCCGGTTCCAGCCATTTATCTTCTTCCTGCGTTCCTCCTCTTCAATTTCAGGCAGAAAGTTCCGGTCAATTGCCCAGTTCCGGATAACTTCTTCTTTGTTCTTCCAATACCCTACTGCGAGACCAGCCAGATAAGCAGCTCCCATAGCCGTTGTCTCCACACACCGGGGACGCAGTACCGGAGCGTTAGTCAGATCAGCCTGTACCTGCATCAAAAAATTGTTGGCACTTGCTCCGCCATCCACTTTCAATCCCTCCAAGGCGATTCCTGCGTCCGCCTTCATAGCTTCCAGTACATCATTAACCTGATAAGCCAGTGATTCCAAAGTCGCCCTTATTATATGATATTTATTGACCCCCCGGGTAATTCCTACAATCATTCCTCTGGCGTATTGATCCCAATGAGGTGCGCCAAGCCCGGTAAATGCCGGGACCACATAACAACCGTTGGTATCTTTTACTTTCTGTGCCATATACTCCGAATCTGCTGCTGATTCCAACAGCTTCATCTCATCCCGCAGCCACTGGATGGCAGCTCCTGCTACAAAGATAGAACCCTCCAACGCATAATTGACTTTTCCGTCCAGTCCCCACGCAATAGTCGTCACCAGACCATTTCGTGAAAACACCGGTTTCTCTCCGGTATTCATTAACAGAAAACAACCTGTACCATACGTATTTTTCGCCTCTCCCGGCTCAAAGCAAGTCTGTCCAAACAAAGCCGCCTGCTGATCTCCTGCTGCTCCGCCAATCGGAATTTCTCCGCCGAAAAACGATGCATCACACATCCCATAAAGACAGCTCGATGGCTTTACTTCCGGCAGCATACAAGCAGGAATTCCAAATTCCTCCAGGATCTCCTCATCCCATGCCAGAGTTTGTATATTAAACAACATGGTACGTGAGGCATTGGAATAATCCGTCACATGAACCCTGCCTTTCGTCATCTTCCAGATCAGCCAGGTCTCCACGGTTCCAAAGAGAAGCTCACCGTTCCAGGCACGTTCCTGCGCACCCTCTACGTGCTCCAAAATCCATTTCAGTTTTGTACCTGAAAAGTAAGCATCAATCACCAGACCTGTCTTTTCCCGGAACTTATCCACCAGTCCTTTTTCTTTCAGGGCATCACAGTATTCTGATGTCCTTCTGCACTGCCACACAATTGCCGGACAGACCGGTTCTCCCGTCACTTTATCCCAAACAATCGTTGTCTCTCTCTGATTGGTAATACCGATTGCGGCAATATCCTCCGCAGCAGCCCCTGCTTTCTGCATAGCCTCCACTGCCACTCCAAGCTGCGTGGACCAAATCTCATTGGCATCATGCTCTACCCAGCCTGGCTTTGGAAAATACTGAGTAAACTCCTTCTGAGCCGCAGAACAGATTTCACCCTTTTGATTAAACAAAATACAACGATTGCTGGTCGTCCCTGCATCCAGTGCCATCACGTATCTGCCCATCTGCCTATACCTCCCTGCCTGTTTTTTAGTATGATCTTTCAATTCTTTCCCGTACAATGTCCATGACTCGGCGCATGCAAGCACGCACTCCTCATGGCCGCTGTCCGGGACTTTCATAATAAACTGACATGTCTGCTGACGCAGACATCACCATTTATGAAAGCCGATTGCTCCGCACTTCGTGCTCCCGCAATCGCCGCCGGTATTCGTAATCCGGGC
>OLGD01000530.1_pt1 | contig 75483 bp, 55 predicted proteins | sample 1605311 | NCBI WGS metagenome assembly OLGD01 (sample SAMEA3888917, study PRJEB22519) | human gut metagenome | biome: human gut; feature: human-associated habitat; material: faeces | place: Denmark | collected 2010
GCCCCTTGACCCCGCCAAAGGGTCTTCGACCCTCTGGACTCCCTTTTTCGCGATTGAGCAGGTGACTTCTCCTTACTTCTTTCGCGTGTTTATTGGGGGGAAACCAAGGGGCGCTGCCCCTTGACTCCGCCAAAGGGTCTTCGACCCTCTGGACTCCCCTTTTCGCGATTGAGTTGAGCGCAGCTGCATACTGCATGCGCGTGTTAAGTTCTGCGCGGTTTACTTGCGATTGGCGGTTTCCGCCAGTTCCAGCCCTGCGTTGTTCTCGCAGGCAAGGCGGATGCTCCACTCGTTCTCAAACAGCAGCACATCGCGGTCGCGGCTGTCCTTTGCGCGCCCGGACGTGGATGTCAGCTTCAGCTGGTCGATGGGCTTGGGCGTGCTCACCACCCACCGCACGAAGCGGAAGGGCATGGACTCCATCACAATGTCCACCTGATACTCGGTTTTCAGCCGGTGCTCCAGCACTTCAAACTGCAGCACGCCAACGACGCCGACCATGAATTCCTCGCGCCCCGTCTCTGTGCGGATGAAGGTCTGAATGGCGCCCTCTTCCGCCAGCTGGGTGATGCCCTTCTGGAACTGCTTGCGCTTCATGGAATCCGCCGGACGCACGCGGGAGAAGAATTCCGGCGCAAAGACCGGGATGTTCTCGTAGTGCAGCTTCGGGCCGCCGGAGAGCGTATCGCCAAGCTGATAGATGCCGGGGTCGAACAGACCGATGATGTCGCCCGCCCATGCTTCCTCCACGGCTTCGCGTTCGTCCGCCATGAACTGCTGGGGCTGTTTGAGCGCGACGGTCTTGTTCGTCCCGGAGTGCCAGACCTCCATGCCTTTCTCGAACGCGCCGGACACGATGCGCATGAATGCCAGCCGGTCGCGGTGCGCGGGGTTCATGTTCGCCTGAATCTTGAAGATGAAACCGGAGAAGTACAGCTCTTCGGGCTGAATGTCACCGATGTCGCTCTTGCGGGGCAGGGGCGGCGGCGTGTATTGCAGGAAGCGCTCAAGGAACGGCTCAACGCCGAAGTTGGTGACGGCGGAACCGAAGAACATCGGCGTCAGCTCACCGCGGCGCACCTTGTCGAGGTCGAAAGCGTCGCCCGCTTCGTCCAGCAGGTCGATTTCCTCCGCCAGCCGCTCGCGGTAGTGCTTTGCCAGCACATGCTCCAGCGCGGGGTCGTCAATGGCGATGTCAGTCTTCTGCACCATCGATTTGCCGTGGTCGCCGCCCGTGTACAGCTCGACCATCTTTGTGTCGCGGTGGTAAACGCCTTGGAAATCGCCGTCCGTGCCGATCGGCCAGTTGATGGGGCAGGAGCGGATGCCAAGCACCTGTTCCAGCTCCTCCATCAGCGCGAAGGGGTCTTTCGCCGCGCGGTCCATTTTGTTCACGAACGTGAAAATCGGGATGTTGCGCATCCGGCAGACCTTGAACAGCTTGATGGTCTGCGCCTCAACGCCCTTCGCCGCGTCAATCAGCATGACGGCTGCGTCCGCCGCGACCAGCACGCGGTAGGTGTCCTCGGAGAAGTCCTGATGGCCCGGTGTGTCCAGAATGTTGATGCGGAAGCCGTCAAACTCAAACTGCATTGCGGAGGATGTGACCGAGATGCCGCGCTGCTTCTCGATGTCCATCCAGTCGGACGTGGCGTGCTTATCGCTTTTGCGCGCCTTGACGCTGCCCGCCGAGCGGATTGCGCCGCCGTACAGCAGCAGCTTTTCGGTCAGCGTGGTTTTGCCCGCGTCCGGGTGCGAGATGATGGCAAAGGTTCGCCGTTTTTCCACCTGCTGGTGGAGCAGCTCCCGGAAAGCCGGCGTGTCGTGGGCTGGCAGCATGAATCGTCCTCCTCGTAAAGTGTCTGTCGCTCCTTGAAAGTGGATATTTCTTCCAACTCAAAACGTGCAAAATGCACGAAAAAGACAAGAATGTCCGAAAAGATATTTTACCGCCAAGAACGTGCCTTGTCAAGCCATTTTCCGCGCCTTCATGGCGTTCATGGTGCTATTTTTTCCGATTTTTCAGCAAACGGCAAAAAAAGTTTCAAGCAGCTTTTTGATTGACCTTTCTGCGCGATGGTACGACACTTTTGTGCAGTGTTCGCGTGCGGCGCAGGGGTTTCGCCTTCGCAGAGGTGATTCCCCCTGCAGCGAAAAAGTCAAGCCGCATAGGTGCAGCGTGAAGGGGCTTCATGGGGGACAACCCCACTGCCATTGGAGTTATCCCCAATTTATCCACTTTTCATCCCCAAATCATTCACAGATACACCGCTTTATCCCCAGCCCCGTCCGACGAAAAACGCGGTGAAAAGGCACGTTTCGCCACATTGTCCTCCGCGGGGAGCGCTCATGCCATTTGGGACAAGCACCAAAGAACGTTTATGCACAGAAATGAATAATTATCCGCAAAATGCGAACATCCGACACCATTTTCTGGTTATCTGCAAAAGAATCCACAAGCTGCGCAGGGGGTGGACAACTTCTGTGGATAACCCTGTGGACAATGTGGATAATTTGCGGTCATACGCGGTTTGTCAAGGCAAAATCGGCAAAAAACACTGTGGATAATCCTGTGGAAACTGTGGATGCTTTCGCCCAATTTGAAACGATTTGAAGGACGGGATACATATACAGCGGATGGATAGCAGACTTGAATACATCAACAAAAGCATAATCATGCGTCAATTTGGTGTGCTTCGGACATGCCCATACCGTATCCGACATAGACTGGAGAGAGGAGGTGGGTTTCTTGGCAGAAAAATCGCCCTTTTTCCGCAATTTCGCATCGCACATCCTGCCGGTGCTGACTTTTGCAACGCTGCTTGTCGGTACGGCACTGGTGGGTGTTGCGCTGACTCGAATTCCCCAAAGACCGACGGACGCAGCATCCCCGTCTCCCGCGCCGGAAACATCATATATCGCCGCGGGCAGCCTGACCGGGCGAACGATTCTCGTTGACCCCGGCCACGGCGGCTATGACGGCGGCGCGCGCTGCCGAGATTCCGGCGTGTGGGAGAAAGAGGTCAACCTCGCCGTGGCGCTGGCGGTGGAAAAGAGTCTGACGCAGCGCGGCGCGACGGTGCTGATGACCCGCCGGACAGACACCGATCTCTGCGACGACACAACCCGTCCGGCAAATGTGACGAAGAAGCGGCAGGACATGCAGTGCCGCGTGGATATGGCGGTTCAAGGGCAGGCGGACATGGTGCTGTCCATCCACATGAACGAATACCGCGTGCGGTCGGAATCCGGGCCGCAAGTGTTCTACCGCGCGGGCAGCGGCGCGGGGCGTCTGCTCGCCGGAACGATGCAGGAAGCGCTCATTACCGCCCTTTCGCCCCAAAAGGAGCGCGCCGCCATGCCGGGCGACTACTTCATTCTCCAGCTGGATACGCCGTCGGTGCTGGTGGAATGCGGCTTCATTTCCAATCCGGCGGAGGAAGCGCTGCTGCTCTCACCTGCTTATCAGGAGAAGCTGGGCGAAGCGATTGCGGATGGCGCGGCGGAGTATTTCCGCTTGGCACAGGCAGAAAAATGAAGGTTGCATTTTTTCGCCGCGCATGGTAAAATAAGAAGAAAAGGAAACGCATTATATCCGGAAAGGAGTATCGAATGAACATTCACGAATCCGCTGAGGACTATTTGGAAGCAATCCTCCGCCTGAAAGAAGCAAAAGGCTATGCACGCTCTGTGGATATTTCTCTGCTGCTGGGGGTCACGAAGCCATCGGTCAGCGTGGCGATGAAGCGTCTGCGCGAAAACGGCTATCTGACGATGGATGCTGACAACTTGATTACGCTCACGCCCGCCGGGATGGAAATTGCGAGGAGCATTTATGACCGCCATAAGACGCTGTCGAGCTTTCTGGAGAGTTTGGGCGTTGATTCCGATGTTGCCCGCGAGGACGCCTGCAAAATTGAGCATGATATTTCCGAGGAATCGTTTACCGCGATTCGGAAGCTGATGCAGGAGCGGGAGCAGCACCCCGAAAATCCGCAGGAGTAATGGCATATCAAAAAACAAAGCCGGGTCGAATCTCCCCTGTTTCGGAGGATTCGCCCCGGCTTTTCTGTATTACTTACTTCTCCGTTTCCAGTGAGCGGTATGTCCGCACCAGCACGACCGCTGAGAGAATTGCCGTCAGCACATCGGCGGCAGGCATGGAATAGATCACCCCGTCCAGCTGGAAAAACTGCGGCAGGAGCAGCACCAGCCCCACGCCGAACACAATCTCCCGTGCCATCGACAAAAGCGTCGAGGCAGCCGCTTTCCCCAGCGATTGCAGGAAGATGAACGTCCCTTTGTTGATGCACGCCAGCACAATCATGCTCAGGTACACCCGGAAGCAGCGCCGGGCAAAGAGCGTGTAGTGGATGGACTCGTTCTGCGCGCCGAAGAGCAGCATCACCTGATCGGGCAGCAGCTCCACCACAAGCAGTGCAATCAGCCCGACAACCGCCTCCGCCGCCAGCAGCCGCGTCAAAAGCCCTTTCACACGGTCGTACCGTCCTGCGCCCATGTTGTACCCCGCCACGGGAATGCATCCCGCCGCCAGCCCAATCGCACAGCTGATGACGATTTGGAACACCTTCATGACAATGCCGAAAACCGCCATCGGAATCGCGGAAAATTCCTCCTGCGAGAAAACAGCGTCCTGCGCGCTGCAAATGCGCAGCATCGTGTTCGTCGCCGCCATCGCTGCGACTAGGCTGATTTGCGCCAGGAAGGATGTCATGCCGAGCTTGGCGCATTTCCCCAGTAAATGCGCGCGCGGGCGGAAGCTGTCCTTTTGCAGGTGAATCTGCTTCATCCGCGTTAGATACCAGATGGACAGTCCAGCGGTCAGCGCCTGCCCGGCAACCGTTGCAATCGCCGCGCCCGCCATGCCAAAGTGGCAGACGAAAATCAGCAGCGGGTCAAGCACGAGGTTTGCCGCCGCACCCGCCAGTGTGGCAACCATCGCGAATGTCGGGCTGCCGTCAGAGCGGATGACCGGGTTCATTGCCTGCCCAAAGACGTACAGCGGCACGCCCAAGGCAATCCAGAAGAAATATTCCTGCGCCTTCTCGAATGTCCCGGCATTGACGCGCCCGCCGAACCACGTCAGCAGCGTGCGAGGCAACAGCAGATACACCGCCATCAGGATAAGCCCCGCGAGGACGCTGACCGTTACCGTTCCGCCGACGGCGCGGTGGGCCTCCTCCTGCTTCCCTGCGCCAAGCATCAGGCTGACAAACGCGCAGCAGCCGTCGCCGAGCATGACCGCAATCGCCAGCGCCGCGACCGTCAGCGGAAAGACGACCGTCGTTGCTGCGTTGCCGACGCTGCCCAAGTCGGGCGCGTTCGCAATGAACACCTGATCGACCATGTTGTACAGCGCCGCCACGACCAGAGAGGTCATGCACGGCACGGCGTAGCGCCGCATGAGGCGCCCCAGCGGCTGTGTTGCCAGCGGGCGCACGTCCTGCGCCGCCAAGGTTTCGGATTCTGTCTGCATAAAAAAAGCACTCCTTTTCGTTGATTGGAGCGCAGTATCAAGGCAAAAAAGACTACCCCTGCTGCGCGTCCGACAGATGGACTTACGCAGCAAAGGCAGCACTCTGTACCGCTATTTTACCGCATCGGAGCGGATTTGTCAAAGGGGTGTATCATCATTTTTTCCCGCCCGCCACAAGGCTTCCTGCAAAGCACGCGCCGCCTGCAATCCAGTACCCCATTACGAAGCGACTCGTCGTGCCGTAAATCTCCAGCGCTCCTTGAAACAGACAGCCGATTGTCAGCGCAATGATGCCCCAGTGGTACAGCCGCACGCACCAGCGCCCCGGCAGCGCTTTCCCGCGCAGGGCGCGAATCAGCAGCGGACACGCTCCCAGCACCAGCGGCAGCAGGAACGCATACACCATGAAGTCCGAGTAGACCCCGTGGCTGAACTGCTCATACACGAATCCGCCCAGCGCGGTCACGGCGGCAAAAAGCAGATCGTAGAGCGCAAGTTTCACGCATTTGCGGTCAATAGCCGATGTAGACAATGTCGCTCACGCTCCTTTCGCGGATGCTGCGCCCATTTGTGGTTGGGTTGTTGACGACGCGCCCCTGAAACACCATCGTCGAAGAGCCGCCGCCATCGAGGTTGTAGGCGATTTGTGCGCCCAGCGACTGCATCAGCTCTGCCAATTGCCGCAAGGAAAGCCCGGCGCTCTCCTCCGTCCGCCCGTCGGACACGACCAGCAGGTAATGCCCTTCGCTGATTTGCCCGATGGCGGTGCGCGGGTTGGAGGTCATGGCGCGCCCGACCTCGTCGCTGCTGCTGACGGTCACTTGTCCGTCCTTGACCAGCGCCGGGCCGAACGTCAGCACTTGCCACGCGCCTTCACGCACCAGCGTGTCGGCGCTCGTTTCGCCCTCGGTGATGATGCGGAAATTGCCGTCCGCACCGATGACCAGTGCGTCCGTGCCGCTTTGCGCCGATGCGCGGTACAGCACGCCGTTGCGCAGCACATACCCGCGCTCCTGTGCGCCGTAATAGTCGCCGTTGATGGCGAGAATCGCGCCCGCGTTCGCCGCCTGCACAGAGGTCGTCTCGGTCAGGTTGCGGGCGTAGGTGTTCCCCGCCAGCGCCGTTTTGAGCAGGGAAATATCCGCAATCTGCACGTCCGCGACGTACACCGTCGTGTTCTCTACGCGCATCGTTGTCAGCACAATGTCGATTTGGTCATCGTGGTATTCCGTGTCGGTGGAAATGGGCGCGGTGGTCGCCTGTTCCGCGGGGGATTCCGTCGCAGTCGGCACGGTGGTCGGAGCTTCCGTCGGCGCGGTGGAGGCTTCAGCGGTTGCCGTCGGCAGCGTGTCCGGCGTCAGCACACGGACAATCACGAACGTGTCCAGCGCCGCATAAACCGTGTACGCTATCAAAATCAAAGCAAACACCATGTTTGCGAAATGCCGCTTCATGGAGCTTCACTCCTTTCCGCTTCTATCATATCCCCGTCAAGTGACGAACAGATGACGAAACCATGACTGCTGCCGGAAAAATTCCCTTCCCTTGACGCAATCGGGGGAAAGGCGTATACTGGAAGCGGAAATTTCCACGGATGACCGCGAAAAGGAGAAGAATGATGCAGAAACTACGGGGATACTTGGCACTGGGAATATTCATCATGGGTATTATATCGTTTTTATGCCTGCTTCTGCCGCTCATCGAGATAACGGATGATGCGCTGATGCTGATGATGCTTGCTGTGCCGCCGCTTATCTGCGGATTGATCATAGCATTGGCACTGCATATGCTGCTGTATACGCTGCTTCTGGTGCTGTACGGCTGCAGAATACAGCTGGTGGCTTTGTACTTTCTTCATATCCGCAGGAAAACCGTCGGCTGGCGCGTGCAGTACCTTCCGGCGGCGGAGCGCAAGGTGGGCATACTGCTGGCGGCTGTTCCGTGGGAAAAGGAAACGGGCAGGCAGCGGGAACGGGCGCGGACGGCGTTGTTTTACGTGCAGACGGCGCTGGCGATACTGTTCTATGCGCTGGCAGTCAATTTGTATGGGACAGCATCCGCCATTGCCTGCCTTGTGCTGGCGTGGGGGTATGCGTTTCTCGGCATCATCATGCCGCCGAGCGAAATTCGGAAAGTATTCCAGCCCGAAAAACGGCGCAAAATGTGGCAGATGCAGTGCCTGCTGGCGGAGAACCTGACGGATCGCCTGCTCACGGAAATGCCGGAGGAGTACTTCACGCCGCCGGACAAAATTCAGGATCAGAATGATGCGGCGCTCATGATTAACCGTTCCGCGTGGCTGGTGATGCAGAACCGCTACGAAGAGGCGCTGGACATCCTGACTATGCTGGCGCAGGAGCATCGGGAGCAGACGAAGCGCCTTTGGTGGCAGCTGATTCCGCGCGGCGTTCTGTGCGAACTGGCGCTGGACAAGCCGGGCTACTTCCTGAAAGAGTATGACACGCTGTACATGCAGAAGGAATTGCGCAAGCATGAAAAGCAGCCGCTTGTCTGGCGCACGGCGTATGCGGTGCATCTGCTGCGCGACGGCGATGAGCAGAAGGCGGAGCAGTGCCGCAAGCAGTTCCTGCGCCGCATCCGCCATACGACCATGCCGCGCTGCTATCAGTGGACGATAGACAGAATGGCGCAGGAAAAGGCAATCTACGAATCAAGAAAGGCAAAGGAAGCGCAAGAATGAAGAATCGGACATTTCAGCGCCTGTTTCCGCTCCTGCGGATGGGCAGCATCCTGCTGGCGGCGGTACTGTTCTGCGCGGCACTAATCGGCGTGAACGCACAGCTGACTGTCGGGACGAATGAAGAGCGGAATCTGGCGACGTATCTGGGGCTGGCACTGACGGCGGTCGTGACGTATCTGCTGCAAGATGTGCCGAAAATGCTGGTCGGCAGGCACTTTGGCTGGAAGCTCGTGCGCTACGAGGCGTTCGGGCGGGTCTATCAGGCGGACGGCACAGGGGCGTTTGTGCGCATTCAAGCCCCGGCGCAAAGTCGTCTGCGCTATCAGCCGTATCTGCTTCCGCCGGAGGATGCCCCTCGGCACGACGTGACGCTGTACACGCTCTGCCCCCTGCTGTATGGCGGGGCGCTGGCGGTGGTGTTTGGCGTGCTGACCCTGCTGACGCTGGGGCGGCCGGTGTCGCTGGTGCTGTGCGAACTGGCGATGGGTGGCGTGGTGCTGGTGATGACGTGCATTCTGCCGATGGATGAGCGGTTTATCGCATCGCCGATGGCAATCGCACGGATGCTTCGAGATCCGGAACAATTGGCGGAGTGGCTGTATTTCGCGCGTATGAAGGCGAATGGCGGGGTGGAGGTGACAGATGTTTCGATTGAAAACATTCCGCAGCCTGCAACAGTGAAGACATGTCAGGATGCAATCTGCGTCTTTCAGCGAGCGCAGATTGCGCTGATGGTTCAGTGTGATGCACAGAAGGCGTATGGGCTGATGAAACAGGTGCTGGAAAGCGAGGCGCGGCTGTCATATACTGCATGGAAACTTCTGCTGAGCGATGGGGTGGTTGCGGAACTTCTGGCAGGTGAACCGGGTGAATTTACGGCGCTCTATCGTGGAAAAGCCGGCGCAGCAATACGCCAGGTGATGTTTCGCATGGTGGACTATGCGCTTCCTGCCTATGCGGTGGCGACGCTGGTGACACATGAAGCGCGGGAAGCAGAGGTTGTGCGGAACACGCTTGCGCCAGTGCGAGAGAAAATGCCGGAGCTTGATGCTTTGATGAAGGCCATCGAAGAAAAAGCCGCACGAATCGAAAGCTGATTCGTGCGGGGAAATTTCGCGCCTGCGGGCGCGACCAAAGGGCTTTCCGGTCGCCCTTTGGAAACCTTCGGCGCCGTCACTTTTGGGGTTACCTGTTTCTTGACTTGTGCTGAAAGTTTACGTTGGAGCGTCCAATCCGAACCGTAGGTTCACCGGATAAACACGCGGACACTGTATGCAGTCGTCACCAACCCAATCGCGCGGAAGGGTCAAGGGAGGAACTCCCTTGTGGGGTCAAGGGGCAACGCCCCTTGGGTCACTCCCCCTTTTGTGCATCCTCCCACGCGCGGCGGATGGCGGTGAGGATGTCGCCGTGGGCGTCGCGCAGGGACATGGTGGCGCCGGAGACAATGTCGGCGGCGCGGGCGCGGTCGTCGTCGGAGAAGGCTTCCCAGCGGGCGCGATCAGCGTCGGAAGAAGAATTTTCCGTCAACGGACGGCCGTTCTCGGCGGAAAAGTACCGCCCAAACCACGTCTCTACCTCGTCCACCGTCATGCCGACCATCATGTTCTGATAGGCGTCCATCTGCTCGCGCCATGAACCGCTCGTCAGCTGGTAATCCTCCCCGCGGGCGCGCTTGCTCGTCCATGCGGCAATTTCCTGCATGTAGTTGTCCTCGCTGTCCTCAGTGTAGCCGACGACCTTTCCGGTATTGTCATCCCAGAGTGAATAGCCGCCCTGTCCCGGAAAGCCGCTGAACTGCGGCATGGACGCGCCGCTGTAATTCGGCGTTGCCACTTCGAGCTGGTCAACCGCCATCGACACGATGCGCCCGTCCTCGTCGAACGTCCCGTGCGCAAACACGACGTTGAAGGAGTAAACCTGCCCGTCTTCGTCGTCCTTGCCCGGCCCGACGCGCCCGGTCGCTGCCATGCCGATGCCCTCGCGAACCGCCTGACCCGCGCGGTTTGCCGGATTGCCCGTTGCCTCGTCCATTGTGTCCGATGCGTTCAGGGCGACGCGGACGGCTTCACGCAGGGCATTGCTCGTCGTCGTCGCGCCCGTCACGACATCCACATCCCATGTGTTCATGCGAATCATCTCGTCCGGCAGAATATCCAGCGCGCGGCTGCCGATGCCGTCCGTCTCATGCTGCTCCAGAATGTTCACGGCGCTGATGGCGCCGTCCTCCATCATCACCTGCACGCGCAGGATGCCGCCGTAGCCATCCGCCTGACCCGTGCGCGTGTCGGCGCTGGCGCGGCAGGACGCAAGCAGAACGGCGCAGGAACACAGTGACAGCGCCATCAGCAGGCGCTTCCGCGTTATCCAACTGGTTTGCATTAAAAAATCCCCTTTCAATCTTCCAGATTGCAGGGAAATCGCTCCCTGCGACGTTGTTATTGTGTCCCGCGCAGGAAAAGTCATTCAATCAACACGCTTTTTGATGCAGATTTTTTCCGCAAGCAGGAAAATCGCCCTTGCGCGGCGAATAGAGATAGAGAATATGCCTGTGCTGACTGATTTTCCGCCGCGCGGGCATCCTGATGAAAGGGTTTCACCCGAAAAGGCAGGTGTTTTTCGTATATGAAGAAGTCATCCGGGAAGAAGCGCGTCAGTTCGCTGACGTTCCTGATTGCGACGACGGCGGTGCTGGCGGCGGTGGCGGTGCTGTGCCTGTTCGGCAGCAATCTGCTCTACGCCATGCGTGTGCGCAACGTCAATGAGCAGCGCGCCGAGGTGGAGAAGCGCAACACGGAGCGCTACGAAGCGTATCGGCAGGAAGTGCAGGAACTGCAAGACCGTCTGACGGCGAACAACAACATCAGTGCCGACTGGCCTACGCCGGACACGCAGGAAGGCATCTCTATTGTCGACCTGACGAATTATCCGCTGGATAACCCCGGCACGGTTACGGTGTCGCGTCAGGACGTGATGCTGGGCGGACTGCTGCTGGTCAACGAGTGGCATTCCCGCCCGTCGGATTTTGACGAATCATCGCTGGTGTCCATCATGACCTACGCGCGGAGCATGGGCGTGACGAAGAGCATATGGCGCAATTCCGACCAGCGGCTGTTCCCGGTGGCGGCGAATGCCCTGCTGGATGCGCTCAATGCCGCAAAAGAAGCGGGGCTGGAGGGCTATGTCGTCCGCGAGGCATACCGCAGCATTTCCGACCAGCAGACGCTCTGGGACGCGGAATACAACCGCTTGAAAGGCCGCCACAGCGCGTGGACGGATGATGAGCTGATTGCCGCCACAAAGAAGAGCATCAACCTGCCCGGCACGAGCGAATATAACTCCGGCTTGGCCTTCACGCTGTACCTCTATGAGAACGGCAATGACGAATTGAACAAGATGGTGTTCTCCGAGAGTGAGCAGGGCAAGTGGATGTACGAAAACAGCTGGAAGTACGGGCTTGTGTTCCGTTTCCCGCTGCAGGACTTCCCGACGAAGGGCACCATCAGCCGCGCCTACAAGACGGGCGTGAACGTGGAGATGAATCTGTTCCGCTTCGTGGGCATTCCGAACGCAACGGTGATGCACCATCTGGACATGTGCTTGGAAGAGTACATCGAGTACCTGATGGCGCACCCGCACATTGCCGTGTTTGAGGACGGTCAGCTGAAGTACGAAATCGTCCGCCAGCAGGTGGGCGACGACAGCAGCACCTTCTCCGTCAGCATCAGCCGCAAGACCAGCAACTACACCATGTCGCTGGACAACATGGGCGGGCTGATTACGATTTACGAGTATTGATAGGGATACGAATCCCCCGCCAGCGGATGATGATGTCCGGCTGACGGGGGATTTTGCTTCGAGACCATCAAGAAATAAAGCGAGGTGCGTCCGATTGAAACATCGTATCATAGCATTGCTAACCGCATTTATCCTCTGTTTCAGCACTGCGTCTGCTTTTGCAGATACATCCGTTGATACAGCCATGAACCTGTCCACTACAGCAGATGCACCATTAGCCGTCATCAAAGCATCGTCCGCGCTTGCGGCGGCGCAGTCAATGATTCTGCTTTTCAATGCGGGTTCCAAACGAGAAGGCGCAGTGATGGAAACGTGCATGGTAATCCCCATTAGCGTCACATCCGACGATGATATCATCACGATGGAGATTGCCGCTCTGCATGGTGTTTTCAGCCCCAATGAAGTCCCGACAGAAAAATATGACCCGCATCACATGATGGCAGGCTGCGAAAGCTGGGTGCGCTTGCAGCTGCTGGACAACCACGACGGCACATATTCGCTGCTGACGTATCAAGAACCCGACGATGGCGAAACGCTGTACAGAGACGTTAAACGCATCTTCTCTGTATTCGCTGCGATAAGGCTGATGATTTCGGCCAGAGACGCATCATTTAAGGACACCTACCATGAAATGGCGGAGGAAAACTGGGCGGCATTCTGCTCCCGCGACACCAGTGACGAAGGAACGCCCGTCTTCCTCGAAATGAATGTGACTTCGGCGGATGTGCGGCTCAGCCTGACGTATCTGCGCGAACCTGAAAACTACCCCGCCAGCAACATTCGCGAATACACGATGGCGGACGGCACGACGTATGTTTGGATTGTGATGGAATAAGTCTGCTTGACAAAAAGCGCCGGAATGCAGCTGTGTATGCTGTGTTCCGGCGTTTGGCGTTTTGGGCGGAAGGTCGGTCGCGCCCATCTGGCGCGACAATGTTGAGTTGATGGGTAAAGCAGCTTGGGGGCGCATCTGCGGATGCGCAAAGTTACTGGCAGGGACGCTTCGCTGCCTGCGCCTTTGTTGAGCGCGTTTGGCATACTGGTCGCCCGCGGAACGGTTGGGGCGTTGCCCCAAACCCCACCAGAGGCGCTGCCTCTGGACTCCGCAAGGGGCATTGCCCCTTGACCCCTTTTCGCGATTGAGTTGATTTCTCTTCCTTACTCCTTCCGCGTGTTTATCCTCTTTTTCCCTTATCCTTATTTTGCTTCCGCCCAGTTTGTCCCCTGATGCACCTCCGCCAGCAGCGGCACGCGCAGTTCAATCACATGCTCCATCGCATCTTTCAGCAGCTTCCCCGCCTGTTCTGCTTCCTCCGGCGGGCATTCCAGCAGCAGTTCGTCATGCACCTGCAAAATCAGCCGACTCTTCAGCCCCTCCCGGCGCAAGGCTTCATCCACCCGTACCATCGCCAGCTTGATAATATCCGCCGCTGTCCCCTGCACGGGCGTATTCATGGCGGCGCGCTTGCCGAACTCGCGCACAACCGCCTTGTCGCTCTTCAGCTCCGGCAGATACCGCCGACGCCCCATCAGCGTCAGCGCGTAGCCGTTGTGCTGCCCGTCCTCGGCGGCGCTGTCCATGAAGCGCTTCACGCCCGGATATTTCGCGAAATAGCGGTTGATGAACTCCTGCGCCTCCTGACGGCTTACGCCCGTGTTTTTCGCAAGACCAAATCCGCTGATGCCGTAAATCAAGCCGAAATTGACCGCTTTTGCGCGGGAACGGAGCGTAGAATCCACCTCATCCAGCGGCACGTCGAAGATTTCACTGGCAGTGCGCGCGTGAACGTCCTGCCCCGTGCGGAAGGCTTCCACCAGTGCGTGGTCGCCGGAGAAGTGCGCCATCAGGCGAAGCTCAATCTGGCTGTAATCCGCGTCCAGCAGTACCCAGCCCGCGCGCGGCAGGAACGCCTGACGGATTTCCTTGCCCTCCTCCGTGCGGACGGGGATGTTCTGCAAATTCGGCTCGCTGGACGAAATGCGCCCGGTGGCGGTGGCGACTTGATCGAAGGTGGAGTGTACGCGCCCGGTCGCGTCCGTCAGGCGCAGCAGACCCTCGACGTAAGTCGAATTGAGCTTCGTCAGCTGCCGATAGCGTAATAGCGGCGTAATGACTTCCGGCGCGATGTCCTGCAAGCCCTCCAGCACTTCGGCGGAGGTGGAGTAGCCGCGCGCGGTTTTCTTGCCGTGCGGCAGCTGCAATTTATCGAATAGCACGTCGCCGAGCTGCTGGGTGCTGTTGAGGTTGAAGGTTGTTCCGCAGGCGGCGAATACCTGCTGCTTGCTCTGCTCAATTTCCTGCGTGTAGCGCTCGCCCAATTGCCGCAGGAACGCCGTATCGACGGTGAAGCCGATATCCTCCATGCGGTACAGCACGCCGGAAAGCGGCATTTCCACGTCGCGCATGAGGTGACTCATGCCCATGCGTTTAATGTTCGCCTGCTGCCACCGGCACAGCGAGAGCATTCCGCGCGCATCCGCGGGCAAATCGCCGCACAGCGCGTCCAGACTGTAACTCTTGCGCTGCGGGTCAAGCAGGTACGCGCCAAGCTGCACGTCCCATGCGTATCGCTCTGGCATGGGGAGCTTCGCGCGGTTCAGCCGGTGCCACAGCGTTTTGCCATCGTGGATGACGGCGGGGTGCGCGGCGAGGTCGGGTGCGAGGGCGCGGAGCAAATCCTCCGGGTCAGCGCCGGGAGTGAGCAGATCGCCGCCGAGCGCTGCCTGACAGCAGGACAAATCCTGTGCCGCACACGTCAGCACCGTGTCATCCAGCGCGACGGCAATCGGGCGGGCGCTGTCCGGCAGGGCGGTGAGCCATGCGGTCAGATCAGCGCCGGAGGAAATCGGGGCAGCGTCCGCAAACGGCAGGAGCGTCAGGGGCGTTTCCTCTGCCGCCGTGTCGGGCGCGGGCGCATCGCCAGGCGCTTGCAGGCGGCGGATGATGCTGTTCAGTTTCAGCTTTTCCAGCGCGGGAATCCCATGCCGGAAGTCTGGCATGGCGCACGCTTTGAGGGAGAACGAAATGGGTGCGTCGCGGCGAATCGTCGCCAGTTCGCGGCACATTTTCGCCTGATCCGCCCATGTGACGAGCTTTTCGCCGAGTTTGCCCTTCACTTCGCCCGCATGAGCGAGGATGTTGTCCAGCGTCCCGTACTGGTGCAGCAGGCGCACGGCGGTTTTGTCGCCGACGCCGGGGATGCCGGGGATGTTGTCGCTGCTGTCTCCCGCCAGCCCCTTCCAGTCCACCACCTGCTCCGGCGAGAAGCCATACACTTCGTACACCATGGCGGGTGTAAAGTGCGTCGTTTCGCTGATGCCCTTGCGGGTGAACAGCACCTGCGTTGTATCGGACACCAGTTGGAGCGCGTCGCGGTCGCCGGTCAGGATGACGGGGCTGACCCCGGCGTCCTCACCTAGTTTGGACAGCGTGCCGAGAAGATCGTCCGCCTCCCAGCCTTGCAGGGAGAAAACCTGAATGCCCATTTCCGGCAGCAGCGTCCGAATGGTGGCGAACTGCTGGCGCAATTCATCCGGCGTCGCGGCGCGTCCCGCTTTGTAGTCGGGATATGCCGTGTGACGGAACGTCGGCGCGTGCTCATCGAAGCAGACCGCGAGATAGCGGGCGTTTTCGTCTGAAATCGCTTTGAGCATCATGGTCAGGAAGCCGTAAATCGCATTGGTGTAAACGCCGCCCGCGTCCATCAGCGGTAGGGCGTGGAAAGCCCGGTGCAGCAGGCTGTTGCCGTCAATCATGAGGAAGGTGTCTTTCATGGGGATTCTCCTCCTATCTCCTTCAATTGTACCTTCCCGAATGAAACTTGTCAACCGCCGCATATCCTTTCCCCAGAAAGGCAGGGACGAAAATGCGGATTTTGCTGGCAGGGATGATGGCGCTGCTGCTCCTGCGCGCGCCGGAGACGATGGCGGCGGCGGAAGCGGCATGTGCGCTGTTCGTGCGCAGCGTGATGCCGGGGCTGTTCCCGTACTTGACGCTGTCGCAGATGCTGGTGAGCCGATGCGGACGCGACATGCAGCCCGGTATGCTGATGCTGCTGGGCTGGTGCGGCGGGTCGCCGACGGGTGCGCGGCTGCTGGCGATGCAGGGCAGCCGTCCGCAACGGGAACAGAAGGCGCTGGCGGTCTCCTGCGCGACGATGAGCCCGATGTTCCTGCTGGGGACAATCGGAAGCTGGCTGAACAGCCGAATCGCGGGGGCAATTGTGCTGCTGAGCGTGCTGGCGGGCGGCTGCTGCGCGGGGCGACTGGCAAAACGGTGGACGAGGGTCACATCCGCTGAAAAAGTGCCAGAGGCAGCACTGTCCCCTGTCTCCTTCGCCCGCGCGGTGGAGGACAGCGCCCGAACCATGCTCCTTGTCTGCGGCACGATGATGATGCTTCGCGTCTTTGCGACGCTGACGGACTTCCTGCCTGATGCGATGCGTCTCCCGCTGACGACGCTGCTGGAAGTCACGACGGGCGCGGTGACGATCGCGAACCTGCCGACGCCACTGCCTTTGCGGATTGCGCTCCTGTCCGCAGCGACGGGTTTCGGCGGCTGCGCGGTCATCATGCAGAACCGCGCGCTGTACCCGCAAGGGCTGATGCGGCTGGGTGAACAGCTGGCGTGGCAGGCGCTGCACGGCGTGATTTCGGGGGCATTGGCGCTGGGAATCGCGCTGCTGGTGCTGAGCGCGGGCGGAAATTTGTAACAGAAAATTTGTGATGGATAGCTGAAAGAATCCGGATTACAGCTTGTCAACCGGGGAAAAAGCAAGTATAATATATTCTGCGGAGTTCTGCGAAATTCTCCGCATCAGCAAAAAAAGAAACCCGTCGGCTTCGGCGGAATTGAAGGAGTGCCCAGAAAAAATGAAAAAACAAAATGCAGCGATTTGGTGCGCCCTGCTGCTGATTGCCTTGCCCATTGCAGTGCTGCTGCTTGTGCCGTCGCCTTCCGCACGGATTGTGGACGTGGTGCAGCCGCTGATGGAGTCAGAAGAGATTGATTATTGGAATCCCGATATCTTCTTCCTGACGAAATACGGCTTGACCGCTGCTGTCAGCGCTCTGTGCGGTTTGGCGCTGACGCTGCTGTGCTCGCGCAAGCGCCTCCCGCTGGACACCCGCGCGGCGATTTGCACGGTTGGTGGCTTTGGCGCGCTGGTGGGCGCGCGCGTGCTGTATATGCTTGCCCGGTATTCGTACATCATGGTTGATTTGGGCGGCAGCTCGTTCTTCTGGCAGTTCTGGCAGGGCGGTTATACGCTCTATGGCGGCATCCTCGGCGGCATGGGCGCGATTGCGCTGTATGCGAAACTGACGAAGCAGAAGGCGCTGCCTCTGCTGGACGCGGTGACGCCCGGCGCGCTGCTGGCGCTGTGCGGTCTGCGCCTTGCGGAGGGTTTCACGGGGCAGGGCTTCAGCAAACAGATGGACGATATCTGCTGGTACTTCCTGCCTTTCCAGAATGAGGACGGGCAGATGCTGGTTTGGGCATATGAAGCCATCGTTGCGGCAGTCGCACTCGTGATTGTGCTGGTGCAAGGGCGCAGGCAGAAAATTGCCGGGCGGACGCTGGAAACCGGGCTGACCATCATCAGCGTGATGCAGGTGCTGCTCGATTCGTGGCGCGCGGATGAGCTTATTCGCTTCGGCTTCGTCCGCCTGAATATGCTCATGGCGGCGCTGACGCTGGCGGTGCTGCTGGCATCACGCCTGACCCGCTGCATCCGCCGGGATGGGCTGAAAAGAATCAGCATTGCGCGCATCGTGATGCTGCTGGCCGGCGCGGGCGTGTGCATCGCCGTGGAATTTGCGCTGGACAAGTCTGCCATCAACAACGGAATACTTTATGGGGTGATGATGCTCGCGCTTGTGCCGATGTTCATCGCCGTGCTGCTGGATGACGGCCGCATTCAGACCGCCGAAGAAAGGAAATAAGCCATGCAGGTGACGCAACCGAACGAATTTTACAAGGGTCTGCCGAAAGAGGACGTATTCTTCGTCAAGGACGACCAGAACAACCCCGTCGGCGAGGGATTCCTGATTTATCAGTATCAGCCGACGATTTTCCCTTCGCGCCCGGTCAACATCTATTTCAGCATGACCAGCAAGCCGGAAGGTGAATACTGGCTGCTGGGGTCGCTTGCGGCGCGCGCGCGGCAGCTGCGCAATCAAGCGCCCGGTGCGGCGGCACGGCTGTACACAGCCGTGGATGTGCAGGACGAGCGCCAATTGGCGTTTTATGAGCACAACGGCTTCAAGATGGATTACACCGAGGATTTGGTGCGCCTGAACGATCCTGACGAAGTGCCGCAGTTGTTCAACTGCTCGTGCATCACGCTTCCGCTCAACACCGTGCAGGAGCAGATGGATTTGGTGTCGCGGATGCGCGGCGCCGGGTTCAGCTACTTTGACCACGGCTTCCTGCTTCAGCAGATGAATCGGCAGAATTTCGCCGCGCTGGGCATCCTGTATGGGTCGAATCTGGTTGGTGCGTGCGTCGCCGCGGGGCAGTACACGTCGGCGGAGGTTATGGGGCTGTATATCGTGCCGGAGTTCCAGCGCAAGGGCTTGGGCACGCGTTTGCTCCAGCAGACGAAACAGGCGCTGGCGAGCACGGGCGTGACGGATTTGACGATGCGGGTGATGAGCGACAGCGAGCCGCAGGTGCGCTTGGTGCAGCGGTTCCGTGCGGAATTGGTGGAACACACGAGCGTGTTCCCCTCGATGCAGATTTAAGAGGGGCATGGCGATTGCTCTCTTGCATGGCTTCGCGGTGTACGCTTTTGTGACATTATGGTCATGTCGCAGGGGAAATCGCCTCTGCGGAGGCGACCAAAGGGCTTTTCGATCGCCCTTTGGAAACCTTCGGTGCGCACACTCCTGTTTATTGGTTTTGACCGAAAGTTTTTAGTTAGTGTGCCTTTCGTTCCCTCAATAAACACTACCATATAATAACATTCGGAAGCGAAGGCGAAGGGGTCAAGGGGGCGACCGCAGACATTTGTCTGTTTTCATTGCCCCCCTGTCGCCTCTGCGGAGGCGAAATCCCTGCATCAACACGCGCATACAGCAGGAAAATGCGCACAACTTAAATCGCGCAAGGAGAAAAGAAATGGGTATCGTGTCGCTGAAAGACTACCGCTGGGATGGCAGCAAGAAGCTCGAATTGAAGGACGCGGAGACGGGCGCGCCGGAGTTCGTGGATAAAAAGACGCTCAAGGCGCAGACACTGGAGAACCTTGCGGAAGCGGCGGCACTGCAGGATAAACTCTATGCGCAGGGGCGTGAGGGCATCCTGATTGCCATTCAGGCGCGTGACGCGGCGGGCAAGGACAGCCTCATCAAGAAGGTGTTTGGGCAGCTGAACCCGGCGGCGCTGGAAGTCGCGGCATTCAAAGCGCCCAGCAAGGAAGAACTCAGCCATGATTATCTCTGGCGCATCATCCGCACCGTTCCGCCGCGCGGGAAAATCGGCGTGATGAACCGCAGCCACTACGAGGATGTGCTTGTGACGCGCGTGCACCACATGGAGAAGGGCTATGCCATGCCGCCGCGCGTGACGGATGATTCGAATTTCTACCCTAAGCGTTATCGGCAGATTTGCAATTGGGAACAGTACCTTTACGAGAACGGATACCGCGTCGTCAAGGTGTACCTGAACGTCAGCCGTGACGAGCAGAAGCGCCGCTTCCTGGACAGGCTGGAACGCGAAGATAAGCACTGGAAGCTCTCGGTGGATGACATGCGCGAACGCTGCCTGTGGAAGCAGTATGACGAAGCGTTCGAGGATGCCATCAATGCGACCGCGACGAAGGAATCCCCATGGTACGTCCTTCCGGCGGATGACAAGTGGTTCACGCGCTACCTGATGAGCGAAATTCTGCTGGATGTGCTGATGGATGTGAACCCGGATTATCCGCCGCTTGATCCGGCGGAAGCCGCGAAAGTTCCGACAATTCTGGCAGAGCTGGAGAATGGCGAATAATCAGCACAAAGTGTATTTTTTGTGGATTTCAAGGGAGAAATATGGAAGTACACATTTTGGTGTGTGCAAACCGGGTTGATTTTATGGGAAAGGCGCGGTATGATGAAGGACGTGCAGGGCACAATGCCTTGCACGCAACGCCCGAAGGCAGATGCCTGAAATACAAAAGCATACAGCAATACGCCTTATGCGGCTCCTGCACAACGCCGTAGATTTCTCTCTTCCATGCTTCCCCGTCTACCCGATTCGTGGGCTGACGGGGATTCTTTTACTATAATTACTATTTCCGAATTCACCTGCGCCTTTTCCGCACTGGAAATAGTATGAAAATCATGTCTTTAAGCAATCGCGTCCGATTGAACAAAAACCCATGACTTTTCCTGCAAAATCAAGAGGATTTTTCGCTGTTGATGGCGAATTAAAACGATTCGGACTGCACCTCGCTGCGGGAGAAACGGCAGAAGCGCGCAGAACGAAAACCAATTATTTTCCGGGCATTTTCGCTGGTGGTGGCGGCGAAAAACCCGACGGATGAGGTACTGGAATGGAAACAAACACCTATTACTATGCGGGCATTGACATCGGTTCTACCACCGTTAAGCTGGTGCTGCTGAACGAAGCGGGAGAAATGGTCTGGGGCGAATATCGCCGTCACTGCGCACACACGCAGGAGACACTGGCGGAGATGATGCGGGAAGCGCGGAAGAAGCTCGGCGCGTGCCGCGTGAAGGTGCGCATGACCGGATCGGGCGCAATTTCGCTGGCGGAAGCACTGCGCGTCGGGTTCGTACAGGAGGTCGTCGCGGTGGCGGAAGCGCTGCAGAAGGCCGCGCCGCAGACCGACGTCGCCATCGAATTGGGTGGCGAGGACGCGAAGATTATCTATTTCACCGGCGGACTGGAAGAACGCATGAACGGCGTGTGCGCGGGCGGCACGGGGTCTTTTATCGACCAGATGGCGGCGCTGCTGAAAACTGATGCGCCCGGCTTGAACGAACTGGCAAAGCACTATCATGAGCTGTACCCCATTGCGGCGCGCTGCGGCGTGTTTGCCAAGAGCGACATTCAGCCGCTGATTAACGAGGGCGCGGCGCGTGAGGATCTGGCGGCGTCGATTTTTCAGGCGGTTGTGAACCAGACGATTTCCGGGCTGGCGTGCGGCAAGCCGATTCGCGGGCATGTGGCGTTCTTGGGTGGGCCGCTGCACTTCCTGTCCGAATTGCGGCAGGCGTTTGTCCGCACCCTGCACCTGACGGAGGAAACCGCGATTGTGCCGGAAAATTCGCACCTTTTTGCGGCGACGGGCGCGGCGATGGCGGCGTTTTCGGGCGGCGAGGACGAAGCTGTGCCGATGGACAGCCTGCTCGAACGCCTTGAGCACGGCGTGATGCTGACCTTCGGCTTGAAGCACCTGCCGCCGCTGTTCCGCAATCAGGAGGAATATGCGGCGTTCAACCGCCGCCACGCACAGGCGAAGGTGCAGCGCGGCGATTTGGAAACGTATTCCGGCAAGTGCTATCTGGGCATTGACGCCGGTTCGACGACGACAAAGGTCGCGCTGATTGGCGAAAAGGGTGAATTGCTGTACAGCTACTACGCGGGCAATTCCGGCAGCCCGATTGAGACGGCGCGCACGGCGATGCGCGAGCTGATGGAGAAGATGCCCGACACGGCGGTGATTGCGCGCTCCTGCTCTACCGGCTACGGCGAAAGCCTGCTGAAATCGGCGTTCCGGCTTGATGACGGCGAGGTGGAGACGATTGCGCACTGCACCGCGGCGGCGTTCTTTGACCCGAAAGTGGACTGTGTGCTGGATATCGGCGGGCAGGACATGAAGTGCATCAAGCTGAAAAACGGCTCGGTGGACACGATTCTGCTGAATGAAGCGTGTTCGTCCGGCTGCGGCAGCTTCTTGGAGAACTTCGCAAACTCGATGGGTTACACGGCGGAAGGATTCGCGGCGGAAGCCCTCTTTGCGCCCGCCCCGGTTGATTTGGGAACACGCTGCACCGTGTTCATGAACTCCAACGTCAAGCAGGCGCAGAAGCAGGGCGCGACGATACAGGACATCAGTGCGGGTCTGGCGTGCTCGGTCATTAAGAACGCGCTGTTCAAGGTCATCAAGCTCGCTGATCCGAAGGAACTGGGGCAGCATATCGTCGTGCAGGGCGGCACGTTCCACAACAAGGCGGTGCTGCGCGCGTTCGAGCAGCTTGCGGGCGTGGAGGCCGTCTGCCCGGATATTTCCGGCATGATGGGCGCGTTCGGTGCGGCGCTGATTGCGCGCGACCGGGCGTCGGGCAGCGATACACCCTCCTCTACCCTGCCGATTCAGGACATTTTGGGCTTGCAGTGGCAGACGCGGACGGCGCGCTGTCAAGGCTGCACGAACCATTGTATGCTGACGGTCAGCCTCTTCCCCGGCGGACGGCGGCACATCACGGGCAACCGCTGCGAAAAGGGGCTGGGCAAAACCGCAACGGGCGAAAAAGGCCCGAACGTGATGGCGTACAAGCTCAAGCGCATGTTCGACTATCAGCCGCTGACCGCCGAACAAGCCACGCGCGGCGAACTGGGCATTCCCCGCGTGCTGAACATGTATGAGAACTTCCCGTTCTGGATGACGCTGCTGACGAAACTGGGTTTCCGGGTGGTGCTGTCCCCCGCGTCCAGCCGCGCAATCTACGAAAAGGGCATGGAGTCCATCCCGTCGGAAAGCGAGTGCTATCCGGCGAAGATGGCGCACGGACATGTGCAGTGGCTGATTGATCAGGGCGTCGGGACAATCTTCTATCCGAGCGTGTTTTACGAGCGGCAGGAGGATATGAAGACCCAAAACCACTTTAACTGCCCGATGGTTGTGGCAAATCCGGAGAATATCGCCAACAACGTCGAGGATGTGACCGAAGGGCGCGTGCGGATGCTTAAACCGTTCCTCGCGCTGACCAGCGAAAAAACGGCGGCGGACACGCTTGTGCGCTTCTTCCGCAAGACCTTCAATATCCCGGAGCAGGAAGTTCGTGACGCGGTTCACGCGGGCTGGGACGAGCAGCAGTGCGCCAAGACCGACGTGCGCGCCGAAGGTCTGAAGGTGCTGCAATGGATGGAGGAAAACCACAAGAAGGGCATCGTGCTGGCGGGTCGCCCGTATCACGTTGACCCGGAAATTAACCACGGAATGCCGGAGCTGATTGCGTCCTATGGTCTGGCGGTGCTGACCGAGGACAGCATCCCTGCTTCCTTCCATGGCGAGCATCCCCTGCGCGTGAGCGACCAGTGGGTGTACCATTCCCGCCTGTATGTGGCGGCGCAGTTTGTCAGCCAGCGGGATGATTTGGAGCTGATTCAGCTCAACTCCTTCGGCTGCGGGCTGGACGCCGTGACGACCGATCAGGTCGCGGAAATTCTGGAACGCTGCGGCAAGCTGTATACGCTGATCAAGATTGACGAGGTGAACTCGCTGGGCGCGGCGCGCATCCGCGTGCGGTCGCTGCTGGCGGCGATGGCGCAGCGTGAAAAGCGCGGCATCGTGGCACATCCTGTGCCCGCGACGTATCATCGCGTGGAGTATACCCGCGACATGCAGAAGAAGGGCTACACCATTCTTGCGCCGAACATGTCGCCGATTCACTTCCGTCTGCTTCAGCCGGTGCTGGAGAAGCATGGGTATCATATCGTCATGCTGGAAAACGATACCCGTTCCGCCATTGACACCGGACTGAAGTTCGTCAACAACGACGCCTGCTATCCGTCCATCATCACCGTCGGGCAGATGATGGAGGCAGTGCTGTCCGGCAAGTATGACACCGATCGCCTTGCCCTCGCCATGACGCAGACGGGCGGCTGCTGCCGCGCAAGCAACTACGTCGGCTTCATCCGCCGCGCGCTGGCGAAAGCCGGACTGGGGCATATCCCGGTTATCTCCATTAACGCCAACGGCATGGAAACGAACGAGGGCTTCCACTTCACCCTGCCGATGCTCATCGGCGCGGCACAGGCGATTGTTTTCGGCGATTTGCTGATGCGCTGCCTGTATCGGGTGCGCCCCTACGAAATCGAGGCGGGCAGCGCCAACCGGCTGGCGGAGACATGGTCGCAGAAGATCATCGACCATCTGGTGAACGGCACGGGCCGCTACGGCGACATCTGCCAGCAGTTAGTGGACGACTTTGACCATCTGCCGATTCACGAGGACATGAGGAAGCCGCGCGTGGGCATCGTCGGCGAAATTCTGGTGAAGTATATGCCCGTGGCGAATAACCATCTGGTCGATTTGCTGGAAGAAGAGGGCGCGGAAGCCGTTGTGCCCGACCTGATGGACTTCATGAACTACTCCGTCTACAACGGCAAGTTCAAGCACGAGTATCTGGGCAAGGGCTGGACAAGCGAGGCGAGCGCGGTACTGGGCGTGAAGGGCATTCGCGCGCTGCGGCGTCCCGCACTCAAAGCGCTGGAAAAGTCCAAACGCTTTGAACCGCCGATGCATATTGAGCAGATTGCGGAGCTGTCCGACCCGTTCCTTTCGCAGGGCAACCAGTACGGCGAAGGGTGGTTCCTGACGGGTGAAATGGCGGAACTGCTGCTGACGGGCGTGCCGAATATTGTGTGTATTCAGCCGTTTGCGTGCTTGCCGAACCATGTGGTGGGCAAGGGGGTTATCAAGCAGCTGCGGAAGAAGTATCCGCAGGCGAATATCTGCGCGGTGGACTTTGACCCCGGCGCGAGTGAGGTAAATCAGCTCAATCGTGTGAAGCTGATGCTTTCCGCTGCGCGGAAAAATTTAGGGTAACACCGCACAAATGAGGTGGTCGGCTGGCGAATGGATTTTTCGTCAGATGCAAATGCAAATTTCGAAGGTTTGCTGGACGTAAATCGAGGAATCTGCATGCCGCAGATGGCGGAAAAGACATCGCCCGCCGCGCCGCCGAATTGTGCGTTGATGCCATAAATTCTGTACCAAATAGATTCTCAGCATCTGTTCCAAATCGTAGGGCTTGTTGCTGCGCTCTCCTTTGTAGTAGTACGGCTTTATAATGCTCAGCCATTTCCCCCACGGAACGATACGGTCTATCTCTGCTAAAAACTCTCGTTTCTTTGTCCGCACCTGTGATAATTCGTCGCTCAGGGCGGGCAGACTCAGTTGTTTATCCATACCTATGGAATCTCTGAATAATTCGGCAGCACGCTAACGACTGAATTTCAGCCATCTGCTTCTTACAGAAATTCCGTTCGTTATCGCACTACCTCATTTATTCAGAGCTTTCCTATGTTATTATTATACCACCTTTTGCGCATATTTGCATTATGCGGTATTGCCTTAAAAGAAATTGCGGGTATCAGCAGTAGCACACTTGCAAAACTTGGAAAAGGTGAATACGTTTCTATGGAAAGTAGAATATGTGCTGCATTAAAATGTGATATTTCAGAAGTAATATCCGTTTCGAACGAAAAGTGAGGAGACAAAGATAATGACAACCGAGCAAAACATTCGATATAGAAATATACTTATAGAGCCAATTAATGAATGTGCACACTATTCACCCAAATTTGGGCATGGACAAAATGGTGGATTTTCGCTTGCAGAATTCCAAACATTATACGGAACAGATACGTTTTATAAATGGCTTGGATTGGACAATCCTCTTATGTATTCTGCCCATAAAGCAGCTGGTGGCATAACCAGCGTTTATCGGCAAATTGGCATTGGCTGCGAACGCCTTGTCAGGGCTATTTTTATGGATTATCTTGGCCTCAATGCTGACGATGTCACATGGTCTTACAAAGTTACTGGAACTAACGGAAAAGAACGTACACTTTCTTTGGATGGGCGAATTATAATTGATAAAATCCCAGACGAAGAAATTAAAAAACGTTGTACAGCATGGATGATGCAAGTAGCAGATAATCTGGAACTTGCTACTCCAATCCGGGAAGCAATAACTGGTATCGTTTTCGAAGTAAGGCAAGGATACAAAAGCAAAGACTCGAAACGTCAGAACGCAGATATTGCCAACGCAGCAAATGCGTATGCCAATGGATATATTCCTTGTCTAATGGTTATGTCTGCACAAATAGACGATGATATTGTAGCTCGATATAATGTCGCAAAATGGGCAATTCTCCAAGGTTTTGTTGAGACATCCCCTTACGTTTCAACCTTTAGCTTTTTTAAACAGGTTGTTGGGTTTGACTTTGTCGAATTCATGAACAGTAACAAAGAATACTTTAAAGGAAAGATTCAGCACGTTCTCGAACAGCTGATGAGGGCAGAGTAAATGCATAAAGAAGCAATAACGCAAAACGCACAATACACATTCAAATACAATTCGTCTTTGGGTAGACATGGATGGCTACGGCTTACTCCAGCATACTCTGTTCGCTTGGTGGAAGAAATACTTGCTGAGTTGGATTACACCCCTCGTTGTGTTTTGGAACCTTTTTCAGGAACCGGAACAACGGAATTAGTGTGTGCCAATAAAGGCATTTCATCATTTGCATTAGAAATCAATCCTTTTTTAGTTTGGTTGGGAAATGCAAAATTAGACATTTATCAGCGAGATAAGGTCGAAGAGTTTTTGTCTATTGCAAACACATTAATGCAGCACATAGAAGAATACGTGCCTACCGAGTTTCCTCCGATCTACAATATTTATCGTTGGTGGAATCTGCCTCAAGCCGAGTTTTTAGCAAAACTAAAATCTGCGATTAAAACTGTTGAAGATGATGCTGTTGTACAACTACTTACCGTTTCTTTTTGCCGAATAGTAATTGAACTTTCTAATGCTGCGTTTAACCATGTTTCTACATCATTCAAAGATGATAATGAATGTTTCTTTTCAATAGATATTGCAAAAGAAGCTTTTATTTCAGTTTGTGAAATGGTTGCTAAAGGAGCACTATTACAACCTCGTGCAACATCAAAAGTGTTATTGCACGACTCAAGATCCATCCCTGCGGAATGTTATGGGGCATATGATACGGTTATTACTTCGCCACCATATCCAAATAGAATTTCGTATATTCGTGAATTACGTCCATATATGTATTGGCTGGATTATCTTGAGACATCTGATCAGGCCAGCGATCTTGATTGGCAGGCAATAGGTGGAACATGGGGACGAGCGACAAGTCTATTGGGTACATGGAAAAGCGATCATTCTCTTCCTCAATATGTTTATGATATTTCAGAAAAAATATCTAATGCAGATAACAAGTCTGCAGGGTTAATGGCAAACTATGTATTAAAATATTTCGAAGATATGCAAAAACACCTTTCTTCCGTATATGCCGGATTAGCCGCAAAAGGCAGAGTGTTCTACATTATCGGAAATTCGAATTTTTATAACATTACTGTTCCGGCCGAAAAAATATATGTTGATATGATGACTGCAATTGGTTTTGTCGATGTTGAGTATCACATTGTTCGCAAAAGAAATTGCAATAAACAGCTTTACGAATTTGTTGTTTCTGGGCAAAAATGACAAAAGAGAGATAAAAATGGAGATAGCCTCTTTAGTATTAAGGCAATACCGCATAATGCAAACAGGCGCAAAAGGTGGTATAACATAGGTATGGATAAGCAACTGAGTCTGTCTGCCCGGAGCGATGAATTATCGCAGGTGCAGACAAAGAAACGGGAATTTTTAGCAAAGATAGACCGTATCGTTCCGTGGGGGAAATGGCTGAGCATTATAAAGATAACACCGCACAAATGAGGTAGTCGGTTGGCGAATGGATTTTTCGTCAGATGCAAATGCAAATTTCGAAGGTTTGCTGGATGTAAATCGAGGAGTTTGCATGCCATAGATGACGGAAAGAACGGATTGCCTTCCCTGCCATAATAGAAAAACTCCGGCAGCCATCGGACAAATCGTCCACATTGTTGCCGGGGTTTTTGATTGCCCAAAGATTACGCCTGCTCGAACTGCGAATTATACAGTTCCGCGTAGAAGCCGCCTTTTTGCAGCAGTTCTTCGTGCGTGCCGGATTCGATGATGTCGCCGTGGCGCATGACCAGAATCTTGTCCGCGTTCTTGATGGTGGAAAGGCGGTGTGCAATGACGAACGAGGTACGCCCCTTTGTCAGCGTGTCCATTGCCTGCTGAATCAGCATTTCTGTGCGTGTATCGACGGAGGACGTCGCTTCGTCGAGAATCAGCATCGGCGCGTTTTCAATCATCGCGCGGGCAATCGTCATCAGCTGCTTCTGTCCGGCGGAGAGGTTCAGTTTGTCGGAAAGCAGGGTATCGTAACCCTCCGGCAGGGTGTAGATGAGGTGGTACAGCCCCGTCGCGCGGGTCACTTGGTCAAGCTGCTCGTCCGTAATACCCTCCTTGCCGTAGCAGAGGTTGTCGCGGATGCTGCCCTCGAAGAGCCAAGTGTCCTGCAAGACCATGCCGAAGAGGTCGTGCACATGCTCGCGCGTCATCTGCGACAGCGGTACGCCGTCAATGCGGATTTCGCCGCCGCCCAGCGGATAGAACTTCATCAGCAGATTGACCATCGTGGTTTTGCCCGCGCCGGTCGGACCGACGATGGCGACCTTCTGACCCGGCTGCACATGCTCGGAAAAGTCATGGATGATGATTTTGTCCGGCGTGTAGCCGAAGCGGACGTGGTCGAACGTCACCTCGCCGCGAACGGCTGTGGTCTGCGCGGGCAGGTGGGATTCGTCGGGCATTTCCTTCGCTTCAAGGAACTCAAAGACGCGCTCTGCCGCCGCCGCCGCGGATTGCAGGTTCGTCGCCGCCTGTGCAAGCTGGCTCATGGGCGAGGTGAACAGGCGCACATACATCATGAAGGCGACAATCACGCCGAAGGTAATCGAGCCGTTCATCGCCAGCACCGCGCCGACGACGCACACCGCCACATACGCGAAATTGCCGATGAAGCCCATCAGCGGCATCATCAGGCCGGACATGAACTGGCTCTTCCAGTCCGTCTCCTGCATCTTGCCGTTGATGCGGTCGAACGTCTGCTGTTCGCGCTGCTCCGCGCCGAAGAGGCGGACGACATTGTGCCCTGTGTAGATTTCTTCAATGTGGCCGTTCAGGTCGCCCAGCCACCGCTGGCGCGCGACGAAGTACTTCTGCGAGCGGCTCATGATGCCAAGCATCAGCCCGAAGCCCAGCATCGACGACACAATCGCCGTCAGCGCCATGACCCAGTTCGTCGAGAGCATCATTACGACACTGCCGATGAACATCGTCACGGCGGAGACAAGGCTGGTCAGGCTGTTCTGCAGCGTCTGCCCGATGGTGTCCACATCGTTGGTAACACGGGAGAGCACGTCGCCGGTGGAGGTGGACTGGAAGTAGCTGACCGGCAGGCGGTTGATTTTGTGGGAAATGCCGTCGCGCAAACCCCGGTTGACCTTCTGCGTGACGACGGTCATCACCAGCCCCGTCATGAAGCTCAGCAGCGCGCCGACGGCGTAGAGAATTATCAGCGTGATGCAGATTTTCTGGATGGCGGGCATGTCAATCTCGCCGCGCAGGCCGGCGGTAATCAGGTTGGTGATTTCGCTGATTTTGTTCGGGCCGATCAGGCGGATAATGACGCCCGCCAAGTCGCCCAGAATCGCGATGCAAATGACCGGATAGAAGGGCTTGCAGTGGCGGATGAGCTTCCCCAGCGAACCGCGGAAGTCCTTCGCCTTTTCGCCCGGTACGCCCAGCCCGCGCATTCCGGGATGACCGCCCGGACGGCGTTTCGTTTCACTCATGACGCAAGTTCCTCCTTTGACAGCTGAGAATACGCGATTTCCTGATAGACCTTGCAGCTTTCCATCAGCTCACGGTGCGTGCCCTTGCCGACAATCGCGCCGTCCTCGATGACGAGGATGCAGTCCGCGTCGCGAATCGTGCCGATGCGCTGGGCGACGATGATGTTCGTCGTGCCGCTGGTCTGCTGGCGAAGCGCCTGACGCAATGTGCGGTCGGTCTTGTAGTCCAGCGCGGAGAAGGAGTCGTCAAAGACGAGGATTTCCGGGTCGCGCGCCACTGCGCGGGCAATAGACAAACGCTGCTTCTGTCCGCCGGAGAAGTTCGAGCCGCCCTGCGCGACTGTGCCGGAATACCCGACCTCCGGGGATTCGACAAATTCCGCCGCCTGCGCGATAGCAACCGCCTTGCGGATGGCAGCGCCCGACGCATTGTCCTCGCCGTAGCCGACGTTGCTGCTGACCGTGCCGGAGAACAGGAACGCCTTTTGCGGCACAAAGCCAATCTTGCTGCGCAGGGCGTCCTGCGTGTAGTCACGCACGTCCACGCCGTCTACCAGCACCTGCCCGCTCGTCGCGTCGTACAGGCGCGGAATCAGGTTGATGATACTGCTCTTGCCGCAGCCCGTCGCGCCGATGAGGGCAACCGTCTGGCCGTGATGCGCGGTGAAGGAGATGTGGTGGATGGCGTCGCCGTCGGCATCGGGATAGCGGAAGGAGACGTCGCGGAACTCAATTTCGCCCTTCATTCCGGGCTTGCCCTGCGTTTCCTTGCCGTCCACAATGCGCGCCTTCGTGTCCAGCACCTCATTGACGCGGCCAGCGGAAACGGTCACGCGCGGCAGCATGACGAAAATCATCACCAGCATCAGGAACGCCATGATGACCTGCATCGCGTACTGCATAAAGACCACCATGTCCGAGAACAGCCCGATGCGCTCCATCATCGCGGCGGGCGACGTGACCGCAATCGCGCTGATGAGCGCCGCACCGATCCAGTAGATGCCCAGCGTCAAGCCGTTCATCGCCAGATTCATGCCCGGATTCATGACGGACATGGCGATATTCGCCTGCTGGCTGTTGCGGGTCATTTCCTCGTTTGCCTTGGCGAATTTGCCCTCCTGATAATTTTCCGCGTTGTAGGCGCGCACGACCTGCAAGCCCGTCAGGTTCTCGCGCGTGATGCGGTTCAGGTTGTCCGTCAGCGTCTGCATCTTCTTCATGCGCGGCACGGCGTAGAGCATGATGAACACCAGCAGCACGCACACGAACGCAATCACGCCGCCTGTCAGCAGCGACCATTCCCAGCTCTTCGTGCTGATTTTGCCCACGGCAATGAACGCCATAATCGGCGCTTTAATCAGCGACTGCATCCCGAAGGAAAAGAACATCTGCAATTGTGAAATGTCGTTGGTCGTGCGGGTAATCAGGCTGGCAGTGGAGAAACGGTTGATTTCCTCGTTCGAGAAGCCGACCACCTTGCGGTACATTTCGCCGCGCAGCCGAGCGGAGAAGCGTGATGCAATCTGTGCGGTAAAGAATGTCGTGCAGACCGTCAGCAGCATTGACCCCAGCGCGCACAGCAGCATCTTGCCCCCTGCGAGCAGGATATCGCTCATCTGGCTGCCTTCCGTCTGCACCAGACGGGTGATCTCCGACATATAATCAGGCAGGGCTAAGTCAAGCTGCACCTGCCCCACAATCAGCACTACACAGGCGGCGACGAGCAGCCACTCTTTCCACCTGAGGTGTTTCAAAATCCGTAGCATGGGTTTCAATCCCTCCTTTTCTGTTTGCGTCCGCCATCATACCATAGAAAGATGGATTCAGAATGAACTGGCAGAACATTTTTCAAGATTTTTGGCACTTCGCAGGGAAACTGCGCCTTGATGCGTTTATTTAGGTAGGAAAATACCTCCAAAGGAGATGCGAACGATGAAGAAACGGTGGATTCTGCTGATTTTGCCCTTGATGATGATGGTAATGCCTGTTGCCTCCGCGAACGGCTGGGGCTTGCCCGAGGCCTTGGTGCCGCTTGTGTCGAACACGAATGATTATGACGACTATTATCATTTGGTGGATGATTATGCGCGGAAGGAGAATAGCGCGCGCATCATCATGCAGAGCCGCTATCACAATCAGCTGATTGCTGCGGAAAAGGGCGCGGACGGCTGGAAGAGTGTTATTGTCTCGACGACTGCCGTCTATCAGCCGTCGGAGCAGAGCACATCCGGGAAGCCGAAGCTCGCGCGCATCAATAACGGCTTTGAGTTGGCGTATCCGAAGGTGAAAGAACTGTATCGCTTTGAGCGCATCAGCAATGACCGGGGCGAAACGGCGTATACGCTGACGTATGCGAAGATGGGCGGCGTGGAGGTGGAGCGGCAGGAATCCTACCGCTATCTGGTAACGCAGGGCGAAGACAGCGCAATGTGGGTGACGGAAGTCACACTGGAAAACTTCAACATCCACAATATGCCTCGCCGCGGCGTGGGCGACGTGCGGCGGATGCGCGATGTATACAGCAGCATGGCGCTGTACGAGAATTACGACGCTGTGGGCTGGATTGGCGCGCAGAATGTTCCGGGGAAGAAAAGCGGCAAGCAGTCGTACCCGGTCTATGCCGCGCCGAGTACGGAGGCGTCCCGCGCGGCGAAGGGGAAAGCGTCGTTCAGCACGGGGGATGAGTATCGCCTGTATTGCACCGAAGGAGACTGGTCGCTGATTGAATACCGCGTCAGCCTGCGGACAAGCCGCTTTGGCTGGGTAAAGATTGGTCAGCCGACCCAGAGCCAGCGCCTGCATATCCCGATGCTGACGGCGTATGACACCTACCTGACCGACGATCCGCACGTCAGCGAGTACCATCAGGCGGAACTGCCCGCCGGGACGAAGCTGACGATGTGGTATCTGCTGGGCGTGAACGACGACTGGGCATATGCCTACGTAGAAGCGACGGTGGACGGCAAGCCGATGTGCGGGTTTGTGCCGCGGCGCGACGTGGTGATTGACGAAGTGGAACTGCCGGACGAAGCAGCGAAATATGTCGGCAGCTGGTATCTGTATTCCGGCAGTGAAATCGGCTATCTGTACCTTCGGCTGGACGCGGACGGGCGCTTCTACTGCTCAGACACCGACGGCGCGCAGCCCTACGGCGGCACATGGTGCGTGGTGCAGAATCCGATGGCTGGGGAGGACAACTTCTGGATTTCGGCGGAAAGCATCCTTGTGCTGAATTACAGCGACAGCATGACGATGCGCTTCGGCGTGGACTATATCGTGTCCACGACAGAGGAGGACGGCGAAGGGTTGACCCTGCCGCTGGTGAATCTCGCCTACGGGGAGGGCGGATGCACCTACGTCCCCTATGGCGCGGTGGACAGATACGGCAATTGGGTGGCAACGGCGGACGGAAGCGTGCGCCAAATGACGCTGCCGATTCAATAATGCAAAGGAGATGCGAGCGATGAAGAAACGGTGGATTCTGCTGATTTTGCCGCTGATGATGGCGCTGATGATGAATGCCGCGTCCGCGAGCGAATTGCTCGGCAACGTGCTGTCCCTCGTGCTGAATTCGCCGGATGACGCCGTTCTGGCTGATGACTGCCGCGCGGATGCCGAAGATGCCCGTATCATCATGGCCAGCGGAGCACATTATCAGCTGATTGCAGCGGCAAAACAGGAAAACGGCTGGGAAAGTGCCGTCGTCTCGACAAACGCCGTCTATCAGCCGTCGGAGGGGCATGGCGTGCCGACGCTCACGCGGACGGAAGACGGCTTTGAGCTGGCGTATCCGGAAACGGGGGAAGTCTACCGCTTTGCATTGCGCCATGACAGCACGAATCATCCAATCTACACGCTTGTCTTTGCGAAAATGGGTGACATAGTGGTCACAAAGCGGGAGGATTTCGGCTATCTGGTGACGCAGGGCGAAGACGGCGCGGTCTGGTCGAAAATGGTCACGCTGGCGGACTTCAATATCCACCAAATGCCCCGCGGCACAGCGGATGTTCGGCGGATGAACGAAATGGCTTGCGGCTTGCAGCGCTTTGCAAATGTGCGGAAGGACGGCGTCAAGGAAATCCGCCAAGAATGGCGGCATGTGCCGATTCAGACGGTGTGCGGCACCTATCTCACGGATGACCCGCATGTCAGCGAAGCGCATCAGGAGGAACTGCCCGCCGGAACGAAACTGACGGCGCTGGGTTACTGCGGCTGGGCGTATGTGTACGTCGAAGCGGAAGTGGACGGCGAAACGCTGTACGGGTTTGTGCCGCAGCGGGATGTGATATTCGACGACGTGGAGCAGCCGGAATTGATGGCGGAGTTTGTCGGGCATTGGCGCGCCAAAGGCGGCGGCGGCTGGTACGATGATTTCCAGCTGGATGCAGATGGAAATTTTTCCGCCGCGGATGATGATGGCGAGAGGACGTGCAGCGGCACTTGGTCTATCGTGCAGACCACAGTGGGGAGCAATCTCTACTGGCGGGGCGACATTCCCACCATCGTCCTGCGCGGAACGGACGGCACGGTGTCCCGCTATGGGATTCAGGTGGAGAAAGAGAAAATCATGCCGGGCGCTTGGAGCATTTATTTGAGCCTTTCGACCAACGAAACAGGCAGGAGTTATGTGCCGGATGGAGCAGACGGCGATTGGGTGTATACCGATGATATTATCGGCTGGTTTGCTCGGCTGTTCTTTAGTATTTTGGGATATTGAGCAAAAGGAGATGTGGAGAATATGAAGAAACTGCGGATACTGCTGATTTTGTGCTTGACGCTGGCTGTGACAGTGCCCGCCGCATCTGCAAACAGCTGGAATCTGAACGGGCAATTGCTGGCGATGGTGGAGCAGACACATGACTACGACGAGTATACCGGCTTGGTGAGCGATTACAACAGAAAAGCCGCCACGACCCACACGATTCTGACCAGTCGCTATCACAATCAGCTGATCGCGGTGGATGAGGTGAAAGACGGCTGGAAGGACGCCGTCTTCTCGACGACCGCGGTCTATCAGCCGTCGGAACTGGAAGAAACGGGCTATCCCGAAATCACACGCACGAAGAGCGGCTTTGAGTTGGCGTACCCGGATATTGACGAAAGGTACTATTTTGAGCTGCAGCACAACAATGAGGGGAGAACCTTTTACACGCTGATGGAAGCGCAGATGGGCGATGTGAAGGTGGAGCGGATAGCAGAATACATCTATCAGGTGACGCAGGGCGAGGAAAGTGCCGTGTGGCCGGTGGGAATCACGCTGGGCAGCTTCAATATTCACAACATGCCGAAACGCGGGCCGGACGACGTGCGCCGAATCAACGAAGCGAGCGAAGGACTGCAATACTTCGCCTGTTTGTATCCGGAGGTGGTTTCAGGCCAGAAGAGCGGCAAGAAGTCCTATGCCGTGTATTCCGCGCCGGACACGTCCTCTTACCGCGCGGCGAAGGGGAAAGCATCCGTCAGCACGGGCGACGATTATAAGCTGTACCTCACCGTGGGCGACTGGTCGCTGATTGAGTACCGCGTCAGCCTGCGGACGAGCCGATTCGGCTGGGCGCAGTTGGGCAAGCACGGCGACGCGACGACGGACGAGATTGTGCATGTGCCGATGATGACGGCATTCGATACCTACTTGACCGACGACCCGAACGTCAGCGAATACCATCAGGCGGAGCTGCCTGCCGGGACGAAGCTGACGGCACTGTCCCATCCGGACAGGTGGGCGTATATCTACGTTGAAGCGACGGTGGACGGAAAAATCACCCGCGGCTTCGTGCCACAGCGTGACGTGGTGTTTGATGATGTGGAATTGCCGGACGAAGAGGCGAAGTTAGTCGGCAGCTGGCAGATGGAGGCGGGCGGCGAGTTCTGGGACAACTATCTCCGACTGGACGCGGACGGGAAATTCTACGGCTCGGACTGCGACGGCGCGCAGCCGTATCACGGCACATGGAGCGTTGTGCAGACGCCCGCGGACAGCAACCTCTACTGGAGGGGCGACATTCCGACAATCGTCTTCCGCTGTGTCAACGGCACAGTGTACCGCTACGGCGTTGAAGTGTTCGATGATTACGAGGTAACGGAGGGTGACTATTGCCGCAGCATGAGCTTCATCACCTGCGAGGGCGGCACGGGGTATGTCTCCCATGGGGTGTATGATGAAGGCGGCAGTGTCATCACGGACGAGAACGGCAAGCTGATTTTGAAAGAACTGGATGTGACGGACGAGCTGAATTGGGGCGCATATTGGGAAGAAGAGGGGAACGGATGAGGAATTCTCAAAAAAAAGCGTCAAAAAAGTGTCAAAAGTGATGGAAATCCTGCGCAACCTCTTGCAAAATGGCGGCAAATTGGGTAGAATATGAGGTGGGAAATGATACTCTTTCCAGATTCGCCTGTGCCAGCTGCTTGCGTCTTTTCCCCTCTGGCGTCCGGTCGTTCCACTTAGCGTAGCGCTGCTACGCTGCGTTGCACTCCCGTTAGCCAGAGTGAAAAATTCGCGGCGCATCTTGGCACATTCTTATCTGGAAATAGTATAACCCCGTTTGAACGACTAAAGGAGGTATATTCCAATGGCAGTGAAAGTTGCTATCAATGGCTTTGGCCGTATTGGCCGTCTGGCGTTCCGCCAGATGTTCGGCGCTGAGGGCTACGAGGTGGTCGCGATTAACGACCTGACCTCTCCCGCGATGCTGGCTCACCTGCTCAAGTATGACACCGCTCAGGGTTCCTACTGCGGCAAGATCGGTGAAAACCTGCACACCGTGGAAGCGACCGAAGATTCCATCATCGTGGACGGCAAGGAAATCAAGATCTATGCCGAAAAGAACGCGGCGGATGCTCCGTGGGGCAAGCTGGGCGTGGACGTCGTGCTGGAGTGCACCGGCTTCTACTGCTCCAAGGAAAAGTCCATGGCGCACATCGCGGCTGGCGCGAAGAAGGTCGTCATCTCTGCCCCCGCTGGCAATGACCTGAAGACCATCGTCTACAACGTCAACAACGACACCCTGACCGCGGAAGACCAGATCATCTCTGCTGCTTCCTGCACCACCAACTGCCTCGCGCCCATGGCGAAGGCTCTGAACGACAAGTATCCGATCGTGTCCGGCATCATGACCACCGTTCATGCGTACACCGGCGACCAGATGATTCTGGACGGCCCGCATCGCAAGGGCGACCTGCGTCGTGCCCGCGCTGGCGCGCAGAACATCGTTCCGAACTCCACCGGCGCTGCGAAGGCGATCGGCCTGGTTATCCCGGAACTGAACAAGAAGCTGATCGGCTCCGCGCAGCGCGTCCCGGTCTGCACCGGTTCTACCACCATTCTGGTTGCTGTTGTCAAGGGCAGCGACGTGACCGTTGACTCCGTGAACGCCGCCATGAAGGCGCAGTCCTCCGAGTCCTTCGGCTACAACACCGAGCCGATCGTGTCTTCCGACGTCATCGGCATGCGCTATGGCTCCCTGTTCGACGCTACCCAGACCATGGTCGCGAAGATCGACGACGACACCTATCAGGTGCAGGTCGTGTCTTGGTACGACAACGAGAACTCCTACACCTCTCAGATGGTTCGCACCATCAAGTACTTCGCGGAACTGAAGTAATTGAAGGCGTAAGCGTTCCCAAAAACGAAAGTTTCCTGCTCTCTGCTGGCAACGGCGGGGAGCAGGTTTTTTGGTTCTTCACGGAAAGTTGCCAAAGAACGCCCAAAGGGCTGAAGAAGGGGTGTGAGGGGACTTCCGCTCCCCTTGGAATCCCCCCGCCGATCCTCTTTCTTGTCGGACATCGCTGCTTTCCTGTTTTTTACCCTTGCTGCGTACCTTTCCTATGCGTTTCTGTGCTGCACTTTTTTTCGCTGTCCCCCGGCTTTTTGTGATGAACCGAAGAAGATTCCGAGACAACCCTTGACTTCTGTCAGCCACCTACAAATTACAGGATACAAAATATATTATTGTCACAACACCGGCGCAATTTGCCTCGCTGCCTACAATGGCGTTCGTACTGTCTGCGGCTTGCAAAAAACTTGACTTTCAATCGCTTCCTCCGCCGTATTTGCAATTGGAATCGACGGAGGATTCATTCGCCGACAAACCAACCCCTTGGCGCGGCGAAGTCTGCATCCGGCGGCACTGTTTACAAACGAAAGAATATGGAATATAATTATTTTAATCCTGCTTCGAGCGGGAAATAAGGAAAAGAGGTGCCCATCATGAAGAAGCTCCTATCCCTTCTGTTGGCGCTGACCATGATTCTCCCCCTGGTGGGCTGCGCGGCGTTCGCAGAGAATGCGGATCCCATCATGATTACCGTCATCGCGACCAGCGACGTGCACGGCAAAGTGCTGCCCATCAACTACGCCACTGGCGAACCTTCCCCGAACGTGGGTCTGTCCATGATCGCTTCCATGATCGAGCAGGTTCGTGCTACGGAAGAGAACGTCGTTCTGGTGGATGGCGGCGATACCGTGCAGGGCTCTGCCATGACCTATTACTACTCCTACTTCGCGCCTGAAAAGGACGATCCCATGATGAAGGCGCTGCGCCTGATGGACTACGACATGTGGTGCTTGGGCAATCACGAGTTCAACAACGATCTGCCGATTCTCAAGCGTCAGATTGAGTATGTGATGAGCCCCGACAACGGCGAGGAGCATTCCGTGCCCATGTCCGCCGCCAACTTTGTGGCGAAGGGCACCGAGTGGGATTCCTGGATGGGCGTCCCCTACATCGTCAAGGAATTTGAGGGCGTGAAGGTTGGCGTCATCGGCATGGATACGCCCAACATCCCCGCTTGGGAGGTTGAGTCCCACTATGAGGGCATCGACTTCCGCAATCTGGTCCCCACGGTTGAGCACTTCGTGCCGATCCTGCGCGAGCAGGAGGGCTGCGACGTGGTGATCGTCGTGGCGCACTCCGGCGTGGAAGACGCTGTTTCTACCGATGGCAACAACCCCGCGGACTACGAAAACCAGGTTCGCGCAATGATTAACCTGACCACCGGGATTGACGCGGTTGTGTATGGTCACTTCCATAACACCGACTACCGTGAGGACATCCTCAATGCCGAGGGCAAGGTTGTGCCCGTGCTGGCGGGCGGCGGCGGCGAAGGCCTGGGCTTCATGAAGCTCGCCTACGACCCGGCGACCAAGACTGTGACCCCTGTGACGGCTGAAAACGGCTACCGTTTCCTGGCGGATCAGGAAGGCCTGGTGGAAAATCAGAAGGTTGCCACGGCGCTGGCTCCCTACAACGAGGAGCTGCAGGCTTATCTGGATCAGCCTCTGGGCACTGCTACCGGCGCTTTCTCCAATAAGAACATCTCCCTGCAGCCCACCGCGCTGATGGATCTGCTGAACAAGGCGCAGCTGTCTGCGGTTCCTGCGCAGCTGTCCATCTGCGCGCCTCTGACCAGCGGCGCCGAGGTTCGCGACCTGATTCCTGCGGGCGACGTTCCGATGCGTTTGCTGTATCAGCTGTACGTGTTTGAAAACTGGCTCTATCGCGTGAACATGACCGGCGAACAGCTGCGGCTGTGGCTGGAGCATGCTACCACCAACTACAGCAGTGCGTCGAACCCCGATTACCTTGGCGGTGGCTACTACACCGATGAAATCTACGGTTTGTACTACGAAATCCACTACTATGCGCCTGAAGGAAAGCGCATCCAGAACATGCAGTATCAGGGTCAGCCCGTGGCGCCTGATCAGGTGTTCTCCGTGGTGATGAACAACTACCGCTTCACCGGCGGCGCCGGCTTCATGCAGGCGGCTGGTCTGACCCCTGAGGATTACAGCCTCACGGATATGTACACCGGCGATACGCTGGGCAACGATAACGGTCAGGTGCGTAACATTCTGGCGCAGTACATCCGCGACCAGAAGGAAATCACCCCCACCGTGGAAAGCACTTGGCAGTTCTTCAGAACCAAGGAAGACGCGATCGCTGCCGGCGCGAAGGTTGTGGAATAATACGACTTCCAAATTCACCTGCGCCAGCTGCTTGCGCCTTTTCCCTTCTGACTTTCGGTCGTTCTACTGAGCGTAGTGCTGCGGCGCCGCGTTTCACGCCCGTTCGCCAGAATAAAAAATTCGCTTCACATCTTGGCGCGTTCTTATTTGGAAATAGTATTACGCTCCCCGGATTTTCGTGATGAATCAAAAAACCGCGCCCTGCTCTGGAACATCTCCGGAGCAGGGCGCTTTTCTATGCAATTGTACGGTTGTGCTATTTCCAAATTCATCCGTGCCGCCTGCCCGTGCATTTCCATTCTGGCGCATTCTCATGATGGAAATAGTATTATCACACGCTGTAACGTCCCCGGCTTTCCGTGAGGAAACGTTATTTCTCCCATTCCACCCCGTTCCCCCGCAGCCCTTGCACAAACTCCTCCGGCAGCGGCGCGGTGAACGTCATCCTTTCCCCCGTCCGTGGGTGCGTGAACGAAAGCGTGTACGCGTGGAGCATCAAGCGGGGGACTTTCGCGCCTCTTCCTGACCCGTAAATCGGGTCGCCGCAGACCGGATGCCCGATGGACTTCATGTGCACGCGGATTTGGTGCGTCCGCCCGGTCAGAATGTGGACGTCCAGCAGCGTCACGTTCCGCCCGCGCGCAAGCACCGTCCAGTCCGTAATCGACGGGCGGCCTTCGGGGTCAATTGCCATTTTCTTGCGGTCTTTCTTGCTCCGCGCGATGGGCTGGTCGATGCGCCCGCTGTCCTCGCGCAAATTCCCTTCAACCAGCGCGCGGTAATGCTTCTCCATCTGCCGCTCCTGCAATTGGCGGCTGAGGGCGAGTTGGCTCTGGTCGTTCTTTGCCACGAGCAGCAGACCGCTGGTGTCCTTGTCCAGCCGGTGGACGATGCCGGGGCGCAGTTCGCCGCCGATGCCGCTCAAGTGGTCAAGGTGGTGCAGGAGCGCGTTGACGAGCGTGCCGTCCTCGTTGCCGGCGGCGGGGTGAACGACCATGCCGCAGGGCTTCAGGACGACGGCGAGGTCGTCATCCTGATAGAGAATTGTGAGCGGGATTTCCTGCGCGACGGGCACGGCGGGCTTCGGCGCGGGAATCGTCAGGATAACAATCTGACCCTGCTTTGCCTTTGCGCCGGATTTCGTCTCGACTTTCCCGTCCACCGTGACGTTTCCGTCCGCCATCAGCGCCGCCACCCGCGAGCGAGTCAGCCCAGCAGCTTCGGACAGGGCAACATCCAGCCGCCGCCCGTCGCCGGGGATGGAGATAGTGCGCGATTCGAGTGCGTCAGGCATCATTTGCGTCATGATTGATTTTCCTCCAATCTTCCGTGCGGAACACGATGCAGTACGCCATCAGCACCGTGCCGACGACGAGCGCAGCGTCCGCAATATTGAACACTGCGAAGGGGAACAGGGTGATATCCAGCATATCGACGACATAGCCCAGCGCCAAGCGGTCGTAGGCGTTGCCAAGCGCGCCGCCGATCATCAGCGCCGCCGCGGTTCTGCTCCATCCGCTGAGCTGATAGCGGCGGAGGACGAGCCATCCGGCGATAACCGCGGTGACGGACACCACACCCAGCATCCACGAGCGCCCGCTGAACAGGCTGAACGCCATGCCCGTATTTTCAACATAAATCCAACGAAGAATGCCGGGAATGAGGGTGCGCTCATCCGGCAGCGCGACGGCGAGGGCTTTGGTGAAGCGGTCAAGCGCGAGGGTCAGGAGGATGAGCAGGAAAGGCAGCAGCCTTTGGGAAACGGGTTTGCGCATGGTGATGATAGCCCTTTCTGGTGATAATGATGGGGGAAGCGGCGGAATCAGGTCGCGCCTATTGACGCGACAATGTGGAAATGGCGGATAGAGCAGCTTGGGGCGCTTCTGCGGAAGCGCGAAGTTACGGGCAGGGACGCTTTAGCTGCCGCTGCCCTTGCCTTCCACGAGGTTCAGCAGCTGGGTCAGGAAATCCCCGATAATCGGCAGATTCCTTTGCACCAGTCCTTGCAGCAGCCACACCACCAGCGCACCCAGAAGCGTAAACCCAACCGCTGTCCCTAATCCTCTTGCAATCCCGCCTACAAACTGCATCAGAAGACGCTTCTTCCAGTTCTTCTCATATGCAACAAATTCACTGAGCCGCAGCTGCTCCATCCGCAGCAATTGCTCCTCCATCTTGTTCGCCATCCAGACCGCCCATTCCTTCATTCTCGCACCTCTTTTTTGCGGTTTTCATTTTCTGATAGAATCGCATGATCATGCAGGGAATTTCGCCTCTGCGGAGGCGGCAAAGGAGTTTTCCGCTTGCCCCCCTCGGCACTTTAAGCCATAGTGGTGATAATCAGAAGTTTTTGATAGGGGGTGGTTCGATTTTGTTCGGAAAAGTATCTGATTTCCCTGCAAAGCAGAGCTGCCCTTTGCTTTTGCTGGTCAGCATTCCCCCAAATTGGGCAAACGATGCAAAGACCAGAAAAAAGGTGGACAAAAAACAAAAAAACACGCGAAAAACGCTTGACATAGCCTATTAGTTATGCTAAACTAACGCTTGCGAATCGCCGGATTAGTTGGAATAAACTATCCGCGAAAGGACTGACACAAGGAGGTCATGGAACATGATGCCGTTGGGCATGGTGGAAATTGGCGAGTCTGGCGTGATTGGCAAAATCACCGGACAGGATGAGGTGCGTCAGCATCTGGCGGAGCTGGGCTTCGTGATGGGCGAAAGAGTGACGGTCGTCAGCAAAATGGGCGGCAATCTGATTTGCGCTGTCAAGGATAGCCGTGTTGCGTTGAGCCAATCCATGGCTATGCGTGTGCTGGTGAACTGAGGAAAAGGAGGCAGAAGGCATGAAAACCCTGAAGGATGTCAAGGTCGGGGAAACCGCGGTGGTTGTCCGCCTGCATGGTGAAGGTGCCGTCAAGCGCCGCATCATGGACATGGGACTGACCCGCGGGACGGAAGTCCATGTGCGCAAGGTTGCGCCGCTGGGCGATCCGATGGAGCTGACCGTGCGCGGCTATGAGCTGAGCGTGCGCAAGGCGGATGCGGAAATGATCGAGGTTCAGTAATTCTGTTTCCCTTACGATAAAACCTGATTTCGCGCAGGCTTTTTCCTACCTTATACGTTTCAAACCTACTAACATAGGTGCAACCGAAGCAGTCCAGAGGGCGATCGGAAAGCCCTCTGTTCGCGTCCGCAGACGCGAAACCCTGCATCAGCACGCGCATATAGGTATGAAGAAGTCATCAACGCAATCGCGCGAAAGGGTCAAGGGACAGAGTCCCTTGCGGAGTCCAGAGGCGGAGCCTCTGGTGGGGTTAGTTAAGACAAATTCGCATAAGGAGGCGCCGAAAATGGCGATTACGATTGCGCTCGCAGGCAACCCGAACTGCGGCAAAACGACCATGTTCAACGCGCTGACGGGTTCTCGTCAGTTCGTCGGCAACTGGCCGGGTGTTACGGTTGAAAAGAAGGAAGGCAAGCTCAAGGGCAATGACGATGTGGTCATTCAGGACTTGCCCGGCATTTACTCCCTGTCTCCCTACACGCTGGAGGAGGTCGTCGCCCGCAACTACCTGGTGAACGACAAGCCTGATGCCATCCTGAATATTGTGGACTCCACCTCCATCGAACGCAACCTTTACCTGACCACGCAGCTGCTCGAACTCGGCACGCCGATGGTCATCGCGATGAACATGATCGACGTGTCCCGCAAGAACGGCGACAAAATCGACATGAAGAAGCTGAGCGCAGCGCTGGGTGTGGAAATCGTCGAGACTTCCGCGCTGAAGGGCGAAGGCAGCGTGAAGGCAGCTGAAAAGGCTGCCGCTGCTGCCAAGAACCGCACGACGGGCGAACATCCGCACGTATTCACCGGCTCGGTGGAACACGCGCTGGCGCATATCGAAGACCTCATCGGCGGCAAGGTTGAACCTCGCTTCCTGCGCTGGTACGCCGTGAAACTGTTCGAACGCGACGAGAAGGTCGTTGCAGAACTGAAGCTGTCTGAAGATGTCAAGAAGGGCATCGAAGAAGCTGTCTCCTCCTGCGAAAAGGAAATGGATGACGACGCCGAGTCCATCATCACCAACCAGCGTTATGCCTACATCAACACCTTGATGCAGAACGCGGTGAAGAAGGGCAAGGTGAAGGGCAGCCTGAGCGTTTCGGACAAGATTGACCGCGTGGTGACCAACCGCGTGCTGGCGCTGCCGATTTTCGCGCTCATCATGTTCCTTGTGTATTACATTTCCGTGACGACGATTGGTACGCTGCTGACGGACTGGACGAATGATGTGTTCGTTGCGGAAATCGTGCAGGGCAACCTTCAGACGTGGCTGGACGGCGTTGGCTGCGCGGGCTGGCTGAGCGGTCTGATTGTTGATGGTATCGTCGGCGGCTGCGGCGCGGTGCTGGGCTTCGTGCCGCAGATGCTGGTGCTGTTCCTCCTGCTGGCTATCCTTGAAGACGTTGGCTACATGGCTCGTATCGCCTTCATCATGGACCGTATCTTCCGGAAATTCGGTCTGTCCGGCAAGAGCTTCATCCCGATGCTGATTGGTTCTGGCTGCGGCGTTCCCGGTATCATGGCTTCTCGTACCATCGAGAGCGACCGTGACCGCAAGATGACCATCATGACCACGACCTTCATCCCCTGCGGCGCGAAGATGCCGATTATCGGCCTGATTGCCGCGGCGGTCTTCGGCGGCAGCGCGTGGGTTGCGACGTCCGCATACTTCATCGGCGTGGCGGCGATTGTCATCTCCGGCATCATGCTGAAGAAGACGAAGATGTTCGCGGGCGACCCGGCTCCCTTCGTCATGGAGCTGCCGGCATATCACTTCCCGTCTGGCCGCAACGTGTTCCACAGCGTGTGGGAGCGCGGCTGGAGCTTCATCAAGCGCGCTGGCACGGTCATCCTCCTGTCCTCTATCGTGATTTGGTTTGCGAAGACCTACGGCTGGGCGCCCGCGGCGGACGTGCAGCTGGAAGCGCAGCAGACCTACCAGACGGAACTGGCTGATTACAACGCGAAGGCGGAAGCTGGAACGCTGGAAGAAGACGAGGAAGCGCCGGAACTCGCGCCTGAAATGGATCGCGCGGCTGGCTCTTGGGGCGCTGTCGCGGATATGGACAACTCCATCCTTGGCAAGATTGGCAACCCGGTCAGCGTGGTGTTCAAGCCGCTGGGCTTCGGCAATATGCCGTCCACGGTCGCTACGGTCATGGGTCTGGTTGCGAAGGAAGAAGTCGTTGGCGTTCTGGGCGTGCTGTATGGCGCGGATGACGCGGCGGACGTTGTTGATGACGAGGACATGACCGAGGAAGAGAAGGCGGAAGCCCTCAGCCCGATTGCGACGGCGTTCAACGAGTCCTCGGGCGGTCACGGCCGTCTGGCGGCGTATGCCTTCATGATTTTCAACCTCCTGTGCGCTCCCTGCTTCGCGGCTATCGGCGCGATGAAGCGTGAGTTCAACAATGCCAAGTGGACGCTGGCTGCGGTTGGCTATCAGTGCGCGTTTGCTTACGTCGTCGCCCTGATTGTCTATCAGCTGGGTCTGCTCTTCAGCGGCGCTGGCTTCACCGTTGCGACGGCGATTGCCATCCTGCTGCTGGCTGGTCTGGTGTATCTGGTCGTGCGTAAGAATCCTTACAACGACAACCACCTCACCCAGAAGGTTTCTGCCTGATTTTCCATCGAGCTTAACCGAGGAAAGCGCCGCTGCATCCGGTGCTTTCTGAGACCCCTCTTGTGAACGCCGGAGGGCTGGCGCGGGTTCTGCATCATCCGCGCTTCCCCTCCGGCATATGTTCTATCGCGCAAAAGCGGTTTTCCTCCATCCGCATCGGCGCAGAAAGGAACGAACCATGGCAACGTGGATTGTTGGCGGCGTACTTCTGGTGATTGTTGGCGCAATCATTTGGAAGATGGTCAAGGACAAAAAGAGCGGCAATTCCGCTTGCAGCTGCGGCGGCGACTGCGGCAAATGCAAGGGCTGCCACTGATTTTTCTCAAAACTTGTCAGACAAAAGCGCGCTTCCCGGAAACTTCGGGAGGCGCGTTTTTGATAGGTGGATGTGTTCCGCTGTTCTTTTCCTGTCGCCATCCTATGCAGCGTGCGGCGGATGTGGTATAATCAGCATGGAGAACACTGCAAAATCGCCTGTACATTCATCCTATGATATAAAGGAGGACAACGCTATGCCCAATCCCCTCACCACCCGCCGTTCCATTCGCAAGTTCCAGCCAACGCCCGTTTCGCCCGACGCCATCCGCGCTATCGTCGCCGTTGCCGCGTATGCGCCCAGCTGGAAGAACTCCCAGACCACCCGCTATACCCTGCTGACCAAGCGCGAGGAAATTGACCGCATAGCGGATGAATGCACGATGGGCTTTCAAAAGAACATTGATACCCTGCACGGCGCGCCCGCGCTGGTTGTCCTCACGACCGTGAACGACCGCAGCGGCTACGAACGCGACGGCTCGTTTAGCACCAGCAAAGGGACGCACTGGCAGTCCTTCGATGCGGGTCTGGCGGCGGAAGCCTTCTGCGTCGCCGCGCATGATGCGGGGCTTGGCACGGTCATCCTCGGCATCTATGATGAAGCGAAGGTCAAGGACGTGCTGAATCTGCCGGAAACGGAGAGCGTGTCGGCGCTGATTCCGATTGGCGTGCCTGCGGAATCACCTGCCGCCCCCAAGCGCAAGGATGTTTCGGAACTCCTGCGCATTCGATAACCGTTTGATAAATATCAGCCAATTCGCACTTGTACTCAACTGCCCGTTGTGCTATGATAAAGGAAATGAATGACCCGTCTGGGGTCACAGGGAAAGGAGTTCCCCATGATGAATCTGAACGAAACTGCGGCGCGTCACGGCTTTTGCGTTGACCGCGTGCGCGAAAGCGAAGAACTGCACGGGCAGATGGTGGAAATGCACCACAAAAAGACCGGCGCACAGCTGGTTTGGGTGGATAATGGCGAGGACAACAAGACGTTCTGCGTCGCGTTTAAGACCCTGCCGGAGGATTCGACCGGTGTATTCCACATTCTGGAGCATTCCGTCCTCTGCGGCAGTGCCAAGTATCCCGTCCGTGAACCGTTCGTCGAGCTGATGAAGAGCAGCATGGCGACGTTCCTGAACGCGATGACCTTCCCCGACAAGACGATTTACCCCGTCTCCAGCCGCAACGAGCAGGACTTCCTGAACTTGGCGGAAGTGTATCTGGATGCTGTGTTCGCGCCGCGCATCCTGCAAGACCCGAACATCTTCTATCAGGAAGGCTGGCACATCGAGCTGGACGAAAACGGCGCGCCGCTGTACAAGGGCGTTGTGTTCAACGAGATGAAGGGCGCCATGAGCGACGTGGATGAGCTGATTTATCAGAAGACGCTGGACGTCCTCTTCCCGGATAACTGCTATGGCTGGAATTCCGGCGGCGACCCGAAGCATATTCCCGACTTGACCTATGAGCAGTTCCTGCGCATGTACCGCCGCTATTATCACCCGTCGAATGCGCGCATTTATCTGGATGGCGCTGTGCCGCTGGACAAGGTGCTGACGCTGGCGGAGGAGTACCTGAGCTGCTTTGACCGCCTGGACGAGAAGCACGAAATCCCCATGCAGAAGCCCTTCGCCGCCGAAGCGGAACAGGCGTATGAAATCGGCGCCGAGGAGGATACTGCCGACAAGACCATGCTGACGCTGGCGAAGATTGTCGCGCCGTGGTCGGATACGGTGCGCGTCACGGCGACGGAAATCCTCTTTGATGTGCTGACGGGCAGCAACGACGCGCCGCTGAAGAAGGCGCTGCTGGCGACGGGCAAGTGTCAGGATGTAGGCATGTCTCTGGACAACGCGATGGCGCAGCCGTACATGATGCTGACCCTGCGCAACATTGCCGATGGCAGTGAGCAGGAACTGCGCCAGATAATCCGCGACACCGTGCAGCAGCTGGTTAAAACCGGGCTGGACAAGGACGCGCTGACTGCCTCCATCAACAGCAGCGAGTTTTCTGCCCGCCAGCCGGGCGAACCGTCGGGGCTGCTCCGCTGCATCCATGCGCTTGATGCGTGGCTTTACGGCGGCGACCCGATGCAGCCGCTCCTGTCCGAAGAGCGCTATCAGAAGCTGCGGGAAATGGCGGCGGGCGACGGCTTTGACCGCCTGATGGCAGAACTTCTGCTGGATGAAAGCACGATGAGCATCATCCGCACCGTGCCGTCCCACACGCAAGGCGACGAACTCCGCGCGGAGGAAACGGTGCGCCTGCAGGCGATTCAGGCATCGTGGACGGACGCGGACAAGGAAGCGCTGCGTGTGCAGAACGAGAAGCTGACCGCGTGGCAGCAGACCCCCGATACCGCCGAGCAGCTGGCGACCCTGCCTGTGCTGTCCTTGAGCGAAATCAGCGCAGACCCGCTGCTGATTCCCGCGGCGGAGGCGCAGTGCGGCGCGGCGAAGGTCATCACGCATGATCTGCCCATGAATGGCATCACCATCATGCACTGGTATATCTCCTTGACCGATTTCACCCTGGATGAACTCAAACGCCTGTCGATACTGCCCGAACTGCTGGGCAAGCTGCCGACGAAGCGTCACGATTCGCTATCCCTCTTCCAAGCCATCAAGCGCGATATCGGCAAGCTGACGTTCCAGCTGCGCGTCATGTCCCGCTGTGCGGAAATGGCGACGCCCGTGCTGGACGTGAGCTGCTCCGTGCTGGATGCGAACGTGGACAAGGCAGCCGCGCTCGTGCGGGAAATTCTGACCGAAACGTGCTTTGACGACAGGGCGCGTGTGCAGACGCTGATTCTCCAGTTGAGTGAGATGGCGAAGCAAAAGGTCATCAGCGACGGCCACAGGATGGCAATGTACGCCGCATCGGCGACGATGAGCGCGGCCTCGGCAGCGCGGGAAGCCTTGAGCGGCTTGAGCGCCTGCATGGTGCAGAAGGCGCTGGCGGAGAATTTCGACGCGCAGTACGCGGATTTCCTTGCCCTCTGCGAGCGGTTCAGCAAGGACAGCGCGGTGCAGTCCCGCGTCACGTTCAGCCTGTCCACGAATAAGGCGCTTGACCCCGCCGCGATTCTCTCCGCCTACCCGGTCGGCACGCCCATCCCGGATGCCGCGCCGTATGTCAGCGACCTGCCTGCCAAGTGCGCCTACCGCATCCCGTCGCAGATCAGCTTTGCGTCGCTGGGCTATGATTACCGCCGTGCGGGCAAGGTGTACAGCGGTATTGCGCGCGTGATGAGCAACATCTTGTCCCTAAGCTACCTGTGGAACGAAGTCCGCGTGCAGGGCGGTGCATACGGCGCAGGGCTGAACACCAGCGAGACGGGGCGCATGGTCACTTACTCCTACCGCGACCCCTCCCCGGCGCGTACGCTGGGCATCAACCGCAGCATGTCGAAGGGTCTGCGTGACTTCGTGGCGGGCGACGAACGGATTGACAAGTACATCATTTCCACCGTCGGCGAGAGCGAACCGCCGCTGGGTTCGGAGAATCAGATTCTTGTCAGCGACGAAAATCTGCTGTGCGGCATCACGCCGGAGGATCTCTGCCGTGAGCGCGCGGAAATGCTCTCCACCACCAAGGACGCGCTGCTGACGTGGTGCGGCGTGCTTGACCAGATGGCAAAGGACGGCGGCGTGTGCGTCGTCGGACATGACGGCGCGATTGCTGCCTGCGAGAAGGAAGATTTGACGGTTCTGTAAGGGATATAACGTAAAGACCCGCTGTTCACCCCCAATGCAGGGATGGGCAGCGGGTTCTCGTATGCTATACTATTTTCAATTTCCCCATTCCACCCGAATCTCAAACGGCATCTGCGCATCCGTCGATTCGTCGTTGTCCCAAACGTGCACCTGATAGCTTTCCGGCGCACCCAGCACGACGAAATACAGATATTGCGTCCCCTCCGGGATATCGAAGGACACCGCGCCCTCCTGCGCCGCAGAGGAATCGCTGTACGCGCGTGTGCCGTCCGTCAAGTACGCCACAAAACCGTAGCGCCAGCCCGGCGCGGCATCCACCGCGTTGTAAACGCGTGTGTGCCCCGTCAGGTTCTCCGGGGTGGCTTCGTCCCCGATGTAGTACAGACCGGGGTCGTCCGCCGCCAGCGCTGAACCGGGCTGCAAGCCGCGGAACGACACCGTCACCCGGCTTGCGCCTTGATGGTCGAGCGGAATTGCACTGAAGCCGTTCGCTTCCGGGCAGGACGCATAAGCGATTCGCTGCCAGCCGTCCCCGACATCGTACAGTGTCGCGTTATAGCGCCCCTGCCACGCCGCGCTGTATGGTGCAGCCGCCGCAAAGTTGAACGTGACCGCATGGGACGCATAGCGGTACAGCGTGTCGTAGAACCCGTTCAGGTCGTTATCAAGGTACAGGCGCATGAACGTCTGATATGCATCCTCCGGGTAGACGCTTTCCCGCCAAATCCGGCTGTACGCATCCAAGCCGTACTGTTCGGTCAGCGCGTAGAACCACCAGTAGTTCTGATAGCGGGTGTACTCGTTTTCCAGCGCGCGGTGGTACTGCTGGAACCACGTTTCCATCTCGTAATCGGTGAACATTTCTTCCGGATAACTCTGCCACGACTGCCACTGCGCGCCGATTTCCCACAGCGCATTGCCCGCGTTCTCCGCGTAGCCGTAGCGGAATCCGGCGCGGCTGTCGTCCGGCGAACCGCTTTCCAGCGCCTGACAGTACGTCAGATACTGGAAGCAATGCCCGATTTCGTGCGCAATCACCGACCCGACCGGCTGGCACGTCGCGGGCGAAACCCATAGCGCCCCGATGCGGTTGTCGTACCCCGACCCCGTCGCGACCCAATCCGTCGTATACAGCAGGTAGATTTGCAGCTTGCTGCCGCCGGGCAGGGGTTCATCCGCCATGTGCAGCCGCTCCACGTTCTCCGTGTAGAACAGTTCCGCCTTTTCCAGCAAATCCGCTGTATCCACCCGCATCTCCGGCGCGGCGTTCAGCGGATTCTCGCCGAACTCCGCCTCCCAGAACAGCAAAAAGTGCTCGCTTTCGGCGCTCCGGGCAAAGCTCCAGCGGCTTTCGGAATCGTCGTAGTCCATCGCCGCGTTTTCCTGCGGCTGATAGAAGCCCGAATGATTCTCCGCCAGCGCCGCGGTCGTCAGCGTCATCAGCACCAGTGTGAGTGCCAACATTCGCCTGAGCTTCATGCAAATCCTCCGTTTACGGAATGCGGAATTCTGTAAACAGCGTCACAATACGCTGATTCATCAGCTTGACGCACTCCCATCTCGTTTTGGCATCCACATCCATGCGCACCCGCGCGCCGCCCTCCTGCCAGAGATCAACCCGCAGCATCCATTTATTTTCCGCATCCGGACTCGATTTGCGGATATTGAGATAGCCCGTCGCCACAGACACGGGGGTATCCGCATCATTCTCTGATCCATTCAGCCAAATGTAGCAGGTGCTGTCCGGGCGCACATCGTAATAATCCGACGAAAACAGCTGGTCATTCGCCCGAAAGCCGTTTTCCAACAGTTCGGCGGTGTGCGCCCGCAGCGCTTGGAAATCAACCGCTTGAAGTGCCTCGTTCGAGATGCGTTCCGTGTAGAAATGGTAGAAGAGCGCGCCGCAGAGCAGCACGAAAAGTGCCAGTACAACAATATGCCAGCGCTTGATTTTCATTTATTCAAACCATCCCTTCGGCAGCACATCCCGCTGATGCAGCAGCATGTCGTCGAAGAGCTTCTGACCGTCCTCCAGCGTCACGCCGCCCAATTGCGGGTCGTTCATGAACGTGGAGAAACCCAGCTTGCGGTCGCAGTGCAGCGCAGCCTGCAAGGTGTTTTCCTGATTATAGACGTGGCGCGCCACCAGCGGCAGGATGTTCGCCGGCATGTCGCCCGCGCAGATCGGGTCGATGCGCCCGCGCGAGAACAGCGCGTTCGTCTCCACCACCGCACCAATCGGCAGGTTCGGAATCTGCCCCTGATTCGGCACGTTCACGTTGCTGACCATGTTCCCCAGCCCCAGCAGCGCCTTGAGCAGCAAATGCCCTTCTTCGCCCGACGGCGTAAGGTCAAGCGGCTCTTTTCCGCTGAGTAGGTCGTCCGAGCGCTGCATCCGCTTCTTCAGGTCGTCCTCGCGCCATGACACGGGCGTCAGGTCGAATTTCCACTGGTGCGCCGTCTCCGGGCTGTGCAGATACCACTGCGGCAGGAATTCCACCAGATGGCGGTCGCCCGCCGCCGCAATCGCCCCATAGCGCTGGAACAGGTCGAACTTAACCTTGTGCGCGCACGCAAAATGGCTGTTCATCCAGTTGTCCGACCCCAGCTGAATGCCTTCGGGATGCTCCTCCACAAAGCGGGCATACAGCGGCATCAAGTCCATGCCCTGATAGCTGGCGGAGGTAATCCAAGTGAAGTGATTAATGCCGGTGACAGTGGTGTACAAGTCCTGCCGCTTCACGCCGGGAATGTGCTCCTGCTCATCCAGCATCGCGCACAGCACCTTCTGCGTGCCGAACACCTCGTGACAGCAGCCAAACGCCTTCACCTGCGGGAATACCTCGTACAGCGTCCGCACGCAAAGCGTCATCGGGTTCGTATAGTTGATGACGAACGCGTTCGGCGCGAAGTCGCGAATCGCTTCGGCAATCTCAACGAACATCGGAATTGTGCGCATTGCCCGCATGAAGCCGCCTGCGCCCACCGTGTCGCCCACGGACTGATATACGCCGACCCGCTCCGGCAGGTGTACATCGCCGCGCATATGCGCAAACGTTCCCGGCAGAATGCTGATGACGACGAAATCCGCGCCCGTGAGCGCCTCCTGCAAGGAACTGCTGACTTCAAACGTCCACTTGGATGCCGCGTCGGGATGCGCCGCCAGCATCGTGCCGATTTTCTGATTGCGCTCCGCTGCCTCGCGGTCAATGTCGTAAAGCCGTACCGTGCCGCTGATTTGCCCGTCGGAAATAATGTCGCGCATGAAACCCCATGCCCATCCGCGCGAGCCGCCGCCGATGTAAGCCACCGTCAAGCCTGTCACCTTGTTGTCTTGATGCGTATACATTGCACTTTTCCTCCTTGATGGCTGGTTTTCAGCCTGTATCGACATGATAGCACAGATGCGCGGGTTTTGCAATGCGAGAAAAAGATTCATATTTTCCATCATTAAGCATTTATCTGCTGCAAAAAACAGCTTTCCCTTTCAGGAAAGCTGCTATCATTTTCCACTTTAGTCCTGTCCAAGTAATTCTGTCGATTCATCTTCGAGAATGTCGCCCAAAGGCATTCCCTGAATGCAGCATTGCGCCAGCGCTTCCTGTGGCGTGGCATATTCGCCAATCAGCGCATACGCCGAACCTTCTTTTTTGTACATGCCAAATCGCGCTTCACGCCCGTCAGGCAGTACTGTATTTGCCGGGTGATACATCGAATCCGTCTGAAAACGATATTCCTGCCCTCGCCAGCCAAAATCCAAGCCAAACCAATGCCCGTCGGATGGCGACCATTCCCCGGTGTATTGGGAGAGAAACTGCTCACGGGTCATCTATCTCAACCTCCTCCGTTACACCCGCCAAAATCCACTGAATCGTCTCATCATCCAGCAGCAGATACTGCGGCGTGACCCGCGGCTGCCACTCCGGGACGCACGCCGCCAGCGCGTCCGCATGGTGGATTGCCAAGGTGTAGCGTTCTCCATTCACGCCGGGGAAGCCCGCTTTTCCGTCCGCGCTTTCCGAGTGCTGCGACCAAAGCTGTGTCAGCACCGCTTCCCATGCGTAATATGCTTCCATCTCTGGCGACGCTGCCGGAATCGCCGCATCCTCATCCTCCTGCCGCCACAGCACCTGATACTCCTCCGGCGTACCCTGCCGGATTTCCGCATTCGCCGTCTGCCAGTTGGTGTCGAGCGTGAAGCCGGTGTTTTGCATAGGCGTGCTTGCCGTCTGCGGCACGATATGCTTTTCGGCGCAGAGATAGAGGATTTCGGCGCGGCTTCCGTCAGCTGCCGTCTCCGTCACCTGCTGCCGCTTGACGTAGAGTGGGGTCATGCTTTCGTGATAGTCAAACGAAGCGACAAGCCTGCCGTCTGCCAGCTTGGACAGCTGAATCCCGTACTCGCTCGTCGGAATCGGGCGCGTTTCGTTCATCAGCCAATCGAAGCAGTATAGATTTGCCAGCCCGAGGATGCACACAATCAGCGCACCCAGCAGGATATTGCGGAGGGTGCGGCGGCGCTTCTGCTTCCGCAGCGTCTGGGCGGCGGCGTCGAACGCGGCGCGCGAATCCAACTCGCTTTTCTTTCCGGCGGGCAGGTCAGCTTTGAGCTGATTCATGTATGCCGTGCATTCCGCGCACGTCTGCACATGCGCCGACACCATGTGCTTGCTTCCGTCGCTGGCGACATCATCCAGCACCAGCGGTATCAGGTCGCGGACGACCTCACAGTCTTTCTTCATGCGTTTCGTCTCCTTTCATTGCGTCCAGCAGCATTTGCTTCGCCCGGTACACCGTTACGCGCGCCCAGCTTTCGGATTTCCCGAACAGCGCCGCAATCTCTTTACTGGACAATTCACAGAAGGTTTTCAGGGTGAACACCTCGCGATACGGTTCCGGCAGACGGTGGAGAGCTTGATGCGCACTCAGGGCGAGACTGTGTTCCGCGACCATCTCCGTGAAATCCGGCACGGATTGCTCCGGCACATCGTCGAGCGGCAGCGGCGACTGCTTCCGCATGATGCGCAGAAACTGATTCCGCGCAATCGCGCAGAGCCATGTGCCGACCGAACTTTTTCCTTCGTACCGCTTCCAATTTTTCATCGCCTGATAGAACGTTTCCTGCGTGAGTTCCTCCGCAAGGTCACGGTTGCGGCACAGGCGAATCAGGTAGCCGTACACCATGTCCCGATACTGCTGATATGCTTCTTCTGCGTCAAGCATCTCCAGCACCTCCCTTCATGAAGTTAGTCGCGCGAAAACGCCAAACGTTACATCCGATTACAAAAAAACATCCGAGCTGTTTGCCCGCCTATGGAGCAACCAGCCCGGATGTCTTTCTTTCGTGCGGGAAACAGGACTTGAAGTCGGCCAGATTGTACATCCACGATCAATTCTACCACATGATGTAGAACAATGAAAGAAGAATAATCAATATCTTGTGGTATCGACCAACGATAGTAAACCGTGTGTTCTCACGGTTTGGGTACGATCAGACGACGATTTTGCGGTATATCGGCAAATTTATCCAAACCAGATTTTAGCCGACGAAAGTGAAAAAGGCGGCTAAAAACACAAAAAAGGAGGACATCAACATGACCCGTTTCCCGAAAGAAATGACTGAAAATGGTATTCATTACACCCTGCATGGCGACTACTACTTTCCGGATCTCGATCTCCCGGATTCTCCTCGGCAGACTATCGGCCGCTATGGCCGGATGCGGAAAGCCTATCTGGAAGAGCATCGTCCCGGACTGTATGAACGGCTTCTTCTTTCCGGTAAGTTGTATGACCATCTGGCGGAAACAGATCAAGTCTGCCGGGATCGTATGGAACAGATAATCACCCGGATGGCCAAAGCTGAAGGAATCAACGAACAGCTGAAAGCATCGGATCAGCTGGGCTGGGTTTCCCGGATCAACAGTATTCATCAAAGTGCTGAGGAAATCATACTGGATGAACTGGTCTTTGCCTGAATCCGGATCGCCGTCTCTTCGGAGGCGGCTTTTTTATTTCTGTTTATCTGATCGCCAGCATGATCTCTTCACACAATATTGTCATAAAGAAATGCATTTATCGGGTCAATAAATCAATAATCAGTTCAATCACCATTGCTTGCATTGGATTATTGATTCATAATATGTTCGCTTGTGTAATTCTCATGCTTCAGCATTCTCGATTTCCTCCAGAATCTCCTTCATCTCGTCTTCTCTGCCGCGCCGCCGAGCATAGCGCATCATCTTTGAGGGTTCAATGTGATATGTCTCCATTGCTTGTTTCAGCACTTCAGGGTATTCTGATTTACTGTATGCCGATGAGATCAGTTTATCGCAATACATATCCACCAGCATTTTCTCCAGACAGATTTCGTGCGGCGCAGATGCAGATAACGGTGCTTCGGAAATCATATCTGTCACAACAATGCAATCCTTTTCCCAGTACAGGGCATAGTCTGCTTTTTTCGGCTTGTACAGCAAATGCGCATAACCAAGTTCCCGAAGGTGACGGAAAACAAAAATGCTGACGTCCTTTTCCGCTTGAATAAAAACTGTGTTTAGTGCAACCAAATGATTCAGAAAATCATTCATCAATGCTGTCTCAAACACCGTAAAGCGAACCGATGGATACTTATCTGATACTTGCGATATCAGTTTTGCTGCCAGATCAGAATAGGCCGGACGATACATTGGCTTTTCCCGCTCGTTTTGAACCACATATACATTGCGTGCAACCTTTGTTAGGTTCCCGCTTTTAAGCATTCCGCAGACAGCCCAATGATAGGAGCTTTCACTCATTTGTGGGTAATCGCTTTTCAGCAGCCTGATTAAATCCTGATGGGAATAGCGATACCCGACTTCGAGCTTTTTAGAGGTCCCCTCATACCACTGCACTGTTACTCCCCTCCGTTCTGCATTATGGCAATTATATATTAGTATTGCCGTAATGCATTATATCGCTTCTGATTCGCGCAATCAATACACATCGACAATTTCTAACAAAAACCCGATACTCACTAATAAGTTCTCCTCAACTGCTCAACTGCCCATTAGAAAAATGACTTTGTTGTGCTAGAAATCTCTTGATAATGGGTGGAAAAAGAAAAAATAGTTATTCACGATTTGCCAAATCGCACTTGACTAATTTGCGTCAGAGTGATATATTAGAGACAGCCTTAATTGGAGGTGCTGTCCATGTTTATCGGCAGAGAGCGGGAACTTGCTTCCCTGAACAGATTATACAATTCCGGCAAGTTTGAGTTTGTGGTTCTTTACGGCCGCCGCCGTGTGGGAAAAACCGCACTGATCAACCATTTTATCGACGGCAAGCCCGCGATTTATTTCATGGGCGTCGAGAGCAACGCCAAGCAGAACCTGGAGAATTTCAGCAAAAGCATCATGGAGTATGCCAGCGGATATGAGGGGGATATGTCTTTCCTCTCTTTTCAGGCTGCCCTGGAAATGGTATTCAGGCTATCCGAGAAGGAGCGCCTGATCCTGGCCATCGACGAATACCCCTATGTGGCCCGCGCTTCCAAGAGCCTCGCTTCCACTTTGCAGCTGCTGATCGACAAATATAAGGATCATTCCAAATTGATGCTGATCCTGTGTGGCTCGTCCATGTCCTATATGGAAGATCATGTACTGGCTTACAAAGCACCTTTGTACGGCAGGAGAACGGCGCAGATCAAGCTGCTGCCCTTTAATTTTGCGGAGACCTGCGGTTACTTTAAGAACTTCTCCGCTGAGGACAAAGCCCTGGCTTACGGGATCATGGGTGGCACTCCGCAATACCTTCTACAGATGAGCGACAAGCTCAGCATCGAGGAGAATATCAAAAACACCTTCCTGGACGCCACTTCCTCGATCTATGAGGAGCCCATAAATCTGCTGAAACAGGAGGTCCGGGAGCCGGCCATCTATACAGCCATCATTACCGCCATTGCCACCGGATCATCCCGCATGTCGGAGATCTCAGGCAAAGTTGGCGAAGACACCAACGTCTGCTCCACCTACCTGAAAAACCTGATCACGCTGGGCATCGTGCAAAAGGAGCTGCCTTACGGAGAGAAAGCGTCAAAAAAGGCGATCTATTTCATCGACGACAACATGTTCCGCTTCTGGTACCGGTTTGTGCCGGAGAATGCTTCCCTGATCTCCCGCGGCGCAGCAGACCTGGTATATCAACGCATCGAACCGTACCTTTCCGACTACATGGGCAAGGTGTTTGAGGAAATCTGCAAGCAATACCTTTGGAAGCTGCTGCTGAGCGGAAAGTCCCCGGTGGAATTCACTTCCCTGGGCCGCTGGTGGGGCAACGATCCTGTCCATAAACGACAGGCAGAAATTGACATTATGGGCGAGCAGGACAAAAATACCGCCCTCTTTGCCGAATGCAAATGGACCAACGAAAAAGTTGATCTCGGCGTGCTGGAAACGCTGATAGAGCGCAGCAACCTTTTCGCTTATCAGAAAAAGCATTTCTTTCTCTTCTCGAAGTCTGGATTTACAAAGGGATGTATCGAAAAAGCAAAGCAGTTAGGGAATGCGACATTGAAAACATACGCCGATATGATACATGATAAAGGCGATTGAAAGAAACCGCCTGTAATGAATGGGGAAATTTAAAACTACAATAATCAGATGTATTGTGAACACTGTGGTAATTCGTTGGATATTGAAGCAGAAAGTATTAAGGAGTAACGCACATGGCATCATTAACACATGTCTGTATGTGGTCCGATCATGGCTGGAAACGGATTACAGCAGAGCAGGCAGCCAGGTTACATCCAGGCGGAACTGTATCTGCTCGCAGCGGGCTTTTTATGTGCGAACTCTGCGGACAATACGTTACGCTTACTGATGGCGACATTAATGTACGCTATTTCAAACATAGTGCGTATGAAAAAAGTAAAGATTGTCCTGAACGTACATTTGGGTCCGGATACACTCCCTCTTATAGCTCGCAAGAGCACGATTTGCCAATCCGCATAACAAGTATATCATCATCTTCTTACAGGTTTGAGCTTGGTTTGATTCGTGCCCCAATAAGTTCTCTTAGCAAAGACTTTCGCATTGAAATCAAACCAAAGGGGGCCTCTGACGTATCCTTTGTTTTCGCCAAAGAACGGCTGAATTCTGATAGTATAACCTATCTTCCGATCGGTGATAGACCGTTTGAAAAGTATGCGCTCAATTTCAAAAACGGCAATGATCAAATTCGTGAATTCTGGCCGGCGGAAATCAATGGTATAGATCCGGAAGGAGCATTATTTGAAAAAAGCTCTGGGCAAAAGCTTTCATATGATGCTGATGTTGAGATCGGGAACGAATACTATCTATTAAAACGCGGCCACCTGTATGTGAAAGCATATAACGGCATAACCATACGAGAAATCCTGCAGAAGCGAACCGGGTGGGAAACATGGAGCCTATATGAGATTTATGCGGCAGAATTTAACGAAGCCGCTGCTCGGTTCTATCTTGACTTTCATTGCCGCTTGACTGAGCATCCTGTTTCACTGCACCCGGTATGGCCGCTATTCATCGAAGGAAATTATGTAATTAAACACAATCAAAACAATATGTACATGCTGGTCGAAGGCAACGTGTCAGCGGTCAAAACCTTCCCTTCTGTAGCTTTGCGTCAGTTGAGTCATAATTCATCGCAAACCAGACTGTACGAGGTATCGTGTGCCGGAAGGCAGCAGTTAATTTCTGCCGGTCGAACACGGGCATTACAATACACATACCTTTGGAGAGAGCCGCTTGATCAGATGGGTATAGTGCCAAAAGTATCGGTTACTGACCTTACAGGCGCTGACGTTGCTTCTGGTGAAACGGATGTCTTACCCCACAGTAAAACGCTGCGTATCAAATCATCATTTGACGGAGAACTTATTATTTCCAATAAAAGCCATGTTGTAGATAAGCGAAAGATAACAGCTGATAAATACATGGAACTGGACGGGTTAGCCTTTGGTATCAGCATTCAAATTATGATCGGCTTTGATGTCATTTGGCAGATTAACTTTAAAAAGCAACGGTTAATCAGGATCAACGAAGATGTCGAAATGCTCAAGCATATTACCAACGTATCCGGGGTAGCAATCCCAGCCCCGCATTCTTTACGCAATATATTAGCAGGCATGCGCTCCTATCCAACAATATGCCGATGGATACGAATGTGTATAAAGAATGATGTTATAGATGAGCAGGCATACCGCAGATTGCAAGAGGCCTATCGCCGCATGACTACGAACGGATAAGGAGAATCGCTATGAATTACATTGAACTCCTCACTCAGGAAGAAAAGGTAAACCTCTGCGGAATCATGGGGGGAAGAGATTTCAAAGAACTATTCAAACACAACGAACGAGAATTTCAAAAAATACGAAAAGGATTCAGGGCCAAATCTTTAACTGAAGAGCTTGCGTTATCAATTGCTATCGCCAATGTGGACAAGCCCTTTATTGCATCATGGGTCAACGCAAGGGTACAGATTTGGCTTGATGAAATACAGGAAAATATAACAAAACTTGAAGGTGAAGGCTCTGCGCATGATATTGCCCTGGCAACAACGATGCTGGATTTCTTCTTTTCACATGATGTTGATTTGTACCTCAAGCTCGCAGGAATTACAATGGATGAAGTCTCCCGAACTGAACTTCGTACAACAATGGAGCGCATTGAATCTGACCGTGCTAAGGAAGAAAAGGATGCCGATCGCGTTAAAGCATTAGAGGAAGAGAAACAACGTTTACTCGGTCAAATAGAAGATTGCCATCAAAGTGCCAGTCTGCTAAAGACCGAATACGAGCAAAGGATTCAAGAGATAGAACAAGATAAGAAGGATTTAGAGTCTTCTTTGGCTGCGGCACAAGAGAAAATTTCAGAATTGCAAACATCTCTAACCGTTGCCAAAAGTGATGAGAGCAGCCACCTTTCGCAATACGACGATACCGATATTTCTTCTCTGCCCCCGGTTGGCAGCGAAGAAACCATTTCTTTGTGCAATGTGATTTCTGACTACAGCGGACAGAAATGGCTTATACGTTTTGCTGATTTGAGCCACAATGGACACTATCACATGTTCCATAGAAATGAAGAACTCCCACCCTACTTTTCAAATAGGGATAAAATCTTCTATAAGGACGGCCCTTCCACTGACGGCTTTTATGGAATCTGGTCGTGGTCTGCAATTCCAAACGAAAAGGATCCTTCCAAGGATTATATTATATCAAAATACAATGTTAATCTTGATGCCATTGAAATAGCTACTATTCCAGAAGCCTCCTCTCTTGAAGAATTGATTCACCTGTTAAAAGACGGGTTTGTATACCAGCCACATAGTAGAAGAATCATGTTTTCTTTATACGCATCCAAAGGGCAATACATGGGCATTCTGTGCAGCATAAAGGAACTCAATGTTACCAATGGAAAGGTCTCCTTTGCTGAAGATTGCATCGAAGTACCAGTTTACGAATTCAACAGTGACAATATATTGCGTTTAGAAAACGGCCTATCTTTTTATAGAAATGCGTTTGCCGGTCTTCCGAATAAACTTTATCAGTTAAAAAGCCCACTCGATATTGTAAAGAATATTGTTTTCTCATCCATTTCTTGGGCAAACTATAAAACAAGAGGATATACTCGTGCTGAGTATAGAAGTTTCAAGGATTTTCTCGGTGCGATTCCGGTAGAAGATATAATACAGAGAATAGAAGCTGAATGCCGCTGTTCTGATTCCGCGGCAAAAGAACTCTTGGATGAATTCCTGTGCATAGCCTGGAAATATGTTGACGGTGACAGTCTGGAAGACGATGTGATCCTCTCGGCTATTTCCGCAAGCTCTGAACTGCAGGAAAGAACGAAAGCTCTTATTCGTGCGGATTGGGAAGCAGAGAACAAAGGCTTACTGGCAGACGCTCAAAAGGAACTCGATGTGCTTAATGCCAAGCTGGAATCTGTCAATACCAGTTTGACTGAGGCTCAGGAAGCCTTTAATAAAACCAAGCTGGAAGAAGAAAGACTTTCAAGCGTAATAGCTGAAAAGGAAAAGCTGGCTGAGGATGTTGAAGCAGCAGTTGCTGATAGAATCGAAATGGCACGTAAAAATGCAGCAGGCTTCATTGCCAACATGGCTTTCGTTGACAGACATCCGAATGAGGCTGCAGCAAAACAAACGCCTAAAGCAGTTGAAACTTTGGCCCAGCCCGTGGCTTCTCAATATCATGCCTATTCGGCAGCGAAGGAACTCGATGATCTCGAAGTCCATCACTCTTGGAATGAAGTCATTAACACAGCTTCGTTTGAGTTAGGCGAAGCAGGCGTTGCAGATAGATACAGAAATGGTCTTGCGGCTTTCTTATGCGCTGCCTACATTGAAAGACAACCTATTCTTCTTGTCGGACCGAATTCAATCGATATTTCGAAAGCGCTCTGCGCAGCAATAGCGGGACATAAGCATGGAATGCTCTCTTGTGAGGGTAGTTATAGCAGCCATGTGCTCCAAGAATTGGGGCATGATGGCGAGGATATCGTAATTATCAACAATCTCTTTGCAAGCGGGTGGATGAATCGACTCCCTGAGATTCTTTCAAATAAAGATATATTCTATATTGCTACCCATCCCTACGCAGAGGATATTCAAGTTGAGCCTAAAAGCCTGTATGGTTTTATACTGCCACTGTTCACAGAGTTTTTTGTAGACAATAAAGCATCTGGTAAGTACTATGGCGGATACTTTGCAGATGACTTTAAACCATACGCAGCTCAACCAGCATCAAGCAAAGAATTGAGAATCCTGCCAAGACTTTCGTTGAGCACATTGGTGAAAAATCGGATTAATAGCGTTATTTCTACCATGCATGGCATCCACTCTTCCACAACAGCGGATGAGGAGTTTATATTCGCTATTCTTCCAATTGCATATGCAACACTTGAACTAAATGACCTCACGGAGATGATTGCAGACCCGCAAAAAGGTATTGAACTATCCGCAAGCCTTAAGCGTGATCTGCGGTTTATCTTAGGAGAACTCTGATGAACAAGTATAATGGATTGCTTTCAGCAGTGGCACAAAAGTATAACATCCGCAGAGCCTTGCAAGAAGCTGAAAACGATTGGAAGACACGATTGATTTATAGTGTTTGCGGAATGATGGCTTATGCATCACTTTGGGACGAGACGGAGGATGAACCCGTTTCCATTGTGCACTTAAAAAGAAAAGTCCGTAGCATGCTGTCAAGTTATAAATCGATGTATCCAGAGCTCTCCAACAGCTTACCGTATATTTCTGCAGAGCTTGAAGATGAAATTGCCGGCCAATTCTTAAGCACTGGAATGGTTTATCACCGTCCCAACCGAATAGCCCCATCCATGAAACACGAAGAATCACATTGCAATATTGTTTTTCAAAGAGGTATTGGCCTGAATAGTATCTCTTGCGTGTCCGGCATTGGATTCTATTCAAAGCTGGAATGTATATCAAACCCAGACGGGATTAAAACAATGTTTGGCTTGGAACAACAGACTTTGTGGGACTTGTGGAATTCAACATTGACCACTGCTTCCTGGAAAGCAGCCCCGTCACTTGAACAAAATACTGAGTATCTTCGTCTAAAGCCTCCTTTTTCTCGGGGTTACTGGGAAAATAAACCGGATACTACGGGCTTGGTTTCGATACTTCGAACCGGAATAAAAGGTTCACAGTTGTACTATCTTTATCGATATTCTGACAATGCAATGGAGATTAGTCCTCTCCCGCAGTGGCAGGTCGAAAACTATCATTATAGGTCTCTTGCATGTGCCTGCCTCCATAGTTATGGGGCGTTACCGCCGATAGAATATGTCAAAGATGGCGCATTAGTTCATATACGGATGAATTATCTGCTACCACCACATGAACTCGAATTTGTGAAGCTTTATAGCTGGCCTGAGGTATGCACATCGCTTCCGTGCGATTTCAAGCGAAAGCTCTCAACAGAAGTATTTTCCGCTATGAAAACGGTTTTGTCTGATCAGGGATATGAGTTTAAAGGAGAGATGATCTGATGCAAAACGGAGCAAATTCAGTTCATAAACTGTTACGAACAGAACTGGAAGATTACATTAAGTCTCAGTATTTTGGTAAATCCCCTCTTCTTCTTTCAGCTCTAAGCAATCACATTGACGATGAAGGTTTACTATATCAAAAACCGTTTATTGAGTCATCTCCTGCATATGTCACTGTACCCAACGGCATTAATACAGCTTCTATAGAGCCCTGGATGAAAGAATACTTCTTACAGCTGGCGCAGGCTGGTATCGGGGTCTTTCCATCTCCATTTGCTCATCAGATTTCTGCGCTCGAAGCGGCAACAAAAGGCGAAAACCTATTTGTATCAACAGGTACTGGTTCCGGTAAAACCGAGTGTTTTATGTGGCCTCTTCTCGCAAAAATGGCCACCGAAGCTAGGAACTCAAAGGAATCATGGGCAAAACGAGGCATTCGCACAATCATAATGTATCCTATGAATGCCCTGGTTTCCGATCAGGTCAGCAGACTCAGAAGGATGATTGGAGACCCCGATAAGAAGTTTATCAAAATTTTCCGAAGCACCTGTGGCGATAGTGTTCGACGGCCCCAGTTTGGTATGTATACCGGCAGAACGCCATATCCTGGAGCTCAGCCTTCTACAGAACAAGACAGAAAACTTGAAAAAACTTTAGCGAGAATGTCATTTCCCCAAAGTGATTCTGAAAAAGAGTTTTTCAATCAGCTTCTCAAAGAGGGAAAGATTCCGGCGAAAGCAGATATGAATCAATTCCTTCAGGGACTTCACGAGAGCAGGCACATTCCAAACGATGAGGATGCAGAATTAATAACCCGCTTTGAAATGCAGCAGTTTTGTCCGGATATCCTCATCACAAACTATTCCATGCTCGAATACATGCTACTGCGACCCAGAGAGCGGAAAATCTGGGATGATACCCGTGAGTGGCTTGCATCGTGTAAAGAGAATAAACTGTTGTTTGTAATCGATGAAGCACACATGTATCGTGGCTCATCGGGCGGTGAGGTTACTTTATTGATTCGCAGGCTCTTTCATAAACTCGGCATTAGCCGTGATCGTGTACAGTTCATACTCACCACCGCAAGCATGCCCAATAAGAATCAGCAAGATTATGATTCAGTAATGAAGTTTGCGAATGAGCTCACAGCTTCCGACACAGAAACGCAGTTCCGCTATCTTACAGGTGAAAGAGAAGTTATTGATGGACAGCTTAAGTATGACATACCATCCGAGCTTCTCTTGAATGCAGATCCAGGTGAATTTGAGGACAAGGATGAATTGAAACTGTCTGCTCTTTTATCGTTCTGGCGTCAGTTAGATGGTTTTGATCGTACCCTTAACTCCTTGGAAGCTGTTTGTAATTGGATGTATGGCAATCTGGTTTATTACCGTCCATTCCATGAACTCATCAAGTATTGCCGAGGGAATGCTGTGTCCCTAGGTGAGCTGGCCACTGGTATTTTCCCAGATCTCGATCAAGAAAACGCACTTAAAGCGGTTAGCGTTCTTTTGGCAATTGCTCCACTTGCAAAGAATGCCAAAGGATCTGTTCTTTTTCCAGCGCGCATGCATATGCTTTTTAAAGGAATTTCCGGCGTTTATGCCTGTGCTAATGCAGATTGTAATTGCTCTCATACAGAAGGAGGCCTCACTCTCGGAGAAATATATTTGTCGGATGGTAATTTGATTTGCCCACACTGCGGCAGTGTTGTCTACGAACTATACAATGACAGACGCTGTGGCGCTCTGTTTTTCAAGGGCTATGTACTTGAAGATGATGCAGAATTACATGGCAATGTTTACCTATGGCGTTATCCTGGCCAACTGATGGATCACCGAATGAAAGAGGTGCATCTATTTATTCCGACTGAAGATTTTGAGCTGCCCGTAAAGCAAGGGAAAAACGCCATCAAACCGTGTTATCTTGACGTTAAAAGTGGGTTTATTAACTTTACAGACGACTCCTCAGCCGGAAAACCATGGGTTAGAAAACTGTACTACTGCAATTACTCTGCGAAAGGAAGGCCGCAGATTATAACATTCCCGACTTGTCCGCATTGCAGACATCAGCTTTCCACATCACAACTAACCTCATTTAGCACACGCGGTAATCAATCTTTCTTCAATTTGATAAAATCACAGTTTCAGCTGCAGCCTGCTGTGCCAGGGAAAAACGAAGATCCTGACCGTTTCCCTAACGAGGGACGGAAAGTGCTGCTGTTCTCTGATAGTCGCCAGCGCGCAGCGAAATTAGCCAGGGACATGTCTGATGCTTCAGATATTTCTGCAGCAAGACAGTTGTTTGCTATTGCAATCAAAACAATGGAAGAGCAAACAGTTGAGCAACCCATGAATTCCCTATATGATTTCTTTTGCCTTGCTGCCGGTCAGCACCATGTACAAATGTTCCATTCTGATGAACGCATAAAATTCGCTGAAGACTGTACTTCTGCGTTGAATAATTACAGTCGATGTGTAAAACGAGGGAGAGAATATACTCCACGATTCACTATTGCGAATGCACCTGTACAGATGCAAGAATACCTCCTTAGATTGTTTGCAGGCGGCTATAATACTTTATATGACTCTGCCACAAGCTGGATCGAGCCTACTGATCAAGCGCTGTTCGATGCGGTCGATGCTCTTGATGAAAATCACATAAAGGTAACCGAGAAAGAGTTTATCGATGTTTTTAATGCTTGGATGCTGTCTATTTGTGATATGTATACTGCCCTGGGGCATACCATCAGCGACACGGTTCGATTGAAGGTTCGCCCAAATTATGGTGGTTACGGACTTGAAAAAAACTGGGAGTTTTCCAAGGTGATCCGTGAAATCATGGGTTGGAGTGACGGAAATGAAGCTGAGATGGCGTGGAAACGTGTGCTGAAAGAAGCCTTCCTCGATGCCGCACAACCCGACAATGGGAAACTATACGTTGATCTTTCCAGAATTAAGACGCGTTTCGATACTATGCATGCATGGTATAAATGTGAACAGTGTTCAGAACTAACACCTTTCGTTCTGAAACACAAATGCCCGAGCTGCGGTTCAACTCGCATCCATAAGATGGAACCTGAAGAATACGAAGCGCTCAGTTTCTGGAGAAAACCGGTTGAGGACGCAATTCAGGGTGAGCCAATCCATGTGATTGATACAGAAGAGCATACTGCTCAGCTATCGCATAAAGATCAACGGGATGATCTTTGGAGCAAAACCGAACAATATGAACTGCGCTTCCAAGACTTGATTCAGGAAGGTGAAACCCCTGTTGATATCCTCAGCAGCACAACTACCATGGAAGTCGGTATTGATATTGGCTCCTTGGTTGCGGTTGGATTGCGGAATATTCCGCCAATGCGTGAAAACTATCAACAGCGAGCAGGTCGTGCTGGCCGGCGTGGATCCAGCTTGTCTACAATTGTCACTTTCTGCGAGGACGGGCCACATGATACATTGTACTTCAATGATCCTGTTCCTATGTTCCGAGGCGATCCCCGCAAACCGTGGATTGATATTCGAAGCGAAAAGCTTATCCAACGCCATTTAGCTATGGTTATCCTCCAGGGGTTCCTGGCTAAGCAAAATATGAGCCTTGATACGATTCCTGCCGCTGCTTTCCTCCAAGATTATCTTGATGATTTCAAGAACTACCTATCTTCTTATAATCCTGATAGTGATAAGCTTCTGGTGCCTATTGGGGCTGCTTTCCATTATTCAACATTTGAAAAAGAACTCAAAGAAGCTTTTGAAACTCTGAAAGAAAAATGTCAGGCTCATCCTGAGCTATTTGGGGTGGATGAAGGCGCCAAGGAAGGCGAGGCAAAGGTCCTCCTGGATGCTCTTTATGAAGAAGGCATCATCCCGACATATTCGTTCCCAAAGAATGTTGTAGGTACTTACATACCAGATATGTATGGGAAAATCCTCTATGAGGTTGACCGTGGGCTTGATGTTGCTATTGGAGAATATGCGCCTGGCAGGGCAATCGTTGTGGATAAACAAACATATCAGATTGGCGGATTCTATTACCCCGGAAGTGAACGCCGTCACGGGCAAGCCTTAACGCCAGCTCGTGCCTATACCGAAGACCCGAATTATGTGAAGCAGGTCATTTCTTGCGCAGAGTGTGGATGGTTTGGATTGATGGAAGAAAAAACAAAGCATTGTCCATTCTGTGGAAACAAGGATCTAAGAATCTCGAGAGAAATGATGCGCCCTTGGGGTTTTGCTCCCAGAAATGCCGAAGCAATACCAGATGTTCAGTTGTCAGAAGAGTATACCGCCGTGCAGCAGCCTCTGTATTCAACGCTTCCGGATGCCGAAGAGATGAAACTTGCTCCGGGCTGTAAGAACATTCGTATTGCTTCTCGTACCAATCAACGCATTATTATGCTTAACAAAGGTTCAGATGATAAAGGCTTCATGGTATGCAAGGACTGCGGAGCTTCTATGCCTGGTGATAACATTTCGGTTCTGAACGATATTAACAGGCCATATAAGTCCAAGTTCGCACGAAACAGATGCCGCCATGGTAATTCATTTAACGTGAATCTTGGCTATGACTTCATTACGGATATGCTGGTACTTGAATTCACGATTGACGACAAAATCATTGATGCGCGGCGGTATGACAATCCATGGCTTAGCCGTGCAGCCCAATCTTTAGCCGAAGCACTGCGATTGGTAGCGAGCAAAAAGCTCGATGTTGAGTTCACCGAACTTGTCACTGGCTATCGACTCAGAAAGGGAGCTGAAGCATCTTATGTTGATATCTATCTTTATGATAGTCTGTCAAGCGGAGCTGGTTATGCTGTCAGTGTAGCTGATGTAATTGATGAACTGCTATCCGACATGAAGGAACTGTTGAGCTCCTGTGATTGTGGATCTGCATGCTCAAAATGCCTGAAGCACTACAGGAATCAGTATGTACACGGTATGCTTGACCGCTTTGCAGCGCTTCAGCTTCTTGAATGGGGGATTGAAGGAATAAAAGCATCTCCTATCAATCCCGAGAAGCAGATTAGCATGATTAAACCTTTGACAAGTATCCTTAAACAATCAGGCTGTGAGATTTTCACTGATAGTGAGATTACCGCAATTGGCCACAGAAGCAAAAAGAAGATTGTTATCTATCCAGCGATGTGGGTTGAACCTCATGCATCCAACACTGTTTTCGTAAGTGATGCATATATAAAGTACGCCAAGCCATATGCTGTCCAAAGAATACTCGATAATACTTGAAGTAGAATGATGCTTCTACGCAGTTGCCTATGGGAAAAATATGGATCTCACCAGCATCTGATACTCAGCAGGATCCTAATAATATGCTAGCTATGAGCTTTCCCTATTACAGGATTATCCAATGCAATTACCCCATCACCTGCTGCACCCGTCTCAGATACTTCGCTGGGATGGGTTTTTCCAGTTTCCAGACGATATTCATGGGCTTGCTGCCGGTATGGCTGACATAGGTGGCTTTGCCCAGGAAGGTATAGGGCGAGGTGCCCAGGGCGTCCTGCTTGAACTCGCGGACGAACAGCAGGATCCTTCCGCCTTGCGCGGCGTGATGGATGTACCGGCGGCCGGTAGGCGAATCGGCCGCGGTGGTGGACTGGCTCTGCCAATGGAACAGGGAGGGACTGATGGCGTAGTCCTCATACATGGTGGTGGGCGAATAATCCTTGTCGCTCTTGTTGAGGGTGATCAGGAACACGTCGATTTTCTTCTCCGGCAGATACAGCACACCCTGACGCATGGCGCTGAAATTCTTATAATCCAGCGCGGCCAACAACTGCCGTTGGGTATAGGTGCAATGCACATCCAGTGGACATTCAAAGCCCAGGTCGGTGGTGGAATCAATAAAGTCGATGTTGTTGTACTGATACCGTAGCAGCTCCTGCAGTTCGCCCAGCATCACTGAGCTGTCCGCCAGGCTGTACAGCTTTTCCAGCACCTCGTCATTGTTCCAATCCTCGGCATAGCTGTCCCACACCGTCATATAGAACATTTGCAGCATCCGCTGCCCCAGCGGCGGCAGCTTCGCGAAATCCACATCGTCCAGCCGGGGCAGAATGTTCAGCAGGAACTGAATCCACCGGCGGGAATCAAAGGCCGAAAAGCGATAGAGCACCTTGCTGAGAGTCGCTTCGATCTCTTCCGTGAAGTCCTTCCGCACACCGGCTTCCACGCACAGGCGGGCAAAGGTGACGCCCTTGCTGTAGATATCTCCTGGCGTCAGATGATACCAGTCCAGGAAGCGTGAGAAGGTCAGTTCCTTTCCGCTGTCTTCCGCGAAGGAGCGGATGCGACTGACCAGTTCGCCGTGGCCCCGGAAGCTGCGGCTGATGTTCTCCAGGACCGCGTGGGCAGCCTTCTTTTCCAACTGAATGTAGCAGCCCTTGGGTGCGCCGGTAAAGCCGCGCTCGATTTCTTCCTTGACGCTGTGGTGGTCATCGCCCAGCAGCGCGGCAAACTTCTCCTCGAAATTGTAACGCCGGTTGGCAGCGCCGATGAAGTCCAGCACCGTCAGGCAATCCTTGCCTTCGCTGAGGCGCAGGCCGCGGCCCAGCTGTTGCAGGAAAATGGTCAGTGATTCCGTGGGCCGCAGAAACAGTACTGTGTTGACCTCCGGAATGTCCACGCCTTCGTTATACAGATCCACCGCGAAGATCACCCGCACATCGCCGCTGATCAGCTTATCCCGGGCAGTGCGGCGCTCCTCATCGCTGGAATGACTATCCAGCGCCATGGCGGGGATGCCGGCAGCATTGAAATGATCCGCCATGAAATGGGCATGCTGCACCGATACGCAAAACCCCAGGGCCTTCACCTCGTCCATGTCGGCGGCATAGCGCACCAGACTTTGGATCACGTGATCCGCGCGGCGCTGGGCTGCTGCGCCGGACAGGGTATAAACGTTGCTGAGTTCCGTCCGGTCATATCCACCCCGCACCCATTTTAGCTCGTTCAGGTCGATGGTGTCGGACACGCCGAAATACTGGAAGGGGCAAAGCAGCTTCCGGTCGATGGCTTCCGGCAGGCGGATTTCCGCCGCAATGCGGTAATCGAAGAAGCGCAGGATGGACTTGCCGTCCATGCGCTCCGGGGTAGCGGTCAGGCCCAGCAGCACCTGGGGCTTGAAGGCTTCCAGCGCTTCCGCATAAGAATCCGCTGCAGCGTGGTGGGTTTCGTCGATAACGATATAATCATAATAATCCGCAGGTAGCCGCTTCCACAGCGCCTGAGAGTTCAGCGTTTGCACGGAGATAAAGAGATAATCCAGGTTTTCCGCCTGATGGCTGCCTACCCACAGTTCGCCAAAGTTGGCGTCCTTCAATACGCCCTGATAGGTGGCCAGGCTTTGCTTTAAGATTTCTTCCCGGTGGGCGATGAACAGCAGCCGATTGCGCGCCTGGGGATGGGCTTTACGCCAGCCGCGATAGTCCAACGCCGCGATCACCGTTTTGCCCGTACCGGTGGCCGCTACCACCAGATTGCGGTAATACCCGCGCACTTCCCGCTCCGCCCGCAGCTGATCCAGGATGGCCTGCTGATAGGGATAGGGGCGGATGTCAAACAGGAACGCCTGCTTCTCACCCTTCCATTTTTTGCCTTTCAGCGCTTCTGCCAGCCGGGGATGGGCGTCGGTAGTGTAGATTTCAAATTCATCCGAGTTCCAATAGCTGTCGAAGGTGGCGTTGATCTTCCGCAGGGTATCCGGCTGGTCCATGGCCGTCAGCTTCAGGTTCCATTCCAGGCCATTGCTCATGGCGGCGTTGGACAGGTTGGAGGAGCCCACATAGGCGGTGGTAAAGCCGGTATCCCGATAAAACACATAGGTCTTGGCGTGAAGCCGGGTGCGGGCGGTATCGTAGCTGACTTTGATTTCCGTATTGGGCAGCGCAGCCAGCTCGTCGATGGCCTTCACTTCCGTTGCGCCCATATAAGAAGTGGTGATGACCCGCAGCAGCCCGCCCCGGGCAGTAAACGCCTGGAGGGCATCGATGATCAGCCGCAGGCCGCTCCATTTCACGAAGGACACCAGCATGTCGATCCGGTCGGCGCTGGCAATCTCCTTTTGCAGCTCGGTGAACATTTTCGGTTCATGGGCCGCCCCGGTGAATAAGCTGCTAACCGCCATGGGCGTTTCAGGCCGGGGCATCTTGGCAGCGGTCATGCCGGTGATGCGGCTCGGATCGTTCTCCTGCAGAATTTGCAGCAGCTTTTCTGCCCGATCATCCACGGATTTTTCGCTCAGATCCTCCCGCTGTTGAGACAGCACATCCAGCACCTTGTTCACCAGCGCGATCCGCTGGACCGATTGCTCCTCCGTCCCGGCGGGCATCGCTTCCAATGCTGCCCGCACTGCTTCTGCCACATACCCGGCCAATGCCTGCGGCGCTTCCGCTGCGTCCAGCTTCTCCACATGCTTGCAGGCATCCGAAACAGACGCCAGCTCCCGGGATAAGGATTGGCTGATGATCTGTTCATAGAGGCCAGGTTTAAGCATACAGCATCCCTTCTTTTATTACAGTATTCGTTTTCGATACAGGGTGTTACTAAGCGGCAGAGTTATCTGTTCCCGTTGTTCATTTCTGTTACGACAGCCGTGATGCAGGCATCAAAAGCCATTTGCTGGTATTCTGGAGCGATTTTGCGGGCAGAGTCGAAATAATCGTGGATCGCTTTCACTGCATTCATGATCTCCTGGCGTTGCTCAGTGTCGTGCTGCTGCCAATGAAGATGCTGAAGATAATCCTGATTAGCATATTGGGGATTGAACAACTGATTGTATAGTGGATTCATATCATGCACACCTTCTAATAACTCTCGTTTATCAATTCTAACATGGCCTACATACTCAACATTTCAGTTATAAGTTCTTTTGTTAGAGTAGCAGAACGACTTTGAAAATGCGTCTGCCAAACACATTCTTTTACATACAACTCATGAGTCATAGTTATTTGATTGAATCCCTGCCTCCTTGCCTGTATAACATAGGCTAAGAAATCATCCACATATGAATGCAGATTTTCAATTAGCAACTTCATATAGGGCATAGACTCGCCATTGTGAACAATCATATTCCTGTTTCTATATATTCTCATCACTTGCCATATCACTCTTTTAGAGTGCTTTTCAACAAACTGATATATGGATAATGGTGTTTTCAAGGCTTTATTATAGTATTCAATTCTTTCCTTAAGCAGAGGAAAGGCTGTACAACAATCTAAAAATTCTTGTCGTTGCTGAGAATACTCGTCGAGCAGGCAGAACTCACATATTTTTTGAACTCTCTTTCCTTCATCTTGTTCAGTTCCTATGATTTCTGTGTACTTAGTTTCTGAATAGTTTTTTATATCACTTTCTAATTGCAGGAACAGGCTATATAAATACTTGCGTTTTAGTATAGGAACTAAGCGCACACATATTTGTTGAATCCTATCGTTGGTATGTTTATTGCTTATGTCTAGTATAACCTCAAAAATTGACCATAAATCTAATAATTGATTTTTGTCATTTTTGCTGTCAAGGGAAAGATCATGTGCCCTAATAGCATTGAATAAAGCATTAAAGTCAGAAATAGACTGACTCTTTACAATGCTTTCAAAAGCTTGAGCAACTTCTTCTGTTTTCTTTTCTATCGTTTGCCTATTTGGCGTTTTTGCCCGCTGAACAGGGCTTACTTCTTCGTTTATAATAAAGAATTTCTGCGACTCATCGTATACACCAAATTGTATTTTCTCTAAATCAAACTTGTAATTATGATCGAACATTCTGTATATTGAAACATTATCAATGATCAAATCTTTTATCGAATCAACCGCTGAAAATGGATCTTTCGATTTTTTGTGAAAAACAATATACTTCTTTGGTTTTTTTGCCTTAAAGAAAATGGCCTCATTATGCGTATGACCTTTCATTGCATATTCGTCTAACATCGTTATATTATTGAGTGTCTTAAAAAACTGCAGTGATCCTTTGTCTGCAACTAGAATGATTTCATATGTATTTTTCTGATGCGAAAATATAGAAAGGAAATCCGAAATGACGTCAGGTGAAATAATTGACACCCTGCTTCGATAGAAAAACTGATTTGCTTGATAAGTAATGTATCTGGAACTGTAACCTTGATTAACCAATTCAGTAAGAAAAGATTTTGTTTGGCGAAACAAGTCTAATTGATCTTGCGGATCATTACTTTTTACTAACGCACATATATCCTCAACTAACATATCTGAATACCATGAAGAACGGAAGTATTTATTCTGTATTGCATAAACTGCATTTTTTGCATCTTGAAGGTTTAATTCTTCTGCCTTTGATATTCTTCGATAGCTTCCATTCGGTTGCATTTTCATAAAATAGTCAAGCGGGTTTTCTCCATGCTTGATAAATGTAATATCCTTCTCCAAAGTAGTATAAAGCTCCTCTATAATAGGCTTTAGAGAGCCTTCATTCACTCCAGATCTTTCAATCCCATTTATCACATTAATAGCATCTAAGCAGAGAAAGTGACTGTTTAAAGTAGATATTCTATTGGATGGAATTGAATAGTCAAACAGCAACTCATTAACAAGCTGTGCGAAAAAGAGAAGATTTTTGCAAGCCTCTATATTATTCCACTGTGAAAGATCGCCCTGTTTCATTGTGCTACTCCTTTCTTTTTTGCAGTTGGTCTATCCATCAACATTAGCTGAAGTATATTGCAGAGTTAGGCCATTTATTGTGTTTGCTCATTTCTGCCTACCTCTCCCACAGGAACAAGCTGCCCGGCCTCTGCCTGGCGCAGAATCCGTTGTTTCGCGTCATAATCATTAAAATCGCCCTGAAGCGCCCGTTCTACAACCATTGTTTTAGTCTGGCCGGCTTCTTCGCTGACTTCCATCAGTTTGCGGTAAAGCGCTGCATCAATCTTGATATTCAGACATGCATGGTCTTTTTTTGCGCGCGGCATGGTATTCCCTCCGCTCTTATAAAATCTCAGTTTCATTATAATTGATTTTGCTACACGAATCAATAGCTTCTTTCGTATAATTTACGTGTTTTGTCCAATCATGCGCCTTGGCAATATAGCCAGGGTTTTCTTTTTGCGAAATAAGACAGATTTCAAGCCTTAACAACATGCTGAAGAAGAAAATTTTCAAAAGTCATCTGTAAGTGTTTCCAAAATCGCTGATTTTCGCCATGTAGATTTGAGGGGAGAAAACAGTAAGGATGTTCCCCGCTGATGACGCCTTCGAAAGGCTATGTTACGCGGCAGAAATCAGCCTGTTAGAAACTTACTGGAGATGGTGTCACTTGCTCCGATTTTCACATAGAAGGGAAGCGGGCAATATGGAGCCGCTAACAGGAGATGATGCTGGCATGATTCGCATGGGTGATCGATGACTGTTGATACTCGTGCGAAGCAATTTGAAAAAATTTTTCGAAAGAGGTTTCCAAAAGGCCCGATTTTGGACATTAGATGATGAATCACGTGCTGAAAAAATTTCCCGGAGGCGGTGTCAATTTACCCGGTTTTTCCCATGTAGGGTGAGGGGTGTCTGGCTAAATGTGCAGCGTGAGTTTCGCCTCGGCAAAAAATTTGCTCAGGTGTTTCCAAAATCGCTGAGTTTCGCCATGTAGATATGGAGGGGCAAAGGAAAGGAGAACTGCCTGTATGAGGATAGTACCCTCTGAAGACTATGCTGGGCACTGTGCATCAGCAAAAAATTTTCGAAATTGGTTTCCAAAAAGCTCGAATTTGGACATTTAAGCGTGAAGGGAGAAAACGACGATGACGATCCGCGTGCTGAAAAAATTTTCTGGAGGTGGTGCCACTTTGACCGTTTTTTTACATGTAGGGGTGAGGGGGGGGGTCAGGCTAAATGTACAGCGTGAGTTTCGCCCCGGCAAAAGAATTTTCCTCAGGTGTTTCCAAAATCGCTGATTTTCGCCATTTATAGGCGATGAGTTTTCCCTCATCATTCGCTGGCATCGCCAGCGAAGCGCACCTTGACAACCAGGGCCACGTTTCCAGATC